>Ga0105047_10012632_pt1 | contig 13576 bp, 14 predicted proteins | sample MAT04_FD_78384 | JGI IMG/M metagenome (GOLD analysis project Ga0105047, IMG submission 78384) | Freshwater microbial communities from Lake Fryxell liftoff mats and glacier meltwater in Antarctica - MAT-04 (megahit assembly) | ecosystem: Environmental > Aquatic > Freshwater > Ice > Liftoff...
CTGAAATAAAGGTTGAAATCTGTTCTTTATGTCATCCTTTCTTTACAGGAACTCAAAAGATTGTTGATACAGCAGGACGTGTTGAGAAATTCTATAAGAAATTCGGCAAAGGCAAAAAAACTACCGAGGCATAATTTAGTTTTTACTTTTTATTAGCCGGCTCTTTTATTTTCATAATATAAGCCGGTTTTTTTATTCTTAAAACTTTAATTATCGATGCTATGAGATACGTAATCTTTGAAGATAATAAATATACAAACCTTTATCCTTTAAATTTACTCCGTGCTTCTTTTGATTTGAAAGCAGGAGTATTCTCTATGAAAGAAAGGATTGAAAGATACCTTCCCGTTGGTGAGTCCGTAACTTTATTCGTAAGAGATGAAATTTTAAAGTTTGCTAAAACTAACACCAAGAATCCAATAAATGAAATACCGGACGAAGACTCCATTTTCCTGAACGGAAAAGTTGTTTTCTCGCAAAGGTTTTTAAGCTGGATTAAGAAAGATATGTCTGCAAACAGTGTTATTTGTTTTGAGGATACTGTCGTTGTAGCAAAAGTGTCACTTGATGAGATTAATAAAAGACGAGAGAATTTAAAATTCTGTATGGATAAGAATTTCTTTGACGGATTAAAGGAGATTAATAATACCAACTATCACTTCGAGAATTTATTCGAAATTATTAACTATCCATGGGATATAATCAAATCACTGGATATTAATTTAGGATTCGACTTAAGTTTTCTTCTGGAAAGTGTTAAAGGTCAGGAAAGAAATGCAGAAGTTGCACAGGAAAATGATAATAACTATGTAAGCCCGTCGGCTAAGGTTTATCCGGGAGTTATACTCGACACTGTTGGAGGAGAAATATTCATAGATGATAATGCAATAGTTGAACCTTTGGTTTATATCAAGGGTCCTATTTACATTGGCAGAAATGCACTCGTTAAATCAGGCTCAAGACTTTACGGTCCTTGTTCAATCGGACATTCGTCAAAAGTATCGGGAGAAATGTCAGGCGTTGTTTTTCACAGCAGCGTAAACAAACAGCACGATGGATTTATAGGTAATACTTATGCCTGTCCGTTTGTAAACTTCGGAGCAGATACAGTTACAAGCAACCTGAAGAATAATTATTCAAAGGTTAAAGTATTAATTGACGGAAAATCATTTAATACAGGCTTGCAGTTTCTGGGTAGCATAGTAGGAGACCATTCAAAGTTCGGAATAAACACAATGCTTAACACAGGAACAATATGCGGTATCTTCGCAAACGTTGCTGGGGGCGGATTCCCTGATAAATCAATAGATTCTTTCGAGTGGAATATTCTTGGAAAAGAAAAAGTGAAATATAGGATTGAAGAAGCTCTTGAAACTGGAAGAATAGTAATGAAAAGACGTGGGTTCGAAATGACAGATGAGTATAAAGAACTGGTAAAGTTTATTTATGAGAAAAAATAAGAATAAAGATTTATAGATTAAATAAATGACCACTCCTTAAGAGTGGTCATTTTTGTTTTCTATACTTTTTCGATTTCTTTCTTTCCTAAAAGACCTGTCGGTCTGAAGAGCAGAATAATAATCAGTATGCCAAATGCTATGGCATCCCTGTATGTCGATGAAAGATATCCCGACACAAACGTCTCAACAAGACCAAGTATCAGTCCGCCAAGAGCAGCACCAAGAATATTACCAATACCTCCAAGTACCGCCGCAACAAAAGCTTTTAACCCATAAATAATTCCTATAAGCGGGTCTATCTTCGGATAGTTTAAACCAAAAAGAATGCCCGCTGCTGCTGCAAGTGATGAACCAAGTATAAATGTGAAACTAATAACCCTGTTAATGTTTATCCCCATTAAACTTGCAACGTTATGATTAAACGACACCGCTCGCATAGCCGTTCCCATCTTTGTATTCATAACAATAATTCTTAATATTATCATTAGAATCAGTGATACTATGATTACTACTACAGAATTTGAAAAGACTGCTGCACCGCCGATATTAAAAAGTTCTTTGTTTTCTAATAGTGTTGGAAATGATTTAGGGTCTGCACCGAAAACTAACTGCCCGCCGTATTCAAGAAAAAGCGAAACACCGATTGCTGTAATTAATATAGTTAGCTTCGGTGAATTCCTTAATGGTTTATATGCAAGCTTTTCAAGTGTGAACCCAAGTATTGAACATACTACCATTGAACCGAGAAGTATTAAAATTGCCATCCATACAGATGCACCTCCCGTAAAAGTAGCAAAGCTGAAAAGGAATGCAAGGTAGTACCCCGAGAATGCACCTATCATAAATACGTCTCCGTGGGCGAAATTTATAAAACGGAGTATACCATAAATCATTGTATAACCTAATGCAATTAACGCATAGATGCTTCCGAGAGACAGACCATTTATAAACTGCTGAATAAACTCTATCATGGTGCGATAGTTTCCTTATACTTAAACTTGCCGCCTTTTATTTCCAGAACAACAGCTGGTTTGATTGCGTTTCTCTGTTCGTTAATTGTTATGTTGCCCGTAACACCTTTAAAGTCTTTTGTCTTTGCGAGTTCAAGCTTAACTTTTTCTCCATCAGTAGTGCCTGCTCTTTTAATAGCATCTGCCATTAACATTAATGCATCATAACCAAGGAATGAATATGCGTCTGGTTCTATTTTATATTTCTCTCTGTACTTTTTTATAAAGTTCTGAATTAAAGGGTTTGGGTCTTCGGTAGAAATATGAGTTGAGAAGAAACATCCTTCAAGAGCATCTTTTGCTTTACCCTCTGTTAACTTATCTGATTCCCATCCGTCACCACCGAATAAAGGTATCGTCAAACCAATCTCTCTTGACTGGATTGCAATAAGACCAACGTCTGTATAATAACCGGGAATGAATATTGCTTCTGGATTCTTGTATTTGATTGCTGTTAACTGTGCTTTAAAATCTTTATCGCCCGATGAATACTTTTGCTCTTCAATAATCTCACCGCCCATTTCTACGAAAGTCTTCTTGAAGTTCTCTGCAAGACCTGTTGAATAAGCATTACGCTGGTCAATTAACAAAGCAACTTTTTTAGTCTTCATGGAATTCAATGCGAACTTACTCATTACTGTTGCCTGAAACGGGTCTATAAAACATACTCTGAAAATATAATCACCTATTGCTGTAACTTCTGGATTTGTTGATGCCTGTGAAATCATAGGTATTTTGTTTTGCTGGCAAATAGGTGCGGCAGCCTTACTTCTTGAAGATGCTACTTCTCCGATAATACCAACAACCTTATCACGGTTGATAAGTTTCTGAACTACGGTTTGTGTTTCATTCGGTTTGCCCTGATTATCTTCGGTAACTAACTGGATTTGCTTTCCAAGTAAACCACCCGAACTATTTATTTCCTCGAGGGCAAGTTTAATACCATTGTCGGAACTGATTCCAAACGTTGCTTCGCTTCCTGTTAAAGAAGCAAACTGACCAATTTTAATAACGTTGTCCTGATTCTTGTTACAGGAAGAAATCATTACAGAAATTAAAAAGAACAGAGTAATAAAAACTGTTACTTTACTTTTCATAGCAATTAATTTAGTTTACGAATAAGTATCAAAATAATTTAATTACGCTTAAAAAACAATTTTAATAGAAGCGAGAATTGGAGATACTCATTTTTGTGTCGAATCCGATATTCAAAAAAAGACAGGCTTATACTATATTCATTTTTTAACAAAGGTAATAAAGTGTTCTCTGGTGTTTCTTGGTTTAATAGAATTATACGAGCGCTCAAAAATGTTGAACGTAAAGTAGGGAGAGAAAAGGGCTTCGTACTCTTCAGGGCTGCCGCCAAAAGGTGGCCCTTCTTTTTCCATTTCGTGATTAAACAATAACCCTGCTAATTTACCATTATTTCTTAACAGACTATGTACTTTCTCAACATACTTTAATCTGTCTGCTCGATTGATTGCACAAAAGAAAGTCTGCTCTATTATTAAATCGTAAGTTTCATTATGCGAAAAGAAATCCTCTACCAATAAGTGTTTATCGGGAAAATCGGGAAACCTGTTTTTGAAACTACCAATTGCAACAGAAGAGATATCAAGAACAAATACATTCTTAAACCCTTTCAAGTACAAATATTCCGCCTCATAAGCATTCCCCGCTCCTGGAATCAAGATTTTAATTGATTTATCTGTTAACTGATCTATGTATTCCTTAATTGGTGTTGAGGGATATCCAATATCCCATCCTGTTTCATTTTCCGTATACTTATCATCCCAGTATGCCTTTACGTCCTTTGAGGTTCCCGCCAATTTAATATTTTTTGTCATATTTATTTCTTGCTTTTATTTAAAAAAAACTTTTACTATTTTATCTCAGTCGAGTTTTTTTATGATTCTTAATATTGAAACAAGATATATATCATATGAGTTTAATACTACATAATTAAATAAATCTGGTATAGTTCAAAACTTTTTTATTAACCTTTATAATGATATTATGGCTGAAAACTATTATTACGAAAACAGAGAAGAAATCAGGAAAAAGGTGCGCGAGAAATACCGTAAAGATAAAGGATACAGGGAGAAGCTGAAAAAGTATTACAGGGAAAAGTACCATAGTGACCCTGAATACAAAAAAATGACTTTGGAAAATGCACGCAACAGGTATTATAACGATCCTGAATATCGCGAACGCACAATTCAAAGAGCAAAAGAAAGGGCTTTGAGACTAAAGACAGAAAAAGAAAAAGTTAAAAAGACCGTTAAGAAAAAGAAATAGGGTAACGGACTTTTTGGATTGAAAGAAATGTAGTCTTTTAATTCATTTAGGGATTCTGTGGCCTGCAATTAATAATAACCTTTTGTTTTTAAATATTCTAATGATTGATTGGGAAAAATACTTAGAATACAGAAAACAGATTTTGATTGCAAGATTCGGCAGGGTGAGACAAAAAGATATTCAGAAATCTTATTTGGTGAAGTATATCCAAACATTGATAAGTTACTGGAAGTATTCGATAATTCAGGAATAAAGAATCGTAACTTTTGTGTACCTATAGATTTTTTTGACATAGGGTGCAGTTTGAAGAAAAGAACAAACTATTCAAAGATATTGCTCTGCAACACTCACTCAAATCAATAAACAGATAGCTTATTAATTGCAGGCATAGATCCTGCCGTTATTTCCGATTTCATTTATGTTAATACAACAGGCTTAACAACGCCAAGTTTAGATGCTCTCATTATAAATTCCTTAAGATTAAATCCGAATGCAATTATCGGAAGGATTTGAAGACGGTTATGGAGTAATAATAGAGATCATTACCATACCGTTATCGTTCTCATTATATTTCACTTTAATTTTCTTTTCAGTCATAAATCTTTTATTGTTAAGAGTCAGGATCGAAGAAGAAAGCAAAGCCTGGTCTAAGAACAGAGTTTAATGTTTGTTGTGAATAATAAATTGTTCAAAAGACAGAAGCATTTTCCTTATATAATCTTTAGTTGATTCATCAATCAATTTTCCTTCGTTGTCAAATTTGTCGTATGCTGACGGTATCATAATTTCCGGTTTATTCATTACTCTTACATCCATGTATATCAACACCTGTCTGAAATGTAATTGCGCACGCATTGTTCCTGACATACCATAACTTGTACCCATCATTGCTAATGGTTTACCAAGTAAGGGCATAGGAGTTACTCGCGACAGCCAGTCGAAAGCATTCTTCAAAGCTGCAGTATATGAATAATTATATTCCGGAACGGAGATTAGTATTCCATCTGCTTCAGTTACTTTCGTAGAAAGTTCGTCAACTGATAAAGGTTTATTGTCGCCGTCAATATCTGCATTATACAAAGGAATATCTTTTATGTCAAAATACTCTATATCGATTGAATCCTGTTTTAGTTCTATTGCTGCACGAATTAATCCTGTGTTAAAAGAGTTCTTTCTTAAGCTGCCTGATATTGCAATTATTTTCATGTTTTTATTAATTGTTTAAAGTTTTAATTCATTGGTACTTCTATAGCAAGGACATAAGATTCTTTTACTGCATTTATAGAAATCATCTCTGCATCTTCAATACCTATACCATCGCGTCTTTCAAAACTTTGACCATCTATAGTTACGTCTCCTTCAATAATAAATACATAAACACCGTTTCCTTTGGAATTAACAGAATAGTTAATTTCCTTACCACTATCAATTTTAGCGAGTGAGAAATATGCGTTCTGATTAATCCACATAGTATCGTTATTTTCCTTATCGGGTGAAACCAAAGTCTGAAATTTATTCTTCTTTCCTTCATCATCGAATACTCTCTGGTTATATCTCGGTTCAATATCTTTCTCTTTTGGTAAGACCCAAATCTGTAATAAGTTTACAGGTTCAGATTCAGAATGGTTATATTCAGAATGACGAAGTCCGCTACCTGCTGACATTATCTGAATTTCACCAGGTGTCAGAACTTCGATGTGTCCCATAAAATCTTTATGTTCAAGGGCTCCTAAAAGAGGGATTGTTACTATTTCCATATTATCGTGAGGATGAGTACCAAAACCCATAGCAGGTTCTACAATGTCGTCATTGAGAACTCTTAGCGTTCCGAAATGTATCCTTGATTCATCATAATAGGATGCAAAGCTAAAAGAGTGTTTTGCTTTAAGCCAGCCGTGGTTGACATATCCTCTTGTATCTGCTTTGTGAACTTTAGTTATCATTCTATTACTTCTTTAATAATTCTATTATTTCTTTTTGAGTAGAGTTTGTTTTGTCGTTTAAATACCACATCTGAATATTCTTCTTAAGCCCCTCTATTTCAAAACTTTCTCGTTTTTTAAATTCCATAACTTCTTTCTGAAGTTCCAAAGGTCTCGCACCCCAGACAAATAGTTCATTGTAATTTTCATCAAGAACAATCAATATTGGTATTGACTTGGCTCCATTAGTAAGATATTCATTCATCACTTCAGAATTATCGTCTCTTAATAATATGTGAAGTTCCACTGTCTGCAAATGCTCGCACATTTTTGATACAACAGGAACAGTATTTGCGGCATCACCACACCAGGCTTCCGATATTAATACCCAGTGTTGTTTGCTTTTAATAAGTCCGTTTAACTCTTCCTTCACAACAGTAGTTTTATGAATTCTATTCATACGTGAAACATTCAGCCTTGTGTATTCAATCTTTGAAGCTTCCTGATCATCTCCTGTTGTTCTTCCTTCTGATAAAAGAGAATCTATAAGTTCTCTGTAAGAATTATAAGATAAGGAATTATTCAGATACTCTTTTGTGAATTTGTATGCCATACTCTTCTTTTAAAGTTTAAAAAGGGAAACCGAAATCGCTTTCCTCAATTGTTCGGGAAAACGATATATCTACTTTGCGACTACTGTTAAATTCAGATTGAACTTATCATTAATCATCTTATCACCAAGGTTTTCAAAGAACTTGCCTGAACCATATTTAATATCCCAGTCTGTTCTGTCTATGTCGAAATTTGCTTTAACAGTTAATACGCCGTTCTCAATTTTAATCTCTGCAGGGAACGTTATGCTTTTAGTAACATCCTTCATTGTTAGGTTGCCTGTAACTGTAGAATTTGCATTAGGCTTTGCTGCATCGTTTAATGGTTCAACCTTTGTTAATTCAAGCTTTGACGTCGGATACTTTCCTGCATCGAAGAAATCAGCTGACGACAGATGTCCGACGAGTTTCTTTTGTGACTCCTCATCTTTTGACAGATCTTCATTCACAATTGTCTTCATGTCGATTTCAACTTTCCCGCCTGTTACTTTACCGTTGTCTACAAGTATTTCTCCGTTAGCAACTTTGATTGTACCAGAATGCTGACCTGTAACTTTCTTGCCCGTCCAGTTTACCTTGCTGTCTGCAACACTAACAGTAAGAGGTTTACCCGATTTATTTCCGGTATTTTGTTTATCACCTACTTTTACTTCTTTGTCCGATTTTGCACATCCGCTAATTAAGAAAGCGGTTGCAGCGATAGCTATTAAAGCTGCCGATAAAAGTTTTCTTTTCATTTATCTTCTTTTGATTTAATTTTAAAAACTGTATATATCGCTGTCCCTTAGTTTATCCAAAAGGTCATTAACTTTTGTAGCCTGAATCGGTGTTAAAGTTTTAAACCTTTCTTCCCATTCAGGAGTCTTCTTGTCTATCTCGGCAAGTAAATCTTTTCCCTTTTGAGTAATGACAACATCAACAGCCCTCTTATCCTTTTCACAAATTTTTCTGTCAACATATTTCTTCATAACAAGCTTATCAACAATGCGTGAAGCATTGGATGATTTATCGAGCATTCTATCTATGATGTCGTTAATAGTTGTTGGTGTCGGGAACTGTCCGCGTAAAATTCTTAATACATTAAACTGCGGCAGTGTTAATCCGTAAGCCTTTAAATAGTTGGACTCAATTAAGCTCAACCAGCTGCCCGTATAGAGAATGTTTACCATTAATTTTTGGTAAGGGTTTTCAAAAGCCTTTTGTTTTATTTCATCTTCGAGTCTCATAATTTGTATTCCTTTAGTTATATGTATATACACATAAAGAACTATAAAAGTTTCATTTGAATAATTTATTAATTAACTGAAATATTAGTATATCATATAAGCAAGTGGGATTATGACACTTATAAAACGAGAAATGTTTTTGCCGATTATGGGAAAAGCCGTGACTTTATAATCACGGCTTTGAGGATGCATAATATTATGAGATTTTCTTAACGTATGATAAATGAAAGTTTTTCATTTTCTCAACGAGTGTATTGATATCTTCTTTCGGCGGCAGGAAGGTTGTACGGAAGTGCATAGTCTTTGGTAACTGTCCGAAGCCTGAACCAGGCACAACACAAATTCCTGTTTCCTCAAGTAATGACATACAATATTCGGCATCGCGTTTTGAATCATAAACAAATCTTTCCGCCTCAGAAAGATTTCCAATATCTATACCTTTACTATGGGGTAATTCAAACTTAACGAACGCATACATTGCACCTTGTGGAATTTCGCAGGACATACCTTCGATTTCATTAAGTCCTTTTCCAAGTATTTCTGCTTTCTCTTTCAGGTTAGATAAAATACCATCACGCTCTTTGACGTATAAATCATAACTCTCATCACCTGCTGCAGGAGGAGCTACCATTAAATAAGTAACTATCTGTCCGTCAACGTTTGAGCATAAACCAATTGACTGTAGCTTTACTAATTGCGCATAAACATCATCAGGAATATTTCTTACTTCAAAGTAACCTCCGCGGTGTCCGCATTCGCCAAGGAAACCTTTTGATACAGAATGAAAACTAAAAAGTGTTACGTCTTTTTCATTCATATCATTCAGTACCTTTGCAAAGGAATAAAACGTCAGTCCTTTTAAATAAACGTTTTCCTGATATACTTCATCTGCAAGTAAAGTCAGATTATGTTTCTTTGCGAAACGAATAATCATTTCTATGTTATCCTTCGAAAGGACTGCACCTGTTGGGTTGCCTGGGTTAATAACTGCGAGTGCAACAGGATTTACTCCTTCGCTTTTTGCTTTTTCATAACTCTTTGAAAGTTCACTTTCGTTTAACTGCCAGCCGTTAGCTTCGTCAAGATAATATCCGATTTGCTTTGCGCCGTACAGAGCAATTGTAGCACTGTACAAAGGATACTGTGGAGTAGGAATCATAATCCCATCGTTAGAGTTTTTTATTACAAGTGTTAACGCTGCCTGAACACCTTTGCTTGCGCCGTCAGTTAACATTATCTTATCTTTATCTGCAGAAATGCCGTCACGCTTTTTAATAAACTCTGCAATAGCTTCTCTGATAAAAGGAACACCGGTACTTTGAGTGTACGCGCCTGTCCCTGTTGGGTTTTTCTCCATTATAAGTTTAGCTCTCTTGATAACATCCGCAGGAAATATTTTTTCTGCATCTTTGATATTAATCATATCGGGATATTCAAGAAGCGAAAGCACCTGTCTGATAAAGGTTAAAGGTTTTTGTTTCAGCGCCTGCGGGTTTCCGATGTTGCAATAAATAATTTTCTTACCCTGCTCTTCAAGCTGCTGAGCGCGTATAACAATCTTTCCTCTGACCGCGTATTGAGCTTCAAGGAGGTTTGGGTTTACATCATTAATATTAATCATAAAGTATTGGATTAAGTTGTACACAAAAATAGCAGAACTACTTTTCTTTAAAAAGGAAATTCAGAAGTACAGGTGAAACTTATTAATTTAATTGCTCCTATAATCTGTTACTACGCTGGAATATACTGACACGTTCAATTCAGTTTTGTTTACTTCTTAAAATATCCCGCCGCTCTCTGACAAAGCGGCGAGATTTCTTACGAGGAATATATTTTGACACTATTTTAAAATACTTACAACGGCTGCAATGCCGCGTCCTGAGTGATTTCGCCGCCGCCTGAAAGTTCTACGGGAAACGTTTGCGTCAGATATCCCGCAAGCGAAAACTCCAGCGTGCCCGCACCTGTGTAGCCCGTGCTCAGGCTGTACGTGCCATCTGCCGCCGTCACTTCCGACTCTCCCGACTCCACAACTTCAACACTCACGCCTTCGAGCAGCACACTTGTATTTGCATTTTTCACAACACCTTTAACTACTGCCTTCGACCTGCTGGAATAAACCACACCGTACAACCTGCTGTTTGCACGCAGCGACGGAAATTCTTCCTTCCTGTATGTGAACTCAACTTCATCCCAAATGTCAATCACAAGTTCCCTCGCCGCCGAGAGCAGTGCCGCAACGTCTTCGCTTTCTTCATCGAATGCTTCTACCTTTGCAGACTGTGTCTCGTGTGATGTTTTGAAATCGATCATTGCTGCCTTCACCTGTGCCGCCGACGGATTCACCATTGCAATATATCCGTTTGCAACAAGCGTCGCTTCTCCGTTATGAATATTATCACCCCACGTAGTAATATCGCTTTCCGTACTGAGCTTCGGAAGTGTGGTTTGATTTCCATCCAAGCCGTAATAACCTTTCACAGCATTTGGATAAACACCTCGTTCGATGTCAAAAAACATTACCTGTATATAATGCGAAATAAATAATCTCGCCAAAGTCATTTTTCCATCTTCAATAAAAGAAGCATCAAGCTGTTCACCTTTTGCCGCATCCATTTCGATAATCTGTGTATTGAAATTCGGATAAAAACCCATCAGCCGCGCATAAGTTTCCGCCGAATAAGCAGGTGTTCCCAGGAGTGCTGTCACCCCGTCATACTTTTCTTTTGCCTCGCGTAGAGCCTTGCGAATGCCTGCGATAGATTTAGGAATATCTCTAAACATTTTTAACTCCTTGTTATTTTAATAGTTATATAATAAATTTTGTTTAAAAAAACCGATATTATTAGGTGCAGGCGAGGGCAGTTTGGTAAAAAAGTGCCCTCGCCTGCACATCAATTCGGGCAGTTTGGTAAAAAAGTGCCCTCGCCTGCACATCAATTCGGGCAGTTTGGTAAAAAAATGCCCTCGCCTGCACATCAATTCGGGCAGTTTGGTAAAAAAATGCCCTCGCCTGCACATCAATTCGGGCAGTTTGGTAAAAAAATGCCCTCGCCTGCACATCAATTTGGGCGTATTTTTAGGCATTAGAATTTCGTTTTGGATAATAAAAGAGAATCGTTTTGTAAAGCGCTGCGGAACAGAACCTATTGATGGAATTTCTTCAAACATAATTCTTCAAATAATATTTTCAGAACAAACTTGAGTGAACTCTATAAGAACTTTTTAACCTAAATAAAGTAAATTACAAAATCAATGTTTAAATTATGCAACAATATTTTTGATAATGCAAATAATTTTCAACTGACTTTGTTTTTTGGGGAAAGTCATTTTTCATTACTAAAAATATTTTGATTAGTCCGTCTGCATTTTTCCAAGCACGCCTTCACTCTTTGCAACGGTAACAGCCGTAAAAGCATCGGAAACAATGTTAGGAACAGTACGTGCCATATCGAGTACGCGGTCCACTCCAAGTATCAGTGCAATGCCTTCTTCGGGAATACCTACAGAACGAAGAACTATAATAAGCATTATTAATCCTACACCGGGAACGGGCGCTGTACCTATAGATGCAAGAACAGAGGTTACGACAATTGTAATTTGTTTCACAATATCCATTTCAATACCATAGACTTGTGCGATAAATATTGCTGCGACAGCCTGATATAAAGCGGTACCATCCATATTTATTGTTGCACCGAGAGGAAGAACAAAGCTGGCTATGTTATTAGGAACACCGAGTTTCTTTTCCGCAACTTCAATTTCAAGCGGCAGTGTAGCAGCAGACGAGCTTGTTGAAAATGCAACAATCATAACCTGACGAAGAGCTTTGTAGAATGGAATAACTTTTTGCCGCGCAACAACTTTCAATAATGTCGGATAAACAAATATCATCAGTATTAAAAGACCCGACATAACAGTAACAACATACATCAGAAGGGTTTGCAAAATATTAAAACCAAACTCTGCAACGGTAGCAGATATAAGGGCAAAGACAGCATAGGGTGCAAGCAGCATAACTTTTTCAACCAAAAGAATCATAGCACTGCTTAAGCCGTCGAAGAAATCAATAATGGTTTTGGATTTATCTTTCGGAACCTGAGTGAGAAAAACGCCCGTGAGGATTGCGAAGAAAACAACTTGCAAGAAGTCACCATCGGCAATTGCTTTAAAAGGATTTTTCGGAACAAGGTTGACAATGAAATCAATCATGTTTACTGAAACATTCTGATCAATTTTAGATGATGCTTCATCACTATAAGTTTGCAGCAGCATAGCCTTAGTTTCGGGAGGCATAAAGTGACCTGGTTGAATTAAGTTAGCCATTGCAAGTCCTATGGTTATTGCAATCACAGTAGTCAGCATAAATAGGGTAATTGTTTTACCGCCGACTCTGGCAACGTGCCGCAAATCGGACAGAGACGCAGCACCGACTAACAATGAGGCAAAGACGAGCGGCACGGCAATCATATTCAGAAGTCTTATGAAGATATCCCCGACAGGTTTAAGCATTGCGCCGAGAGATTTTACTTTAGAGATTTCAATAAGGTTAGTAAAATATTTTACCTCGCCGCTTTTGAGAGTGACTTTAACTTTAACAAGGTCTTTTGCTTTTTTATCTGTAATAGTTTTCAGGTATCGGATAATGGAGAGCTGTGCATTAGAGTCATAAGACATTAAAGTGGAATCACCTTTGAAGAACTTTACTTCATTGAAGTCTGTAATCTTTTCTTTCCCGGCTTTAGATACTACTTCAATTTCATTTGCACTCATATGGAAAACAGAGCCAAATATTGCACCAAGGACTAAACCGATTAAAATCTTTGTGTGAATCTGAATCTTAAATTTCTTCATAAGGTAAATTTATTTTTGTGCTTTGACAAAAATAAACAAACGGAATGAAAATTAGAAGTTGAAAGCGGATTCGTAGTAATATTCGCTGCCGCTGGACGTCCAGTTAATCTGAACTTTCCAGTAACCTTTTGTCAGACGTTCAATACTAATGATTTGTGTTTTTGAAGAATCTGTAAGAACAGGAATTCTGATATC
>Ga0105047_10012634_pt1 | contig 13575 bp, 9 predicted proteins | sample MAT04_FD_78384 | JGI IMG/M metagenome (GOLD analysis project Ga0105047, IMG submission 78384) | Freshwater microbial communities from Lake Fryxell liftoff mats and glacier meltwater in Antarctica - MAT-04 (megahit assembly) | ecosystem: Environmental > Aquatic > Freshwater > Ice > Liftoff...
TCGAGCATCCATTCCGAGCGACATGCACAAACGAGACACCGGACGATACGAGCGCACAACCGTGGGTGGCGAGCAGATCGCGGCGTTCGTCCCGCACGCGCTGCCGCCGCGGGCGCCGGCGATCGTCGTCGATGCTGCGCTGGCCGAGCGCCTGCGTGCAGCCGAGCGCGCGCTCGTTCGCCTCGAGCTTGCCGGGGAGATGGTGCCGTCGCTCGACTGGTTCATCTACGCATTCGTCCGCAAAGAGGCCGTGCTCTCGTCGCAGATCGAGGGGACACAGGCGACCCTCGTCGACCTGCTCACGTTCGAGGCCCAGGACGATGCCTCGCCGAGCGCTGCGCCCAACGCCGATGTCGAGGAGGTGTGCAACTACCTCGACGCGCTCGCCTACGCGCGCGCCCAGCTCGCCGATCCAAAGGGCCTACCGCTCTCGATGCGCCTGCTCAGCGAGACGCATCAACGGCTCCTGCGCGGCGCCCGCGGTGCGGAAAAGCTACCGGGCGAGGTGCGGCGGAGTCAGAACTGGATCGGCGGATCTCGCCCCGGCAACGCCGCCTACGTGCCCCCGCCTCCGCACGCGCTCGGCGAGGTGCTCGGCAAATTCGAGAAGTACCTGCACGGAGACGACTCGCTGCCGCCGCTCGTGCGCGCGGGGCTCCTGCACGTGCAGTTCGAGACCATCCACCCATACCTCGACGGCAATGGCCGTATTGGGCGTCTGCTCGTGACGCTGCTGCTCGAACATTGGAGCTTGTTGACCAAGCCGCTCCTCTACCTGAGCCTGTTCTTCAAGCGGCATCGCGACGAGTACTACCGCCGGCTGAGCGCGGTGCGGGTCGATGGAGACTGGGAGGGCTGGCTCGACTTCTTTCTCGACGGCGTCGCGACGATCGCCGACGAAGCGGTCGCCTCTGCGCGTGACTTATTCGCGCTCGTGGCCGCCGATCGCGCGCGCGTGCTCGCGCAGCAAGGGATGTCCGTCGTCGCGCTGCGGCTCTTCGAGCTGCTGCCGCGCCACCCCATCGTCACCGTCGCATCCGTGATGAGGCTCGTGGAGACGACCAAGCCTACCGCCGGACGTGCGATTGGGCTGCTCGTGACCGCGGGCATCCTCGTCGAGACCACGGGCAAGAAGCGTGACCGCTCCTTCGTCTACCGTGCGTACCTCGATCGGCTGCGCGTGGGGACCGAGCTCGGGCGCTCCGCAGCAGACCATCCCTGACGCCGACGCCGACGCCGACGCCGTCTCTGACGCCGACGCCGACGCCGACGCCGACGCCGTCTCTGACGCTGACGCCGACGCGCTCAGCCGCTACGCCGATACACCCTCAACACCTCCGCATAAACCTCCAAAAACCGCCCAAACACGCGATCCCACCCATGCCGCGCCGCAATGATCGCATGACGCCGCTCCCGCTCCGCCCCATCCGCCGGGACCGCATCGCGCATCGCCCGCACCAGCGCATCGACATCGTCACCGCGCATCGGCTCGAGCCCGACCAGCCGCGCAAGCTCCGGCGCTGCGCCTCGATCGCGCGTGATGACCGTCGTCCCCGTCGCGAGCGCCTCCGCCGTCAGCAGCCCAAATGTCTCGCCACCGCTGAGCGAGAGCACGACATCGGCGCTCGCGAGCAGCGACGCGACGCGCAGCGGATCCGGCTCGAACGGCAGGCGAATCACCTCTGGATAGTCGCGCACCAGCGCATCGACGCGTCCGCTGAGCGGCCCGTGTCCGCCGATCGCGAGGCGAAAGCGCGACGGATCGCGCAGCGCTGGATACGCCGCGAGCACGTGATGGAGGCCCTTCTCCGGCACGAAGCGCGCAAGAAAGAGCAGCAGCGTCACGCCCACAGGCACGCCGAGCTGCGCGCGCAGCGCATCGTCGCGCCGCTCCGGCGCAAAGCGCGTGAGGTCGACGCCAAGCGGCGTGAGATAGACGTGCTCGACGCCGCCCGCGCGGAGCCGCGCGAGCGAGTGTTCGGACGCGCCGAGCGCCGCGGTGAAGCGGCGATAGGTAAAGCCGATGTGTCGAACGGCGAGCTTCTCGGCACGTGTTGCCAAGGTCTCACTCAGCCGCGCGAGCGGCTGACGCGCGAACAGCTCCGGATAGTCCGTATGAAAGAAGCCGACGGAAGCCGCGCCAACGCGCTCGATCGCGGGCATCACGAGATGCGGAAGCACGTACGGGCTGCCGACCTCGACGAGCTCTGGGCGAAACTCCTCGATGACGCGACCGAGCGCCGCCTTCGACAACATCGCGCGATAGCCTGCGCCTATCGGCACGCCGCGCAGGCGGAACACCGCCGCACGCGGGCCGACTTTCTCGATCTCGTCGCGCGCGCCCGGGACGACGAGCGCGTAGTCGTGATCGTCGCGCGCCGCGAAGAACGCGAGCTTGCGATCGTGGTAGGTGCGGATACCGCCGCCCGTCGGCGAATAGCCGTTGTCGACGTCGAGAATGCGCATCGGCAGGAGCGCGGTGTAGCACGCGGGCGTCGTGTATCCGCGGCGCTCCGCGGTGGTGCAGTGGCCGAGGGCGCGGCGACACCGACGGCGGCCTTCCGCAGCTCTTTTTGACTCCAAGCGAGTTACGAGGCACACCGCGGTCCATGACGAAGCGCGCGCTGATCACCGGAGTGACCGGACAAGATGGGGCCTACCTCGCGAAGCTACTGCTGGAGAAGGGCTACGAAGTCTTTGGCGCGTATCGGCGCTCGGCGTCGATCAATACGTGGCGCCTCGAGGAGCTTGGCGTTGCGGACCAGGTTCGGCTCGAACCTTTCGACCTCGTCGAGTTCTCCAACGTGCTGCGCACCATCGACCGGGTGCGACCCACGGAGATCTACAACCTCGCCGCGCAGAGCTTCGTCGGTACGTCGTTCGAGCAGCCGCTGTACACATCGGACGTCGACGCGCTTGGCGTGACGCGCGTCCTCGAGTGCATTCGCACCGTCGACAAGAACATCCGCTTCTATCAGGCGTCGACCTCGGAGATGTTCGGCAAGGTGCGCGAGACGCCGCAGCGCGAGTCGACGCCGTTCTACCCGCGAAGCCCGTATGGCGTGGCCAAGCTCTACGCGCACTTCATGACGGTGAACTACCGCGAGTCGTATGGCATCCATGCATCGAGTGGCATCCTCTTCAACCACGAATCACCGCTTCGCGGCGTCGAGTTCGTGACGCGCAAGATCACGGCTACCCTCGCGCAGATCAAGCTCGGCCAGGCGGAAGTGCTCGAGCTGGGCAATCTATCCGCAAAACGCGATTGGGGCTTCGCGGGAGACTACGTCGAGGGGATGCACCGGATGGTGGTCGCCGATCAGCCGGGCGACTACGTTCTCGCTACTGGCGAGACGCACACGGTTCGCGATTTTGTCTCCCACGCTGCGACAGTGGCCGGATTCGACCTGCGATTCGAGGGCGAGGGCGAAGCGGAGCGCGGTGTCGACTCCAAATCCGGGAAGACGATCGTGCGCGTGAACCCGCGATTCTTCCGACCTGCGGAGGTCGAGCTGCTACTGGGCGATGCGGCCAAGGCACGCGAAGAGCTCGGCTGGAGCCCAACGATGAAGCTGCCTCAGCTGGTGACCTCGATGATGCAAAGCGACCTCGCGCGCGCCCGCGACGGCAAACTGCGCCTCGTCGAGTGACGGTCACAGCAAGCGCGCGAGCGCTGCGGCAGTGTCCTCGCCGCAGCGCTCCCAGCTGAAGTGGCGCGCGCGCTCGCGCCCCCGCGAGACGAGCTCGACGCGGCGTGGCGCGTCGGTGAGGACACGCAGCAGCGCGCGCGCGCAGTCAGCCTCGTCGAGCCCATCGAACAGCTCCGCGGCATCGCCGCAGACCTCCGGAAGCGAAGCGCTCCGCGACGACACGACTGGGACGCCACAGGCCATCGCCTCGAGCGGCGGTAGTCCGAAGCCCTCGTAGAGCGATGGCATCGCGAGGCACGCCGCGTGCGCGTAGAGCGCGCGCAAACGCCCCTCGTCGACGTGTCCACTGAATATCACGCGTCCGCCGACGGCCGCGGCCTCGCGCTCGACGGCGTCGGAGCCGAGGCCGCCATCCGGTCGGCCCGCGATCAATAAATCGTGAGGGATCTGCGACCTAATGCGGCCGAACGCGCGGATCAGCCGCGGCAAGTTCTTGTGAGGCTTCACGTTGCCCACATAGAGCACGTACGGGCGCGGATGCGGCGACGGTCCGTCGGCGCGCAAGTCGAACCATGCGTGATCGACGCCGAGCGGGATCACCTGCGCGGGAGCGCGCGCGCGCCCGAACGCCGCCGCCAGCTCGTCGCGGGTGAACGACGAATCGCAAAGCACGACGTCGGCACGGCGCGCGGCCCATGCGGTGAGCGCGAGCGTGTAGAGCCGCTTGTCGAGGCGCACGTCGCGGGTGCGCCGCCAAGACGCGTAGTACGCGTCGTGCACGGTGACGGCGAGCGCGCAGCGAATCGCGAAGGGCACTGTGATGTGCGGCACCCACAGCGCGTCTGCGTGCCGCGCGGCGCGCGCCAGCACGAGCTGCTCGGCGGGGGCGTAGACACCGACCGCCGTCTCGATCAACGTCACGCGCGGCAGCACGACACCGGCGCGCTCGAGCGGCGCCCGCGCACCGATGAGCGCGATCTCCGCGCGCGAGCCCAGCGAGCTGATCACGCGCGGCAGCACCGCCTGCAGATAGCGGCCGATCCCTGACTGGTCGATCATGCGCGCGTCGATCACCAAGCGCGGCATGCTCAGTGCGCTCCACCGCGCAGAGCGCCGAGCAATCGCTGCGCCGCGTGCTCCCACGTGCCCTCGCGCTCGACGTAGCGGCGGCCCGCCTCGCCGAGCGCGCGCGCGTAGGCTGGGTCTTCGAGCACGCGGAGCAGCGACGCGGCGACCGCGGACACGTCGCGCGGATCACAGCACAGCCCGGTCTCGCCCTCGACGATCGCGTCGAGCGGGCCTCCCTCGTTTGGCCCCACGACGGGCACCGCGCAGGCGCTCGCCTCGAGGAACACGATGCCGAAGCCCTCGACGTCGGGCGGCTCGAGACGCGCGGGCATCGCGAAGACGTCGGCGGCCGAGTACCAGCGCACGAGATCCGCCTGCGGTGCGCGCCCGATGAAGCGCACGCGCTCCGCCACGCCCTCGCTCCGTGCCATCGCCTCGAGCCGCCCGCGCTCCGGGCCATCACCGACGATCACCAGTCGCGCGTTCGGGACGCGCACACACACCGCTGGCAGCGCGCGCAACAGAGTGTCCACGCCCTTGCGTCGAACCAGCCGACACAACACGAGGATCACTCGGTCGCCCTCGAGACCGTGGCTGCGGCGCAAGTCGCTGGCGTCCGTCGGCACGAACACCGTCGGGTCGACGCCACCCGGCACAACGCACGTCGCCCGCGCGCCGAGCGCCTCCGCGAGCGACACCGTGTAGCGGCTGCACCCCACCACGACGTCGGCGCGATGCAGCGCGAGCTTTCGCGCGCGGTCGTAGCCCGCCTGCGCGAGGGGCACCGCAGCCCACGGCGCGAGCAGCAGGTCGCGGCCGTACACGGCGGTCACGAGACGATCGATGCGCCCCGCCCGGCGCAGCAGCGCGGCCTCGAGCGATGAGCCCCAGTGCATCGCCAGCACGGTGTCGAGCCGGTGCGAGCGCAGCGCGCGAACGAGCGCGGCGCCGTGCGTGACGGGAAACGCCGCGCCACCCGCCACGCGCACCACCTCGAACGGAAGCGCGCGATCCACCTCGGCGTCCCCGACCTGCTTCGGCGCCACGACGACCAGCGCATCGAGATGCACCGCGAGGCGCCGTGCGAGCTCGAGCGCATACGTCTGAATCCCACCGATCGACGGCGGGAAGTCCTGCGTGACGACGGCGACGCGGAGAGCCATCGATGCCGTCACACCCGAAGGACGCGGCGATAGACGTCGAGCGTGGCCTCCGCGCAGCGCTGCCACGAGAGCTGCGCCACGCGTTCGTGACCCCGCACGATGAGTGACGCGCGAAGCGCAGTGTCTTTCGCGACCAGCGCCAGCAGCCGCTCGAGCTCCGCGCCGTCCTCCGGATCGAAGAGCTCGGCGGCACCGCCGGCCACCTCGTCATAGGCCCCATTGCGCGCCGCGATCACGGGCGTCCCGCTCGCCATCGCCTCGAGCACCGTCAGACCAAAGCCCTCATAGCGAGATGGCGCGACAGCCGCCGTCGCGCGCTGATAGAGCGCCGGGAGCTCCGCGTCGTCGACGTCGGAATACCAACGGAAGCGCGCCTGAAGCCCACGCCGCTCGACCTCTCCGCGGATCTCGTCGAAGGTCGACCGATAGAGCTGCCGACCAACGAACACCAGCCCTTCTTCGACACGGTCCGCGACGCGGCACCACGCGTCGAACAGCGTCTTGTGATTCTTTCGGTAGTGATCGCTCGACACGCACAGGAAAAACTTTGCCGGCAGGTCCGCGCGACGCAGCAGCGCGCGCAGCTCCGTTTCGTCGCGCCGACGGAACGCTTGGCTATCGACGCCGAGGTGCACGACGGTGATGTCTGCGCTCCGCATGCGAAGCGCAGAGATCATGTCGAGGCGGGTGCACGCGGTGTCCGCGAGGAAGTGCCGATATGGGTGGAAGTGCCAGCGATGGCGCAGCCACTGGCGCGCTTGCCGTAGCCCGCGCCGCTCCGGCATGACGACGGAAATCACGTCATGCACTGTCGTGATCTGCACTCCACGCGACAGCTTCGGTGCGAAGTAGGGCGTCGTTGCGTGAAAAAGATCGATGCCTGCCGCGTCGAGTCGCGGTCCGAGCAGCGTGTCGCGCTGTGCGCGATGTTGCTCGGGTGTGATCACCGGGGGCAGGTCGCGCGCCCGACGCAGCGCCTCCTGAGCCGGAACGGGCGCCTCACGTGAGGAGACCGCCGCGCAGAGCTCGATCGGGCCGAGCTTGCCCTCGGGCAGCTCGGCGAGCTGCTCGAGCAAATACACGCCATAGCGACCGATCCCGCCGTGGCGGTCGAGCATCTCGAGCGGCGTCAGATCGAGGCACACGCGCAAAGTTCGGGTCATGTGAAGGGCGGCGAGTATGGCACGCGCCGACCGCGCGTCACGCGTGCTATCTGTGGGCCACTTCGATGATTCCCGCGGTCGCACACTTCCTCTGGGTCGGGCGGTCGCTGCCCTACGCCCACGCGATATCGACGCGCACCGCGGTCGCGCGCTCCGGGCTCGATCGCGTGATCCTGCATCACACCGACCCGCTGCAGGCGACGCCGTGGTGGCCGATGCTCGAGCGCACGAAGGGCCTCGAATTGCGCCACCTCGATGCGGAACCGCTGCTCGAGGCTGTACGCGGTCCGCGCCTCGTCGACATCTATCGTCGACTGACCCAGCCTGCGGCGCGAGTCAACGTTCTGCGCGCCGCGGTGCTCGCGAGCGAAGGCGGCGTTTATCTCGACACGGATACGGTCACGGTACGGGAGCTACGCTCACTGCTGACCGTCGATGCCTTTTGCGGGGAAGAGTCGATCGTCTTTCCGCGGGCGGTGCTGCACTCCCGCGATCCGCGCGTGCTGGCGCTGGCCGGACTCCGGCATGTGACGCGCGATCTGCTGCGCCGCGCGCCCGGCGGGTGGCGCGCCTTCCGAAACATCGAGAGCGCGTACGCGCGAGCCGTGAACAACGCGGTGCTCGGGAGCGCGGCGCGAGGCGCGTTCATCAGCGGGCTCCTCGATCGCATGATCGCGTTGCCCGCCGATCGGCAGCTGGTGAGATTCGCCCTCGGCACGCACCTCTTGCAAGATTTCGTGGCTGAGCAGCGCGACGCACCAGGCTTTGTCGTGCACCCGCCACCGGTGTTCTACCCACTGCCGCCCGAGATCAGCGAACATTGGGTGAGACCTGCGCGCGCCGGCGGCGTGATGGCACGAGCGATGTGCACGCCCGCGACGCGGGTCGTCCATTGGTACGCCTCGGTTCGCACGAAGCGTTTCGTCGCCGAGCTGACCCCAGGGTTCGTGCGCGCCAACAGCGAACGTGTGCCAGTCTGCTTCTTGATCCGCGACGTTCTCGGCGAGGATCTCGGATGAGCACCCCGTGAGCACGCCGACCGCGACGCAAACTGCGTTGACTCGGCACGCGGCGTCCGGCAGCCTCCGACGCCCGGTCGGATGCCTGTGCCCGCAAATCGACAGCCCCAGCTCTACCGGTTCGCCTCGGAGAGCCACGTCCGCGCGATCCAGCGGCACCACGTGCGGTGGTTCGTCGAAGGGCGCGCGCGTCGTGTCTTGGACGTCGGCTGCGGGCGCGGCCTGTTCCTCGAGCTGTTGCGCGACGCGGGAATCGAGGCGGTCGGGATGGACGGTGACGCGGAAGCGGTGGCGCGGAGCGTGGCGGCGGGATTCGCGGTGGAGCGCGGCGATGCGCTGGCGCTGCTGGATCGGGCGCACGCCGATGGTCAGCGCTTTGGCGGAGTGTTTCTCTCGCACCTCGTCGAGCATTTCGAGGCGCCCCTCGCCGAGCGCCTGCTATCCGCGTGCGCTTCGGTGCTCGCGCCAGGTGGGCGCGTGGTCGTGATTACGCCGAACATCGAGAACCCATTGGTCTGGAACCGCGGTTTCTGGCTGGACCCTACGCATGTGCGCCCATATCCGCGTCCGTTGATCGAGGGACTACTCGCGGACAGCGGACTGCGCGTGATTGCTAGCTTCGACGACCCGAAGACGGCACCACGTGCGGGCCGCGCGACGCCGCTCGCCGACCTGCGCGACGTCATTCGCTACGGTGTGAGCGCGATGCGCGGCATGGACGCGGTCGTGGTAGCCGAGCGTCCGATCAGCGATAGCCGGCCGTGACCCACGGCGCGGACTCGTCGGGAGCTAGCCGCCGCGGAGTGCTGAGGAACGCCGGGGCAATCCTCGTCTCACGGTTCACGGGAATGGCGTTGCGCACCGTCGGCGTGCTCATCGCGGCGGCCTATCTCGGCACTGAGGGCTGGGGGCTGCTTGGCTTCCTGAGCTCATCGCTCGAGGTGTTTCGCGTCCTCGCGTCTGCCGGCATGGACACGGCATCGATTCGCTTCGTTTCGCTCGCGCGCGATGAGGCCGGACGGATCGTCGGGAGGCTGTTCGCCCTCAAGGCCGTCACCTCGCTCACCGCCTATTTGGCGCTGGTGGCGGTGGCGTACACGATTCCCGCGTACCGCGAGCGTGCGCCGTTGTTGCTGCTGCTCGGCCTCGGCCTGTTTCCGCAGACGCTCGGCACCACGCTTCAGGCGCGATTTCAAGCCGAGCACGCGATGGCCCGACTCATCCCGGTCCAGGTCGTCCAAGGGGCGCTCTACGTGGTCGGCGTCATGCTGCTGAGGCATCAGGGCGCTGGCGTCTGGGGGTTCATCGTCCTGACGGTGGCGCTCGACGCCGCCCAGTTCCTCGCGACCCTCTTCGTGGCGAGGCGCTCCTGGCCAGACGCGCTAGCGGTCCGTGCGATCCGCTACGTGCCGAGCTTCGCACGAGCGATCCTCGTGCCGAGCATATCGCTTGGTCTGCTCGAGCTCATCGTCATGCTGTACTCGCGGCTGAACGTCTACTTCCTCGAGCGCACGGGAGGGCTCGCTGCGGTCGGCCAGTACTATGCGGCGCTGCGCGTGAGCGAGCCGTTGCTCATGGTGGCCGGGGCGCTGGCGATGAGCTCCTACCCAGTGCTGTCCAAGCTCGTGCAGGAGAAGGACTACGCCGAGATTGGGGACATGTTTCGCAAGTATTCGCTGCGGGCTGCGGGAATCACGATGCTCGTCGCCACCGCGACGAGCGTTCTGTCGCGGCCGATACTGACGTTCGTGAAACCTGAGTTTGCCGGAGGGGCCGGCGCGCTGTCCGCCCTCGCGTTTGCCACCGCGTTCATGTTTCAAAATCAGCTCAGCTCGATCGTGCTGCACTCGTTTGGGAAATTTCACTACGTCACCGCGTGTGCGCTGGTCAATCTGTGCGTCTTTCTCACGAGCGCGTCGCTGCTGGTGCCGCGCTTCGGGCCGACCGGCGCTGGAGTGACGACCCTCATCACGGAGGGCATCAATACGATCGTGCAGCTGGGGCTCGTCGTGCTCGTGCTGCGCAACGCGCGCAAGCAGGGCGTGTCGACGACTCAACGTGCGGCGTAGCCGGTGTGAACCAGCGGCACAGGTGCCGCTGCCACTGTATCTGTGTGACCACACTCGGCGACATCGCGCGGTTGCCGCGAGCAAGGAATCCAGCGCGGAGTACTTTCGAGCGCAGCTCCACTGTGGCGACAATCTGGGGTTTCCTGGCGACTTCGGCATAGATTCGTGACCGCGCTCTGCAACGAGCGGCTCGATGGCACCGCACGTGCACAGTGCTCCCCGAGGCTCCTGACCATGCGCGACCTGAAGCGACCAACGACGACCGCCGCACGCACCGCGCGCACCGCCGCACGCACCGCGCGCGCCGCCACGAGCAGCGCCTCGCGCGGTCCGAAGCGCATCGGCATCCTCAACGACTACGTGCGCATCCCATACGCGAACGGCTCGTCGTTCGCGTCGCAGTTCTTCTATCGCGAGTTCATGGCGCGCGGTCACGAGGTCACGATCGTCGGCCCGAGCGATCCCGTCGCGCAGCCGCACGAGATGCCCCAGCGCTACGTCGAGCTGCCGAGCGTGCCGTTCAAGAACCACCCAGGCGTGCGCCTGACCTTGCCGACGCCGGCGTCGTTCGAGGCGCTCGCGAACGAGAATCTCGAGGTCGCGCTCGGTCAGTCGAACACGGAGCTGCTGCAGGCGGGCGTGTGGCTTCGTCACGAGCACGAGGTGCCGTTCTTGCCGGTGCACACGGTGCATCTGCCGAGCGTCTACAACGTGATCCTGCCGGACGCGCTGCTGAAGAATCCGCTGGCGAACAAGATCTTCTCGGATGGGCTGATCCCGTTCATCGAGCGGCAGTCGGCGAGCGTCTACAACCACTCGGACGGGCTCATCGTGTTGTCGCGCGGGCTCAAGAAGTACTGGGAGCAGCGCGGCGTGACGGTGCCGATCCACGTGATCCCGCGCCCGATCGAGCCGAAGATCTTCGACGTCCCACAGCCGAACGATCCGTACCCGACGCACTTCAGCAAGGGCGCGCGGCTCGTCGTCGTGTGCCGCCACACGCGCGAGAAGAGCGTGTCGCGGCTGCTCGAGATCTTCGCGCGGCACATTGCGCGGGAGGTGCCTGAGGCGACGCTCACGCTCGTCGGCGATGGGCCGGATCACGATCACTTCCGCGCGGAGGCGGAGGCGCTCGGGGTGATGTCGCGCTGCCACTTCCCGGGCGAGGTCGCGCTGAAGGACGTGCCGGCGTATTACGCGCACGGCGACATCTTCGTCTACACGTCGCTGTCGGAGACGTACGGGCAGGTCGTCAGCGAGGCGCTGTGGTGTGGCCTGCCGGTCGTCGCGCTGTCGGACGGAATGGGCGTCGATCAGCAGGTGGTCGACGGCGAGAACGGCTACCTGGTCCCGCAGGGCGACGACAACCTGCGCGCCGATGCGCACTTCGGCCGCGACGTCGTCGGCTTGCTGCAGAACGGCGACAAGCGCCGCGCGATGGGCCTGCGAGCGACCGAGCTCGCGCGGTACGCGTCCGATCCGTCGCGCTGCATCGAGCGCTTCTACGACGCGTTCGAAGCGTCGCGCACGCACCTCGACGCGACGCGCGGCGAGCGCTCGCGCAGCAGCTACAAGAAGACGCTGTCGATGGTGAACTGGACGTGGATTCACCTGGTCGTGGCAGCGATGGGCCTGGTGCGTGAGCCGGCGAAGGTGAACCGCCACGGCCGCAAGCCGCCAACTTGGGACGAGCTGCTCGACACGGCGACGCCCGCAGTGCCCGTAGTCACTGCGCGGCCGAGCGAGCGGCAGATTGCGACGAGCGTCGCGGTCGCCGGACAGAGCGCGACAAGCGTGGCCGCCGAGCAGATCGCCGCGGCGCAGATCGCGACGAGCGTGGCCATCGCGCAGAAAGTCGCGGCGCGCGAGGTTCGGCTGCGCGCGCGTGCGACGACGGCCGCGCGGCTCGCGATCTCGTCCGAGACGCGTCGTCGGCCGCCTGCGGCTGAGTGAGCGCGAGCCGCGCTCGGCGGCTGCACCCAGCGATGGATCGAGCCGCGCTCAGGCGGCTCGGGTCCCGGCGCGGGTGGCGACGACGGCGCCGAGGCCGACCATCGCCGCGACGAACGACGCCAAGCCGCCGAGAACGGGTACGCGCGCGACGACGAACAAGACGAGCACACCGGCCGCGAGCTGAAGCACCGGGCGTGCGTCGAGCGCGCGGATCGGCAGAATGCGGCCAATCACTGCGGCGACGGCGACGAGCCCGGCGTAGGTGCCAACGGCGAGCGAGAGTCCGAGCACGACGGCACCCGGAATGCCGACGATCGTGATGACGAGCACGACCGCGAGGATGACGCCGGCGAGCCCAGCGACGAAGCCTGTGACGGCGGCGCGAACGGGCAGCGCGGCGACGGCACGAGTCAGCGCATCGAGCCGCGCCGGGACCGTGCCGAGCAAGAGCAGCCCGAAGAGAAACAGCAGCGCGTGGCGCGACGCCGACGCGAACGTCTCGCTCAGCCACTCGGCGAGCGCACCCGCGGCTGCAGTCGCGGCCGCGGACGCGGTGTCGAGCTCCTGGCTGTCGTGCACCTGGTCGTCGTCGGCGGCGGCGGCGTCGTCCACGTCGTCGGCAGGCGCGTCGTAGCCAGTGCCGCGCGCGGCGATGCCGTCGGGCATCGCGGTGAGCTGCACGCGCTGCGGAGCGAGCGCGCCCTCGTCGACACGCACCTCGCCGCCCATCGCGACGATCTCGCCGTGCACCACGCCAGAGCGACGTACGTGCGCGCCGCCGCCCATCGTGACGACGTCGCCGAGCACGACGCCGTCGATGGTCGCGTTGCCGCCCATCGTGACCACGCTCGCGACGACCTCTCCTGCGGAGACGACGACGTTGCCGCCGAAGCTCGCGCGATCACGCGCGTCGCGGCGCGCAAGAGCGCTCACCGGAGGCGGTGACGCAGCTTGAACCGCTGGCGGCGGCGGTCGTGGAACCGCACCAGAAACCGCCGGCACTTCGACTTGCGGCGTGACGTTCGCGCTCGGCAAGACGATGTTGGGCACGTCCGCGATGACTGGCGTCGCGGCGCCGTGGACGGCGGTGGCGGCGGGCAAGGCTGCGCGTCGCACGATGAGCAGCGTCGACGTGCGCTCCGCCACGAGCGCCGCGTCGTTGCCGAGCACGACCCTCACGACCTCGCGCAGCGACGCGTCGCGGACGCGCAGATGTGTCGGGGGATCGACCGCGAGCGCGCCGACGAAGCCGAGGCCAGCAGCCTGCGCCGCGCGCTCGAGCGCGACGCTCGCGGGCACGTTCGCAGCGACGACCGTGAGGTGTTCGTCGGCTGGCCAGTCGCCGACGAAGTCGAGCGCTTGTGCGCGCGGCACGAAGCCGACAGCGAGCCACACGCCGAGCGTCAGCCCACTGACGCGACTGAGCAGGTCGACGCGCGCGCGGCCCGACCCGAGCAGCACGCGCAGCGGCACCAGCAGCGCGCCGAGCA
>Ga0105047_10012635_pt1 | contig 13574 bp, 4 predicted proteins | sample MAT04_FD_78384 | JGI IMG/M metagenome (GOLD analysis project Ga0105047, IMG submission 78384) | Freshwater microbial communities from Lake Fryxell liftoff mats and glacier meltwater in Antarctica - MAT-04 (megahit assembly) | ecosystem: Environmental > Aquatic > Freshwater > Ice > Liftoff...
ACAACGGCGAAGTCTTTCAAGATTCACATGAAATTGAAGCGTTTATTCGGTCTTTGTCCCCCTGTTCGGTTTCACCCGAAACAGACTAAACACAGACTTGAAATAAATTAAGTTTCAAGTCTACACGAAGCCTCATAAAATTCAGAGGTTGTTCGGTATGGGTACAACCACGGAAGCAAAGACAGGATTAAAAAGTTTGGGGTGCTAATAAAAGATGCGGTGGTTTATGAGGATAATGATTTTGTAAGAATGGCGGTGTGGGTGTGATATCAGTCAGGCGCAGGACTCCGTCCTGTGTTTCCTTATCACTCATATTAGCAGCAGCATCCTTAACCAGTAAGATCGGCTGCACCAGTTGAAACTTGAAATAACAATTAATTAATTGGCATGCTTTCAGCTCCAACCACTATTTCGACAGGTGATTGCTTCACCCATTATTCTTCTTAAATAACTTTCCAACTGTTATTTGCCCCTTCAAATTTTATCGTTCGTTATTGCCTTTTCCAATAACCCGGAATTGTTGATTGCATGCTCAATTGGGTAGGTTCTTACATGCCCCCTTCTTTCAGATACAACAATAGTATAAAAAATCTATGGGGATATTCTTCACAAAAAGGAAGAAAAACAACAGACGGATTTTTCTTAAGGCTATTAGTTTTGAGATCGGATAACAATAGTAACGAATGCTCAAAATAATCAATTTGAAAAGCTGGTATGCACTTACTTAAAAAAATAAGTTGCTTTTTCTGCCTGGGTATCTATGTACAATCCATACATGCGCAGGCTGGTAAATCTACAGACTCATCTTTCAACAAATTTTTATTCAATATGATGCAATTTATAAAAACTGATACTGGACTTATTATTAATTACTACACGGTAGATGCCTGTAAAAGCAATAGGGTTAAATCCAGGTTCATCCCAAATGATCGTCCTGTTTCTACCCAACCAATTGCAACTACTGCCAAAGCACAGGGTGTACCCAAATTCATCACCATCCATGGTAATATTGCGTACGATTTTTTTTACCGGTCAAAACTGGATACACCAATTGTTCAGGAAAACTTTCAACAGCATACTGAAAGGGTTAATCTTAGCATATTAATAAAAGACAGGTACCCGTTAAAATTAAGGTTTGTTTTAAGGCAGAGCAACTCACCCTATTTTAGAAATTTTGGCGACATCAATTTTCAATTTGATCAGCCAGGCTTCCAAAAAAATATGCAACAAAGTATAATCAATCAGCTAACAAAACAGGTAAGTGAAAAGACTGATTTGAAGTCATTGAAGGAGTTGGCAGCTGAAAAGATGATGCAGTATGAACGATTAAAAAAATGGCTGGAAAATCCCGCTACACTTCAAAAAATTATTGAGGAAAGAGAACGGGTATATTTTAAACAATTAAATCAAAATGGCATAGTGGACACACTGATTATTTTGCCCACAGAATTAAATCCGATCGCTGATTTTAAGTTTAAGATGGCGTCTAAAACGGCGCACAATATCACTTCGTTAACTAATAAAAGTGATAGTATAACAGCGTTGTTTTCACAGGAATATGAAACTAAGAAAAGGCAATTGGATTCACTGGAAAAAGCAGTGAAAGTACTAAAAGAAAGGGCAGACAGCATTCGGTATGGGATTCAAAAAAAGTTGTCGATGGTGAAGCAAAAAATATACAACGCAACCAATGAAAAGGAATTGCTGAAAATTGCGGCTGATAACGGAATAGCGGTCGGTAAGAAAAACAAGTTTGAAAGAAGACTATCTGCAATAAAGCGATTTAGCATTGGCCGAAGCATGGTTGATTATACAGAATTAACAGCGCAAAATATTACAATCAGCGGTATCAATATCGAATACAATCCTTCGTATTATGCTGCATTTGCGGCTGGTAAAATTGATTACCGGTTCAGGGATTTTCTGAATAAAGATACCCGCCATAACGGGCAATACCTGGTGTTGGGTAGAATAGGAATCGGCGACTTGCAAAAGAGAGCCCTGGTATTGACGATTTTTCAAGGAAGAAAGAATATAGCGAATTATGGGGTAAATGATACTGTTACCAATCACATCCAACTGGCAGGTTATTCACTCGAATCAATTTTTAAAAAAGATGAGAATACCAGTATAAGTTTTGAATTGGCTAAATCTACCAAACCAGTTACTGGTGGTCTCCAAACGAATAAGCAAATCAATGTACTTTGGGAATTTGCAGACCAGTCGAATTTGGGAATCAATATTAAGGGAAGAACAATTATCGCCGCAACCAAAACCCGGCTGAGCGGTTTTTTTAGAAAGACCGGTAAGCATTTTCAATCGTTCAGTTTATTCAGTTACAACACGGATCAGGTAGCCTGGCTTGCAAGAGCTGATCAATATTTTTTAAAAGAGAAATTGAGCGTTACAGGTATGCTGAGGCGCAATGATTTTACTAACCCGTTTACGGATAAAACGTATAAAACCAGTACTGTTTTTAAAAGCATCCTTATAAATGTAAGAATCCCAAAATACCCCACACTAAGTTTCGGATATTATCCGGGTAGCCAGCTATATGTGGTGAATAAGGAAATAATAAGAGAAAATGTATACTACATATTAAATGGGTCATTGGTGTACAGTTATTTTCATAAAGGTATTGGAATGAACAGCTCGTTTATTTACAATCAATATTTTAACCAGGCTACCGACTCAGGGTTTGTACTTTATAAAGGAACTAACCTTTATGCAATGCAAACAATTTTTCTAAAAGAATTACAACTCCAGGCAGGCTTCGCTTTAAATCAACAACCTCAATTGAAATATTATACAGTAGAAATTTCTGCAGATTACTCCATAAAAAAAATCCTGAAAATAGGAGCGGGCGGAAAACTTAACAAATTACTTAACGGTGATATTTATTGGGGAGAAAGAATACTGTTAACGGCAGATTGTAAACAGTTAGGGACACTGCAATTTCAATACGAAAAAAGTTATTTACCCACCATTAGCCAGGTATTATACCCGGTTGAAATTGGAAGGGTTTCATGGTATAAAAATTTTTAAACAATGAAAAAATCCTGGCAACACTTTTCATTCAGTCATTTGGTAATTTTTTGTATCAGTATACTTCCGGTTGAATTAACTGCACAGGTAAATATCAATGTTCAGTTACCACCGGGGGGGATGATCCAAAAAGAGAATCTGTGGAATTTAGTTGTTGTAAATAGTAAGGAAGGTATCTTGAACGTAAGTGTAGGAATGACTTTGCAGGATGTTCACTCGGGACAAATTATTATGTCGGCAAGTTCCGGTAATGTTATCCTTGGAAAGGGGATAAAAGTATTAACAAACGCAGACGTACAACCTGTGATTTACAATTATAACCTGGTTGATTTATCCAGGAGTTTTTTGCCAATGGGGGAGTATATCGTATGCTACCAGGTGTATACTATCCAGGGAGAGGCCCGTGAACCAATGAATAACGAGTGCGTCAGGATGAATATAGATCCGCTTAGTCCGCCGCTGTTAAGTGCGCCTGCTGATAAATCCAACGTGCAAACTCCTTATCCACTTTTTACATGGATGCCGCCTACACCAGCCGACCTGTTTAGTGACCTGAACTATGATCTCATTGTCAGTGAGGTATTGGAGGGGCAGTCAGCTACAGAAGCCATCGATTATAATACGCCAGTATTCACCCGGAATAATTTGAAACAAACAAGTGAACATTATGCTGCAGGTTTTACAAAGCTGGATACCGGTAAAACCTATGCCTGGCAGGTAATCGCAAAAAATGGAATTAACTATTCAGTAAAAACGTCCGTTTGGACTTTTGCAGTTGAAAAAGAAAAAAACCCCACGGCTTCCACTATTTATGAAAACTATCTTTTGGTTGATAATACGCTGAAAGGCGTGTATGTTATTACCTCTAAAAAATTGCATATCAAATTTGTATCCTTTGATAAGGAGCATACTGCCCCCATTGTTATTTTGAATGAAAATGAAAACCAGTTGGTTTCAATTAATAAAAAAATAGTACCCGGCGATAATTATTTTGACATAGACTTAGACAATCAATTTCACAAAGCCGGCATCTATCAAGTTATCATAACAGAAGCAGGCGGTAAAGGCAACGCCATATCATTTACAATCAAATAATTCATAGAAGTTAATTATGATACAAACATTATCCAATACCTATAAATCGCATATTGCATGGCCGATGTTTTTATTATTCTACCTGCAATTGGTGGGACCTTTATATGCAACCGGGCATGTTTACAAGGGAATAATAGATCACCATTTTAGAAATGTAAATCAAAATAATGTAGGGATAAATACTCCTTTACCTCATAAAACCAAACCTGATTTTTTTAACAACTCAGGGCTTCAAAAAGCTATCAAAAATTCTTTGGAAAAAAGCAGTAAAGAAACATTCAATAATGCGGATCCGTCTAAATTAAATATAGGTGGTCCATCTTCACCGGAGGCTACATCTTTTAAAGCAGTGGGATCAGATAACCTTGTTAATTTATTCACCGGTGATTTTTCTTACAGCATACCGTTGCTGGATATAGGAGGCTATCCTGTAAATTTATTTTACAGTGCAGGCATTTCAATGGACCAGGAAGCTAGCTGGGTTGGTTTGGGCTGGAATATTAATCCCGGAACCGTAAGCAGGAATATGAGAGGAGTACCGGATGATTTTAATGGAACAGATGTATTGACGCAAACTCAAAACATAAAGCCCAATAGAACCTGGGGTGCAGAATTGGGTGTAGATGGAGAAATTGTGGGTATCAAAAAACCGTCATTGGGATTATCATTGGGGTTCTCTTACAACAACTATCTTGGACCTGCGCTTGATTTGGGTGCCAGTGTTTCATTGTCCATTGCAACCATTGAAAATATTAAATTTGAAAAATCAGCAGTGGCAAATTTAGGTTTGCAAGCCGGGATAGGTGCCAAATTAAGTTCCCGTTCAGGCCTTTCCATTTCCCCTTCACTCAATGCATCACTAACCAATAAGGAAAAGGAGGTGGGCGTAGGTGTGGGATTAAGTACCAGTTATAATTCCAGGACGGGCATTAAGGATTTGACATTAAGCTCCCAGACTTCAATTTACAATAATCAAAACAATAAAGAGGAAGGCGAAAAATTCCGAAGTGATCTTGTAACCACATCGGGCACTATTGGAAGCAGTACATTCAGTTTTGCCCGGCCAAGCTATATGCCTTCTTTGAGAATGCCAATGGAAAATTCGAACACAACGGGCCAGGTGGAATTAGGTGGTGGTATTTTCGGTTTCAGGGGATCAGCAACAGCCAATGGTTATTACTCAGAATCCAAAGTGGCACCCGAAGCAAAGCTGATGACCAAACCATTGGTTGGATTTATATACGCTGAGAAAGCCATAGGTAATAAAGATGCAGTAATGGATTTTAACCGGTTAAATGATGCAGAGGTTACACCCAATACGCCGGTCATTTCAGCACCCCAATATGCGTATGATATTTTTTCAATCCAGGGCGAAGGTACCGGCGGGTCTATCAGGGCCTACCGGGGCGACCTGGGATTTATGCGGGATAATGTTACCCTTTCAAAGGATAAGAATATATCTATAGGAGCAGATATTGCTACTCCTGGTCATTTTGGTGGAAACTGGAATGTCATTTCTTCCCCAACAAAGGCAGGTGGCTGGGATGATGCCAATAATACCTTAAACCGTACCCTTGCTTTTAAACCAGCCCAGCCAGGCAGTATTTCAGAGAATGTTTATTTTAGAAACCCCGGCGAAGCAACAGTAACAAACAGTGAAATGATAAATAGAATCGGAGGAGATAACCTGGTGCGGTTTAAACTGGGAGGCTCAAATGTTTTACCCAGACTAGAGTCAGTACTCGAACTGTTTAATAAGAAGACTGGTGCTGCTAAGGGTCTGGCATCACTAACAGGTAACAATATGTTAGCATCCCGGGAAAAACGCACCCAGGTTACAACAATGCTAACAGCCAAAGAAGCCGGCGAAGTAGGGTTGGATAGGTTTATCAGAAGCTACACCGGGGCGTTTAGTACAGTTAATAATTTAGTGTATGATTCTGTCGCAAGAGTAGGCAGTTATAGAAAAGCGCACCATATTTCAGAAATTAATGTTTTGGAACAAAGCGGTATGCGCTACGTTTACGGGCTGCCTGTATACAGCGTAAAACAAAAAGATTTTACTTTTTCTGTTGATAATATCTCCGGGTATAAAGCAGAGAACCTCGTAACGTATGATACTACCAGCGAGTCCACACTTAATTCAAGGCACATGGCCAACAGCTCTAAAATTGACGGCTATTTGCAAATACAGGAGACGCCCGCTTACGCCTCCTCGTTTTTGATTACCGGTCTGCTCTCACCCGATTATGTAGATGTAACTGGCAATGGTATTACAGAAGATGATTTAGGTAGTTCAGTTAAGTTTAATTACACCAAATCAGCGGATTTACATAAGTGGAGAACGCCGAGAAAAAATATTGTCCCAGGTTCAAATAAAGATCTTGCCAATTTTAGTGAAGGAATACGCACTGAAAAAAAAGATAATAAAGCAATAATTAGTTATGGTGAAAGAGAAGCATGGTACTTGAATGCAATCGAATCCAAATCCATGATCGCCATATTTAAAACAGATACCCGGAATGATGCGAAAGGGGTAAAAAGTCAATTCAATGGAAATGTCAATGCAAATGAAAATGCCAATAAAAAACTTGCTCGTATTGATCTTTATACAAAGGCTGAAATAAAAGCAAAGGGTATTTTAAATGCGAAGCCGTTAAAATCTGTTCTGTTTGATTATGGATATGCCTTGTGTAAAGGAAGCCCCGACAACGCCAATGGTGGTAAGCTAACCCTGCGTTCCGTTTACTTTATATTTAATGGTCAAAACAAGGTCAACAAAGACCGCTATGTTTTTAATTACGGTGATACCTCTACCATCAATTCTTTTGACAATCCCGGGTATAAATACAATTCAGCAGACAGGTGGGGAACATATAAAGATTCAAGCGCTATCAACAATCCGTATAATCTTTCCAATACTGACTTTCCTTATACGGATACAGTTAAAATAAGAAGCGACCGGTATGCCGCGGCATGGAGCTTAAAAAAAATATTGCTTCCATCCGGGGGCCAAATGGAAATACAGTATGAAGCAGATGACTATGCGTATGTGCAAAACAGGAGGGCCTGCAATATGTTTAGGATCGCCGGCCTGGGTAGGACGCCTGGTTTTTTAGCCGATAGTGCCATGTACCAGGGTATCAATTCGAATGTTGATAATAATTTTGTGTACATCCGTCTGCCGCGTAACCTGGATAATACGGAACCGGCAAAAAAGAAAAGAGAAATATATACCAAATACCTGGAAGGAATTAATCAACTCGCATTCAAGTTAATGGTAATGATGCCCGGCGGCGACGAACCTCTAACGGTCTACGCCAACTATGATGATTATGGTTTTAGCGGCAAAGACGGTGTGAATGATATCATTTATTTAAAATTAAGACAGGTTGAAGGGAAAAGCCCCCTTGCGAAAAGTGCAATAGGCTATCTCACGGGCAACCTTCCGGGGCAGGCATTTCCCGAGTATGAATCGGAAGTTAATACGCTGCCTGAGTTTATCTCCTTAGCCGGCAATATGTTGTCGACTTTAAAGGAAGCTTTTAAAAATGTGGATGAACAAATGCGCAATAATGGTAAAGCAAGGTCGATCATTTTAGGTAGTTCTTTTATAAGGTTAAATAACCCGGATAGAATTAAGTACGGAGGTGGTGTAAGAGTGAAACGGGTAACGATGCAGGACAACTGGAACAAAATGACCAATCAGTACAATTCGTTATATGGGCAGGATTATACTTATACTGCTGTAGAAAAAATAGAGGGCGGGGAGATGGTGATGAGCAGCGGCGTGGCTTCTTATGAACCTGGTATTGGCAGTGAAGAAAATCCTTTCAGGGAAATTGAAACATTTAAAAATAAACTGCCGCTGGCTTCAGCCCAATATGGCGCCATCGAAATGCCCATGTTGGAAGGGTTATACCCGGCGGCGGGTGTAGGGTACAGTAAAGTAACCGTTCGTTCTATCCATCGCAAAGGCACGCATGCCGATTCAGCAGTCAGATCAGCCATTGGCAAACAGGTAACAGAATTTTATACAGCCAAAGATTATCCTTCTTTTTCTACTTACACTCCAATGGTATCTTTCGATTATAATAAAAACCCGTTCTACTCTTTTCTAAATAAAGAAATAATTAACCGCAGAACAATATCCCAGGGCTTTTTGGTAGAAACCAATGATATGCATGGCAAAATGAAATCTCAGGCTGCATACAGTGAAAGCGATGAAAAAACACCTGTTTCGGCCTCTTACCATACGTATAAAAATACTGGTAAAAATGGATTAAACGACCAGGTTGATTTTGTGTATAATGACCTGGCTGGTTTAATAAATAAAGGGAATATGGGCATAGATATGGAATTGATGACAGACGTAAGAGAGTTTAAAATAGAAAGTAACGGATCAAACATTCAGGCACAGGTAGATGTATTTCCTTTCGGTCCGTTCATTTTTACCCTGCCTACCATTTTTCCGCTAAATACCTACCAGGAAAATTTATACCGGGCCGTTACCTGCACTAAATTGATAAACTATCATGCAATAGAAGATAGTGTAATTGTAATGGATAAAGGTAGTGTGATAGGTACGAAAACCATTGTCTACGACGCAGAGACCGGCAGTGCGTTGGTAACAGAAACAGCCAATGAATTCAATGATCCCGTGTACAACGTAAGCTATCCGGCGCACTGGGCCTATAGTGGAACAGGCCTGGCATATAAAAATATCGGTAGGTGTTTTACCGCCGTTAATTTTTATGATGGAAAAATTTTAGCCAGTTCAAATATAGATACCACTATTTTTGAGAGCGGGGATGAGTTGTATATAACCACCCAGGGAAGCGGAACTTCCAATTCCTGTATTGCGCCGTCAGCAGGTGTATTTAAGCTGTGGGCATTTGACCGGAAGAAAAACGATACAGCGTTAACAGTACCGTTCAAAGACTTGGTGTTTTTGGATTCTGCCGGTAGGCTGTTTACAAAAAATGGAGTGGGTTTTAAAATAGTCCGAAGTGGAAAAAGAAATATGTTAGGGTTCACCGTTAGTACAGCAACCTGTATGAAAATCCCTGTTCAAGGGAATTCGCTAAACGTTAATAGTGTTGCCAATGTAGTTACTGCGTCTGCGGTAGAGTACAAAGAAAAGTGGCAGGTAGACAACGATGTCATGTTAAGGAAAACCTATTATAAGTCTGTTTGTTCACCTATAGAACAGGACAGTATTGATTGTAACGGCATTTTAGAAAAAAATATTAATCCCTATTTAAAGGGCCTTGTTGGAAACTTTAGACCATACAGGAGTTATGCATACTACGGTAGCAGGAATGATTCCAATGTTAATATGAATACGGCCATTCGTAAAAATGGCTACCTCTATAATTTCAGTAATTTATGGAGCTTCAACGCTTATACTAACCTGGTGCCTGACTTTTCGAATTCAAAATGGGTATGGAACAGTGAACTCACTAAGGTAAATTCCAAAGGGCAGGAGCTGGAAACACGGGATGCACTCAATCGATATACTGCGGCTCAATATGGGTTTAATAAAAATTTGCCGGTGGCTGTAGTTCAAAATGCAAGGTTTGGAGAAAGTTTTAATGAGGGTTTTGAAGACGCCAACTATTTGGAAAGCATTAACCCAACCAGCAATTTGAAAAGTTGTGATATTAATAACTACATCAGTTGTAACGGGCTTACTAATATTTCCATTGCTAATACAGATACAATGGCAGTAAAAGCCCATAGCGGTAAATATATTTTAGAAGTAAAACCCAATGCCCAGGCAAAAACGCTGAATGTAAAAACAACCAATATTCCCGGCTATAATTTTAATGCTGGTAGGGATACAACCCAAATTTTAAATACACTCGGAGGGAATTTTTCTTTTGTTTCTTACACCGGCACTTACTCTAGTCCACCTGTTAGCAGCTTTGGAGTATCAAATTTTTCGGTAACCATTTATCCCAGCAATAGTGCCGTTCATTATTATTCTGCTTACTGCAGCACCTATATTAAAATTGCAACACAGGGAACTTACAATTTCTACATGGGCATTAATACAAGTGCCTTTGGTAGTGGAACTGCGGTGAGTTATAATAATGCAATGAATGTGAAAATGTATGATCTGAATAATAATAGAATACATGATACAACTATTTCAAAAACTATTGGTGTTTCAAGTACACCCCCATTTAATTATAGTATTGTACTATGCCCGGGTATCTACAAAATTTCTGCTGGTATAAGCAAATTTTATAATCAGCCTTACAATCCTTTCGGTTCAATTGAATCTTATACATGGCAATGCACCAATTCCACATCGCCTGATTACAAATCGCTAACCACTGTTGGCGGCTGTATTTCTACAAAACCAATTCCTGCCACAGACAGTATGCTCAACAATACCTTCAGTATCATTCCCGGCAAGCGGATGCAGTTTAGTGCATGGGTAAGGGAAGACTGTACCACACCCTGTTTTAAAGCGGACTATGTTAACAGTAATATTGAAATATGGTGCAACGGGTCAAAAGTTTCAGGGGGTACCGTAAAACGCACAGGCGCTATAATTGAAGGCTGGCAAAAAGTAGAAGGGGAATTTACTCCACCCGCCAATACAACTACCGCCGAACTCAGGTTTGTTAATTCCGGATCTACACGTATGTATGTAGATGATATACGCATTCATCCGTTCAACGCCAATATGAAAAGTTATGTGTATGATCCCCGTTCGTTAAAGCTTTCTGCTGAATTGGATGAAAATAACTACGCATCATTTTATGAATATGATGAGGAAGGCCAGTTGGTAAGGATAAAAAAAGAAACAATACAGGGTATTAAAACAATTAAAGAAACAAGAAGCGCAAAACAAAAAGTGGTGACCGACGTGCAGTAGTGAAGCCTCCATACACACATATCATCCAAGTAACATAATGTCTAAAAATATTCTTAAAGCATGCGTAATAAAATGAAAAAATGGCTGCTATACCTGCTAATCGTTATCAATATCAGTAGCTTTAGCCAAACCTCGGAGGATTCTGCCGCACTCGCAAATGAATTTGCAAAAGTGATGTCTTTTGCTACCCAGTCGTACCTGTACTGTACTACGGCAACAAAAATGAATTCGATTCCTTTTTTGGAAGCACAGGATACCCTCAGTTACAACGGAATATTTTATAAAAACCTAAGTGATCTTTATTACAATAATGGCAGGGAAGAATTCTACCTGCAGGATAGTTTGATGATACAGGTTAATCACGAAAGAAAAAGTATCTGGATCAGTAAAGTTGATGATGTCTCGAAAGATAAAATGAATTTTTTGCCGGTGAATAATGGCGGGATGCAGGAACTGTTTCAAAAAAAGTACAGTATCACTAAAATCAAAGTGAACAGCAATACATCCAGGTTTGAATTGGTGGCAGAGCGAAACATAAATAATTCCGCAACCGTTAATTCCACAATCTGGTTGGACTATTCAACAAAGAAACATTTACCTGTTCGTATGGAAATTGCGGTGCGCATGAAACAACCATTTACAGAAGAATTATCAGCTTTATTAAGAAGTGAAGGTATCGAGGAAAACAAGCTGGTGCAAACAATTGATGAAGTAAAATATTTGGTGCGGGCACAAAGTATTTGCGTTGCATTTATCGAGATCGATAATACCCCGCGAGGAGCTGGTAAGATGCCATCCTGGAAAGATACACTTGACTATAATGCTGCTGAAAAGGAATTTACTCCAAAGGGAATAAATAAGGATTACGAAGTGATTAAAATATTTTAAAATCTTTTGGTGTAATCAATTGATGCAATGGGGTAATGAAAATTGTTCCGGTTTTTTAATGAGTATTCTAATAAATATAATCGTATTGTATGATAAAAGGAATTACGCAAAAGCATTGCTTATTACTCATTTATTTCCTGGTATTGGCTTTGCCGATATTTGCCCAATTTGAAGAAGGGGCAGAAACCAGCAGCGTGAATTATCTCGATGGTGTTGCCATTGTGCCCGGGGCAAATACGACCATTACCTATTCAAGTAATGGTGAGCTTTCAAAAAAAATAAAAAATATAATTACATTTAAGATCAATGAACAATCGAATACGTTTTTTGCATCATCCTTTACTGCGGTGATTTATTTCAAAATAGAATCATGGGCTGTTAGTAATCCATTAAGTAACACGGTACAAACCCAGTTCCAAACACTCACTATAAATTATAATAATTTAACAGGGGGTAAATATGATGTGATGGCATATTTGTTATTGAATCCGGCAGAGCAGGTGAAGTTAACAGTTGATACCATCAATATCACCGGTTACACAGGATGGGATCCGAAACAGGTGTTGAGGTTGGAAAACGAAATAAAGGTAATCCGATATAATAATTTATCTAATAATCCAACTATTTTAATTCCCGCATCTCTTACTGCCTTTGACGAAACCGATGCCCTGAATGTTTTGTGGTCATGGAACATTGCGGCCAACAATAATATGAGCCAATTGGAATGGGCTTGGGTGTCAAACGAAATGGCTGGTTATTATACAAATACGGATGCTTTATTCCAGAGTAATAGCAGCAGGGTAGACCTGGATCCAGGGCGAAATAATTATAAAATCCCTCTGTTATATGGTGACACCGGAAAATTATATTACCGGGTAAGGGCGGCACTGCGCAAGAATGATGGTACTGTGATTTCAGGCCCATGGTCCACTGCTCCCGGTTTCCCGTACAACGGGCATCAAACAAACCTCAACTGGCAGAGCGGTACAAGCTTTGCTGAAAATGGTAAGTTTAAAACAGTCATACAGTATTTTGATGGAAGTCTTAGAACCCGCCAAACGGTGACAAAAGATAATAGTAACGGGAACACGGTGGTATCAGAAACGATCTATGATTTACAGGGTCGTCCAAATCTACAGATATTACCTACACCAACGATCGATGGGATTATAAAATATTACCGGGACTTTAACCGGTTTGATGTTACCGGACAAATCAACAGTCCTTCCAACACAGAAAATCCGGCAAGGTATTTTGATTTAAGTTTAGAAACTGATAAATGTAAAGGTTCGCCACGATTGGACACTACATTTGGAAATGGCAAATATTATTCTGCTAATAATCCTTGGTTGAATTCGGAAGAGAAGTCAAAATATATCCCCAATTCGAATGGTTATGGGTACATGGAAACCCGTTATATGGATGATGCGACACAAAGGGTAAGCCGACAGGGCGGGGTAGGTGCTTCATTCCAAATGAACAGTGGTCATGAAACAAAATATTTTTATGGAAAACCTTCTCAGCATGAATTGGATGCGTTGTTTGGAACAGAAGTTGGTGATGCCAGTCACTATAGTAAGAATATGGTGCAGGATGCCAACGGGCAAATGAGTGTGAGCTATGTCGATATGCATGGGCGTACTATAGCAACCGCACT
>Ga0105047_10012636_pt1 | contig 13574 bp, 10 predicted proteins | sample MAT04_FD_78384 | JGI IMG/M metagenome (GOLD analysis project Ga0105047, IMG submission 78384) | Freshwater microbial communities from Lake Fryxell liftoff mats and glacier meltwater in Antarctica - MAT-04 (megahit assembly) | ecosystem: Environmental > Aquatic > Freshwater > Ice > Liftoff...
AGCAAGGGTTCGTCGCGCTTCTCGCGCGCAATCCAGGCGTGTTCGATGCGAACGCTGCGCGCACGCCAGGCGATGTCGATGAACTCCACGGCAGCTGGCATGTCAGCCGCGCGCGCTTTCCGCCTCACGCAGCTTGAAGCGCTGGATCTTGCCGGTGGCGGTCTTCGTGTCGAGCAGCTGTTGCGCGAAGTTGAAGCGCTCTCGTGGCGCGCCCACGCGGCGGGTGGCGGTGTTCATATCGGTATCCGGAAGGGTGGGTTGGCGGCGCAAGCGGACGGGTTTGATGCCTTGTTGACCGCCAAAAGATGCAGTATGGTGCTTGTATGGAATTTATCGACGGCTGGTCGCTGTGTCGAGCACTGTAGTGCCAGCGTTTACCCCAGCCAGTGCCGAGCCGGCCCGCAAGCACCCGTTTCTGGTGGATCTTGGCGACCGCACCCGGGCCTTGCGCGTGCAGCGTGGCCTGTCACGCAAGGCGCTGAGCAGCGCCGCACAGGTCTCCGAACGCCACTTGGCGAACCTGGAGTACGGCGTGGGCAACGTCTCGGTGCTGGTGTTGCTTCAGGTAGCGCAGGCCTTGAAGTGTCCGCTGGCCGACTTGCTGGATGGCAGATCGGCAGCAGCGCATGGTGCGACGCTGCGCAGTGGTTTGGTAGCACTGGTGGGCCTGCGCGGCGCCGGCAAAACCACGCTGGGGCAGATGCTGGCCGAAGACCTGGAAGTCCCCTTCATCGAACTCAGCCGCGAGGTCGAAAAACTCGCCGGCTGCTCCACCAGCGAAATCCAGTCGCTGTATGGGCAAAGCGCCTACCGTCGCTATGAGCGCCGGGCGCTTGAAGAAGCGACAGGAACCTACACACACGCGGTTGTCGCCACGCCCGGCGGGCTGGTCTCAGACCCGGCCAGCTTCAAGCTGCTGCTGGCACAGACCACCACGGTGTGGCTGCAAGCCAAGCCCGAAGACCACATGGCGCGTGTCATGGCGCAGGGTGACCTGCGCCCCATGGCAGGCAACAGCGAGGCCTTGTCGGACCTGAAAAGCATCCTCGCCGGCCGCGCCGCTTTCTATTCCAGGGCTGAATTCCACCTCGACACCAGCGATGCCCCGCTAGAGACAACGTTTGCAGCGCTGCGCCGCCAGGTGCGCCAGGCACTGGCGCTGCCCACCTGAGAGACCCCATCCGCCGTGAAGCTTGGCAGGAGCGGAAGGCTTGACGGAAAGTCACAGTAGGCACTAAAGTGCGCAGGGCCAGACATATAAAGGCGCAGTATATTGCCACTTCAGGAAACAGCATGACCCCAGTGCCACGCGTCAATTACGAAACCCACCCCAGCCAGTACCGCCACTGGCGGCTCAGCCACGAGGGGCCAGTGGCCACGTTGACGCTGGACATCAACGAGAACGCCGGCCTGCGCCCGGGCTACAAACTCAAGCTCAACAGCTATGACCTCGGCGTGGACATCGAACTGAACGACGCCATCAACCGCATCCGCTTTGAGCAGCCGCAGGTGCGCAGCGTCGTGATCACCAGCGCCCGGGACAAGGTGTTTTGTTCCGGCGCCAACATCTTCATGCTGGGTGTCTCCAGCCACGCCTGGAAAGTCAACTTCTGCAAGTTCACGAACGAGACCCGCAATGGCCTGGAAGACAGCAGCGCCCACAGCGGGCTGAAGTTTCTGGCGGCCGTCAACGGTGCTTGCGCGGGCGGCGGTTATGAGCTGGCACTGGCCTGCGACGAGATCATGCTGGTCGACGACCGCAGCAGCGCTGTCAGCCTGCCGGAAGTGCCGCTGTTGGGCGTGCTGCCGGGCACCGGTGGCCTGACGCGCGTGACCGACAAACGGCGGGTGCGCCACGACCTGGCCGACCTGTTCTGCACCAGCGTGGAAGGCGTGCGCGGCCAGAAGGCCAAGGATTGGCGTCTGGTCGACCACATCGTCAAGCCCGCGATGTTTGCGGCCAAAGTGCAAGAGCGGGCGCTGCAGTTGGCGGCACTCAGCGACCGGCCACCCACGGGCCAGAGCGTGCCGCTGCCGCCGTTGGCACGCAGCATCGAGCCCGATGCGATCCGGTATCCGTTCGTGACGGTTGACATCGACCGCAGCAAACGGGTTGCGACCTTCACCGTGCAAGGCCCTGGCGCAGGCGCAGCCGCCGACATCAGCGCCATCGAAGCTGCTGGCGCGGCCTGGTACCCGCTGCAAATGGGTCGCGAGCTGGAAGACGCGATTCTGGAGATGCGCACCAACGAGCCGACCATCGGCACCTGGTTGATCAAAACGCAAGGCGACGCGGCAGCGCTCCTGGCCTTGGACGCCACGCTGATTGCCTACAAGGACCATTGGCTGGTGCGTGAAACCACCGGCCTGCTGCGCCGCACGTTCAGCCGGCTGGACGTGTCAAGCCGCAGCCTGTTTGCGCTGGTTGAGCCGGGTTCTTGTTTCGCCGGTACGCTGCTGGAATTGGCCCTGGCCTGCGACCGCATCTACCACCTGGCCCTGCCCGACGACCCGGTGCTGGCGCCGAAGCTCACGCTCTCTGACACCAACTTCGGCTGTTATGCCATGGCCACCGGTGACAGCCGATTGCAGCGTCGCTTCTACAACGAGGCCCCGGCCATGGATGCCGTTCGGGCGGTTCTGGGCCAAGCCTTGGACGCCGATGCCGCCTTCGCCCTGGGGCTCGTGACCAGCAACCCCGACGACATCGACTGGCCTGACGAAACCCGCATCGCCATTGAAGAACGTGTGGCGATGAGCCCCGACGCGCTGACCGGCATGGAGGCCAACCTGCGCTGGGGCGGCCAGGAGAACCTGGCCACACGGGTCTTCGGGCGCTTGACGGCTTGGCAGAACTGGATTTTCCAGCGGCCGAATGCCGTGGGCGAAAAGGGTGCGTTGAAGGTTTACGGCACAGGGACGAAAGCGGCGTTTGACTGGAACCGCGTTTAGGCAGCAACCCAACCCAACCCAACCCCACCCCACCCCGCCCTCACCCCAACCCTCTCCCACAAGTGGGAGAGGGAGCCAATCAGAAGGAAACCGATCACCATGAGCAACATGAGCAACATGAGCAACATGAGCAACATCAACTACAGCGACAAGATCCCCAACAACGTCAACCTGGACGATGACCGCACGCTCAAACGGGCGCTCGAACAGTGGCAACCCAGCTTCTTGAGCTGGTGGGACGACATGGGCCCGGACGGCACGCACAAGCACGACGTCTACCTGCGCACCGCCACCAGCGTACAGCCCGACGGCTGGGCGCAGTTCGGCCACGTGAAGATGCCCGATTACCGTTGGGGCATCTTCCTGAATCCGGCCGAGAAGGACCGAAAAATCCACTTCGGCGACCACCTGGGCCAGGACGCCTGGCAAGACATCCCCGGTGAATACCGCGCCAACCTGCGCCGCATCATCGTCACACAAGGTGACACCGAGCCGGCCTCGGTCGAACAGCAGCGCCACCTGGGCGCCACCGCGCCCAGTCTGTACGACCTGCGCAACCTCTTCCAGATCAACGTTGAAGAAGGCCGCCACCTGTGGGCCATGGTGTACCTGCTGCACAAACACTTTGGCCGCGACGGGCGCGAAGAAGGCGAAGCGCTGTTGCAGCGGCGCAGCGGGCAAGAAGACAACCCGCGCATCCTGCAGGCCTTCAACGAACCGACGCCCGACTGGCTGAGCTTTTTCATGTTCACCTACTTCACCGACCGTGACGGCAAGTTCCAGCTGTGCGCCCTGGCCGAAAGTGCGTTTGACCCGCTGGCCCGCACCACCAAGTTCATGCTCACTGAAGAAGCCCACCACATGTTCGTGGGCGAAAGTGGCATCGGCCGTGTCATCAACCGCACCTGCGCGGTGATGAATGAATTGAGGACCGACGACGTGGGCCGCTTGCGCGCCGCGGGCGTGATCGACCTGCCGACGGTCCAGCGTTATCTGAACTTCCACTTCAGCGTCACGATTGATCTGTTCGGCGCCGACGAATCCAGCAACGCCGCCACCTTCTACAGCACCGGTTTGAAGGGGCGTTACGAGGAAGGCAAACGGGTTGACGACCACCAACTGCGCGGCCTGACGTATAAAGTGCTGGCTGTCTCCAACGGCCATCTGGTCGAGCGTGAAGTGCCGATGCTCAACGCCTTGAACGAGGTGCTGCGCGACGACTACATCAAGGACAGCGTCAGTGGCGTGGGCCGCTGGAACAAGCTGATCGAGAAGGCGGGCATCGCCTTCCGCCTGAGTGCGCCGCACAAGGCCTTCCACCGCAACATCGGCTCACTGGCCGGCACCAAGGTCTCGCCCGATGGCCGCATGTTGAGCGAAGCCGAGTGGAACGTGAGCGTCGACAGCTGGCTGCCCAACGACGGTGACCGCGCCTACGTCGCCAGCTTGATGGGCCGGGTGGTGGAACCCGGCCAGTTTGCGAACTGGATCGCCCCGCCACCCATCGGCATCAACCGCCAGCCGGTGAACTTCGACTATGTGCGGTTTGGCTAAAGACATGGGTGCGCCAGACATCACCGTCATCAGGCAGCATTTGATCGACCCAGAAATCTGCATCCGCTGCAACACCTGCGAGTCGATCTGCCCACAAAAGGCCATCACCCACGACTCCAACAACTACGTCGTTGACGCCGACATCTGCAACCTGTGCATGGCTTGCATTTCGCCGTGTCCCACCGGGTCTATCGACAACTGGCGCACCCTGCCAAAGGTGCGCGCCTACAGCGTGGACCAACAACTCGGCTGGGACGAGTTGCCAGCTGAACTGAGTGGTGACGATCTGCAGGAAGCGGGCATGGCACCAGCTGGCGCCGAATCCGCGGCCCAGCCGCCGGTTTCAGTTGCGCCCCCAGCTGATGCAGCCTTCAACAGCACCACCTTTGGTGCAACGTTGCCGCCTTGGTCAGCCGCGCATGCCTACACCCAGCTCTACGGCCCGAACCCTAAAAACCCAAGCGCGGAGAAGTCCATCACCGCCACCGTCAGCGGCAACGTCCGTGTGACGCAGGTCGGCCCTGAGCTCGGCAGTGACTACGACACCCACCACATCGTGCTGGACTTCGGCGCCCTGCCCTTCCCGGTGCTGGAAGGCCAGTCCATCGCTGTGCTGCCGCCCGGTGTTGACGACAACGGCCGCCCGCACCACCCGCGCCAGTACTCGGTGGCCAGCCCACGCAATGGCGAACGGCCGGGCTACAACAACCTGTCGTTGACCGTCAAACGGGTGCTCGAAGACCACGCCGGCAAGCCCGTGCGCGGTGTGGCCAGCAACTACCTCTGCGACACAGAAGTGGGCGACACGGTGCAGGTCATCGGCCCCTTCGGCGCCAGCTTCCTGATGCCCAACCACCCCAGGAGCCACATCGTGATGATCTGCACCGGCACCGGCAGCGCACCCATGCGCGCGATGACGGAATGGCGGCGGCGCCTGCGCAGCGCTGCCGTCGGGCCGTCCCAGGGCAGCGCAGCCCCCTCGGGGGGTGGCGCGGTCGCAGACCAGGCCCGGGGGCTGCATGACGGCAAGTTCGAGAGTGGAAAACTGATGCTTTTTTTCGGCGCCAGAAGCAAAGAAGAACTGCCCTACTTCGGCCCCTTGCAGAACCTGCCCAAAGACTTCATCGACACCACCTTCGCCTTCAGCCGCACACCCGGCCAGCCCAAGGTGTACGTGCAAGACGCCATGCGCAGTCGCGCGGCCGACGTGGCTACCATGCTGGCTGACAGCAACGCCTACTTCTACGTGTGTGGCTTGAAGGCCATGGAAGAAGGTGTGGTGCTGGCGCTGCGCGACATTGCTGCGGGCGCTGGTCTGAATTGGGACGTCACGGCCGCGGCACTCAAACGGGAGGGCAGGCTGCACTTGGAGACCTATTGATGAGCACCGCAGACGTGCTGGTGGTGGGCGCCGGCATCATGGGCGCGGGCATCGCCCAGGTTGCCGCACAAGCCGGCCACCGGGTTTTTCTGTTCGACCTGAATGCCGGTGCAGCCGCCGCGGCAAAGCTCAAGCTGACGGCCACGTTCAGTGCGCTGATCGGCAAAGGCAAGCTCACCGAGACCAGCGCGCAAGCCGCCCTGCAACGCATCGAGCCGGTGTCTGAGCTGCAAGCCGCTGCGGCGGTGGGTTTGGTGATCGAGGCCATTGTCGAAAACCTGGACGCCAAGCGCAGCCTGTTTGCGCAGCTGGAGGCCATCGTCGCGGCTGACACGGTGCTAGCCACCAACACCTCGTCGATCAGCGTCACAGCCATTGCCAACGGTCTCAAACACCCCAGCCGCTTGGTCGGCATGCATTTCTTCAACCCGGTGCCGTTGATGAAGTTGGTGGAAGTGGTGAGCGGCTTGCAGACCGCACCGGCTGTGGCGCACAACATCTTCGAGCTCAGCCACGCCTGGGGCAAGACGCCGGTACACGCCAAGAGCACGCCGGGCTTCATCGTCAACCGCATCGCCCGGCCCTACTACGCCGAAACGCTGGCCCTGCTGCAAGAACAAGCTGCAACACCTGCCGTGCTGGACGCGTGTTTGAAGGCGGTGGGCTTTCGCATGGGGCCGTGCGAGTTGATGGACCTGATCGGCCACGACACCAACCTGGCGGTGACGAAGTCGGTTTTCGAAGCCAACTTCTTCGACAAACGTTACGCCCCCAGCGTGCTGCAAGCCGAAATGGTGGCCGGTGGCCTGCTGGGCCGCAAAAGTGGGCGCGGCTTCTACGCCCACCCCGCCGACGGCGGTGCCCTGCCCGTGGCCGTGCACGAGGCACCTAACACCGCCAGTGAAGTGACGGTGCACGGCAACGGCACAGTCGCCGACGCACTGGCGCTGGCCGTGACCACGGCACTGGCGCCGCAAGGCTGGGGCCCGGCGCGCGAGCCGACCAGCGCGTGGACGGGGCTGGCCATTGACGGTGCCCGGCTGGTCCTGACCGATGGCCGCACCGCGCGCGACATGGCGGCGGTGCTGGCCTGCAGGGACGTGGCGGTGTTTGACCGTTTTCTGCAGCAGCCCCGGGTGCCCGGCACGGCGCTGGCCTACGCCATGGCGCCCAGCGCCAGCGCGGCCTGGTGCATGCAGGCCCCCGCATGGCTGGCAGCCTTGGGCTTTGCACCACTGCCACTGGCCGACGCCCCGGGCCTGGTGGTGGCGCGCACGCTGGCCATGTTGATCAACGAAGCGGCCGATGCGGTTCAACACGGTGTGTGCACCACCGCCGGTGCCGACGCGGCCATGGTGGCCGGCCTGAACTACCCGGCGGGGCCGTTTCAGTGGCTGGCTGCCTGGAGCTTTGACGGCGTCACCAGCGTGCTGCAAGCGCTGGACTGCGAATACCGGGGCGAGCGTTACCGCGTCAGCCCTTGGCTGCGCCGCCAAGCGCCCACAACCCAGACCATCCAGGACATGGCATGACCCAAGCCTTCATCTGCGACGCCATCCGCACACCCTTTGGCCGCTACGGCGGGGCTTTGTCGTCCGTGCGCACGGACGACCTCGGCGCCATTCCCATCGCAGCCTTGATGGCCCGCAACCCCGGCGTCGATTGGGCGGCGGTGGGCGATGTCCTGTACGGCTGCGCCAACCAGGCCGGTGAAGACAACCGCAACGTCGCCCGCATGGCTGCGCTGCTGGCGGGCCTGCCGGTGGAAGTCAGTGGCGCCACCATCAACCGGCTGTGCGGCAGCGGCCTGGACGCGGTGGGCAGCGCGGCGCGCGCCATCAAGTGCGGAGAGGCGGAATTGATGATCGCCGGCGGCGTCGAAAGCATGAGCCGCGCGCCTTTTGTCATGCCCAAAGCCGACGCCGCTTTCAGTCGCAGCAACGCGGTCTACGACACAACAATAGGCTGGCGTTTCATCAACCGGCTCATGAAAGAGATGCACGGCGTGGACAGCATGCCCGAGACGGCCGAGAACGTGGCGATGGACTTCCACATCGAGCGCGAGGCACAAGACCGGATGGCGCTGCGCTCGCAACTGAATGCTGTCGCGGCGCAGCAAGCGGGCCACTTGGCGGCCGAGATCACGGCGGTGCGTATCGCGCAGAAAAAGGGCGATGCGCTGGTCGTCGACGCGGACGAACACCCGCGCGCCACCAGCCTGGAAGCGCTGGCCAGACTCAAGGGCGTGGTGCGGCCCGACGGCACGGTGACTGCGGGCAACGCCAGTGGCATCAACGACGGCGCCTGTGCGCTGCTGCTGGCCAGCGAGGCGGCAGCCGCGCGCCACGGCCTAACGCCCAAAGCGCGTCTGTTGGCGATGGCCACGGCCGGCGTGGCGCCGCGCATCATGGGTTTTGGCCCCGCGCCGGCCACGCGCAAGGCCTTGGTCTTGGCGGGATTGCGCCTGGACCAGATGGACGTCATCGAACTCAACGAAGCCTTCGCCGCCCAAGGCCTGGCGGTGCTGCGGGGCCTGGGCCTGGCCGACGACGACTCGCGCGTCAACCGCTGGGGCGGCGCCATTGCGCTGGGCCACCCGCTGGGCGCCAGCGGCGCGCGTTTGGTGACAACCGCCGTCAGCCAGTTGCAGCGCCTGGGCGGTCGTTACGCGCTGTGCACCATGTGCATCGGCGTGGGCCAGGGCATTGCCTTGGTCATCGAAAAGGTTTGACAGACGGACAACGCCGCGCAAGCGCCGCTTGAGCGCTTGCCTTGGGCGGCGCCTGGGCTGGCACATGCCGCAGGTGGATCGGCTTTTCGACCTGCACCACGCGCCCAGGCTTGACCAGATCGAGGCGGCTGCGCGCGTGCTCGGTCGGCACCTCGAAGTGCGGGTAGCCTGAATCGCCAGTGCGATCACCTACACCTGCTGGGCACGACGCCGGGCAAAGCCCGAATTGGAGTTCAAGGACAGCGCCCGCTGTGTAAGCTACCAATCTAAAGGTCTGCTTGAGCGCAAGCGCAAGCGCAAGCGCAATCGCGAACCGCCCCGCCTGAAGGCTGAAGAGCTGGAGTTGGTCAAGTTGCCGCAGCGGCCCGCATGCGCTCCGACTGCGGCCGCGCCCACAAAGCAAAACGGGCCAGTCCCTTGTGAGAACTGACCCGTGCTTTTTACCTATGGTCGGGATGGCGGGATTCGAACTCGCGACCCCTTGCACCCCATGCAAGTGCGCTACCAGGCTGCGCTACACCCCGACTGAGCCACTGATTATAGGGGTCGGTGTTTTGCTGATTGATCGCTGATTGAACGCAAGCCAGACAGCAAGGCCGAGGTTGTTCAAGGGCCGAGCAAATCCCGAATCGACAGCAGCTCCATGCGCAAGTCTTCCGCGGCCAAGGGCTCGGCAGCGGAAACATTCACAGTCGGCACGGGCACGTGCGCCGCCGCAAAGGCACGGTCGTCAGCGGCGGCAACCGCCGTCATGCGCAGCGCGGGCAGACTGATGGCCTGCGGCGCCAGCAGCAGCGCGGGTTCAGTCAACTCGCGGTCGGCCTGCGGTAACTCAGCCAACTCGCCGAGACGGTTGCGGGCACCACTGATGGTGAAGCCGTCGGCGTACAACAGGTCCCGAATGCGCCGGATCAGCAGCACCTCGTGGCGCTGGTAATAGCGCCGGTTGCCACGGCGCTTCATCGGCCTGAGCTGCGAAAACTCCTGCTCCCAGTAGCGCAACACGTACGGCTTCACGTCACACAGGCTGCCGACTTCGCCGATCGTGAAATACCGTTTATCTGGGATGTCAGGAAGCATTTTTTCCATTGAAAACAATGGTGTCCGCGGAATCGATCAGACTCTACTCGAGCTCGTCTTCGACCGGCGTATCTCCCTGAACCTGCGCCTTCAGCTTGGGACTGGCATGGAAGGTCACCACGTGCCGGGCCTTGATGGGAATGGCCTCGCCGGTGCGCGGGTTGCGCCCGGGACGGGGTGCCTTGCGGCGGATGTTGAAATTGCCGTATCCCGACAGCTTGACGTCGCGGCCGGCGACCAGGGCGTCGGTCACGATGTCGAAGAAGGCCTCGACCATGTCTTTGGACTCCCGCTTGTTCAGGCCCAAACGGTCGAACAACAACTCGGCCAGATCGGCTTTGGTCACCGTTGGCGCTTCGAGCGTCGCCAATATCAGGCCGCTGGCAGAGGATTCTTTTTCCATGGTTGTTTGGGCTCCCGTTCAAGCCCGCAAGCGCGCGCCAAGCGCCACCTGGACCCGCGCCACAGCAGCCGCAACGCAGGCGTCGATCCGCTCGTCGGTCAGCGTCGCATTGGCGTCCAGCAGTTCCAGCCGCACAGCCAGACTGCGCTCTCCCAGTGGGATGCTGGCGCCGGCTGTGTTGGCGCTGGGCTTGTAGACGTCAAACAACAGGGCCGCGCGCACCAGGCCGCCTGGGTCGGCGCGCAACTGCGCCACAACCGCGTCGTGGCTGATGTCTTCGCGCAGCACCAAGGCCAGGTCGCGAAGCACCGCTTGTTGGCGCGGCACGGGTGTGAAGGTGGCCACCGGGCGGTCGAGCAAGGCGCCCAGGTCCAGCTCGAACAGCATCGGCGCCTGAGGAAGTTCGTAGGCCTGCCGCCAACGCGGGTGGAGTTCGCCGACAACGCCAATGCAGTGGCCGTCCACGAGTACACGGGCGCTGCGACCGGGGTGCAAGGCCGCATGCGGCTGTGGCTCAAAGGTCGGTACACGCGGCGCCAGAAGAGCTTCGACGTCGCCCTTGATGTCGAAAAAGTCCACGGCCACCGACTTGCGGCCCCATTGCACGGCCTCTGCGGGGCCCCAGGCCAGGCCGGCCACACGGGTGGGTTGGTCCACGCCTGCCACGCTCAGCGGCCCGGCTGCAGCAGCCGGATCACGCCTGAAGACACGGCCGACTTCAAACACCCGCACCCGGTCTGCCCGGCGCGTGAGGTTGGTGCGAAGCACCTGCACCAGACTGCCGATGAGGCTGGAACGCATCACCGCCAGCGGCGCAGCAATCGGGTTCAACACCTGAATGGGGTCGGCATTGCCGGCCAGCTCTTGCTCCCAGCGGGCTTCGACAAAACTGAAATTGATGGTCTCCTGGTAGTCCAGACCCACCAATTGGTGGCGCAGCGCGTTGGCGTCACGCCGGGCTTCGCGCAGCACACGCGGCGTGACAGGGGCCATGGGCGGCACATCCGGTAACTTGTCGTAGCCGATAACGCGGATGACTTCCTCGATCAGGTCTTCTTCGATGTGCAGATCGAAGCGGTGGCTGGGTGGCGTCACGGTCAGAACGCCTTCGGCTTCGGTGAAGCTCAAGCCCAGCCGCCCGAACACATCGGCACATTGGGCTTGTGTGATCGGCATGCCGATGACCTTGGCCGCACGGGCCACACGCAGGCTCACCGGTTGAACCGGCGGCAGGTTCAGCACCTGGTCGTCCAGCGGGCCGGCGTGGCCGCCACAGATGGACTGGATCAGCGCGGTGATGCGCTCGATCTGCACCACGGTGCCAGCCGGGTCCACACCGCGCTCGAAGCGGTGACCGGCGTCGGTATTGAAGTTGTAGCGACGCGACCGGCCTTGCACGGCTTGCGGCCACCAGAAGGCGGCTTCGACGTAGATGTTCTGCGTTTCATCGCTCACCGCCGTGGCATCGCCGCCCATGATGCCGGCCAGCGACTCGACCTGATCTGCATCAGCAATCACACCGACGTTCTCATCCAGTTTGACCGTACTGCCGTTCAGCAGCTTCAGTGTCTCGCCCGCACGGCCCCAGCGCACCACGAGCTTGTTGCCGATCCTGTCCAGGTCGAAGATGTGCGAGGGCTGGCCGCCTTCGAACATCACGTAATTGGAGATGTCCACCAACGCGGTAACGCTGCGTTGGCCGCAACGCGCTAGCCGCTCGACCATCCACGACGGTGTTCTCGCCTTCGTGTTGACACCGCGCAGAACGCGGCCCGAGAAGCGGCCGCACAGGTCGCTGGCCTGAACTTCCACCGTTAGCCGCTGGTCGCAATCGGCCCTGGCCGGCACGATGACTGGCGGCGTCAGCGGCGTGCCAGTCAGTGCCGAGACCTCGCGCGCAATGCCCAGCACGCTCAAGCCATGCGCCAAATTGGGTGTGAGTTTCAAGGTGAACAGCGTGTCGTCCAGCTTCAACCAGTCGCGCAGGTTGGCACCCACGGGAGCCTCCGCGGCCAGTTCCAGCAGGCCGCCATGGTCGTCAGCAATCTTCAGTTCCTTGGCTGAACACAGCATGCCGAAGCTGTCGACACCGCGCAGCTTGCCCACACCAATCTTGAAAGTTTTGCCATCGTCACCGGGTGGCAATTCAGCGCCCACGGTGGCCAGCGGCACGCGCAGGCCGACGCGGGCGTTGGGCGCACCGCAGACGATTTGCAGCGTCCCGGCGGCGCCAGCGTTCACCGTGCACACGCGCAGCTTGTCGGCTTGGGGATGTGGCTCGGCGGTCAAGATTTCGGCGACAACCACGCCGGTGAACGGTGGCGCGACGGGGCGCAGGTCTTCGACTTCCATGCCCGACATGGTCAGCAAGTCGGCCAGGGCCTGGGTGGACAGCGGGGGGTTGCAGAACTCGCGCAACCACGACTCGGGGAACTGCATGGTGGGGTCTCGGTTCTTGGTTTTCGGTCAAAGCTGTGTCAACGAAACTGCGACAAAAAACGCAGGTCACCGTCGAACATCAAACGCAAATCGTCGATGCCGTAACGCAGCATGGCCAGGCGGTCCGGGCCCATGCCAAACGCGAACCCGATGTGGCGTTCAGGGTCCAGGCCATATGCGCGCACCACGTTCGGATGCACCTGACCGGAGCCCGCCACTTCCAGCCACCGGCCGGCCAGCGGGCCGCTGCGAAAAGCAATGTCAATCTCGGCTGAAGGCTCAGTGAAGGGGAAGAACGACGGGCGGAAGCGCACATCGAAATCATCGGTCTCAAAGAATTCGCGCACGAAGCCGGTGAAGACCACCTTCAGGTCTTTGAAACTGACGTTCTCACCGATCCACAGGCCTTCGCACTGGTGGAACATGGGTGAGTGCGTGGCGTCGCTGTCGACTCGGTAGGTGCGGCCCGGAGCAATGACGCGGATCTCGGGCATGGGCTCGACGCCCTGGTATTTCGCAGCGTGGGCCTGGGCGTAGCGCACCTGCATGGGGCTGGTGTGCGGGCGCAGGTTCAACCAGCGGCCGGCCTCGTCTTTGATGTCCACGTAAAAGGTGTCCTGCATGCTGCGCGCAGGGTGGTTCTCAGGGTTGTTGAGCGCAGTGAAACTCATCCAGTCGGTCTCGATCTCAGGCCCTTCGGCGAGATCAAAGCCCATGCTGGCAAAGATGGCCTGAATGCGTTCAATCGTGCGGCTGACCGGGTGCAAACCGCCGCTGCCGCGGCGCCGGCCAGGCAGCGTGACGTCCAGCGCCTCGGTGTGCAATTGGGCCGTTAGCTCGGCATTGGCCAGTGCGTCGCGCCGCGCTTGCAGCGCAGCTTCAACCTGCGCTTTGACCTGGTTGATTTCCGCGCCGCGGGCTTTCTTTTCTTCAACCGACAACTTGCCCAGGGCCTTGAGCAAGTCGGTGATCGACCCGCTCTTGCCCAGGAAACGCGCTTTGGCGTTCTCGAGCTCAGCGGGTGCTGCCGCAGC
>Ga0105047_10012637_pt1 | contig 13573 bp, 12 predicted proteins | sample MAT04_FD_78384 | JGI IMG/M metagenome (GOLD analysis project Ga0105047, IMG submission 78384) | Freshwater microbial communities from Lake Fryxell liftoff mats and glacier meltwater in Antarctica - MAT-04 (megahit assembly) | ecosystem: Environmental > Aquatic > Freshwater > Ice > Liftoff...
GCTTGCGCTGGATGATGGCAATACCCCGGCCACGGCGTTGCGCTCGGCGCAGAAGCTGCGGGTCGACCCGCGGGTGGCGGCGGTGGTTGGCCCGCTGAACCCTGCATTAGCGCCGGCGGTTGGCGAAACTCTGACTGCGGCGCACATCCTGTGGCAGCGACCCTACGCACCTGCCGTCGACCCCACGACTGCGTCCGCTGGCGCCGATGAGTGGGCCATCGGGCTGGTGCGTGCAGCTGCGCGTGGGGTCATACAGGAAGGCGCAAGCTCGCTGGTGGTGGCCGGCTGGACGCCGGGCTGGCCGGCGCTGACGCCGGCGCTGTGGTCGGCAGCCGCCGGCATACCCGTGCGCCTCGACGACAGTCCGGCGACCGTGCAAAATGATGAAGCGGTGTTTTGGATGGGAAGCCCTGAAGGCGCCGCCGATTACCTGGCTGCGCTTCGCCAACGCCAGTTGTCGGCGCCGTTTTGGATGGGGCCGCAAGGCGATGACCCGATTTTTGTCGAACGCGCCGCCTCATTCGATCGAGTCTTTTGGGCGATCTGGACGGACGCCGGGTATAATAACTGGGTTGAGCAGCACGCGACTCCTTCACCCACTGCCTATCTAGTCTACAAAGCGGCGGTCGCCGCCGTACAGTCAGCCACAAACCAACGCGCCAACGCACCACAGCAGCCCTGGTTTGTACAGGCGTACGCCGTGAATGCAGATGGTACTAGTGGGCGGTATATCATTGAGCCTTGACGGAGCACAACGCAGGCGTGGACGGAACAAGTGAAGAGGATCAGTTGGAGATTGTAAGATGCGCGTTTTGATGTTCTCGTGGGAATACCCGCCTCATGTTGTCGGCGGCTTGGGCAAACATGTTGCTGAGTTGACGACGGCGCTGGGCGGACAGATCACCTCCGATGGACCGGTGCACGTCGACGTGTTCACGCCGCGCAATAGCGGCGGCGAATACAAAGAAGTGGTCTCCGAATTTGTCACGATCTATCGCGTCGATGTGCCGCCGCTTGATCCCACCGACAATTTCAATAGCGTCGTCTCCAGCAACCTGTTTCTAGCCGAAGCGGCTGGGCCGATCGGCGACGAATATCCCTATGACATCATCCACGTCCATGACTGGCTGGTCAGTAAAGCCGGCGTGACCCTCAAACTTCGCTGGAAAACCCCGCTGATCACAACCATACATGCCACCGAGCGCGGGCGTCACCGGGGCTATGTGCCGGGCGAAAGCAGCCATCAAATTGACCGCATGGAGTGGCTGAGCTGTTTTGAGGCATGGCGGATCATCGCCTGTTCCCAATTCATGGGCCGGGAGTTGCAGGACTACTTCGATGTGCCGGCAAACAAGATCACTGTGATCCCCAACGGCATCAACTTGCGCGATTCTCAGGAGTGTCGCAACGACAACCTGACTGCATTGCGCAAAAAGTATGCGCCCAACGATGAGCATTTGCTCCTGTTTGTTGGACGCATCGTGCACGAGAAGGGCCTTCAGGTACTCATCCGCGCCATGCCACGCATTCTCGCCGAGCACCCCAACACGCGCCTGCTCGTAGCCGGCAAGAACGGCAGTTCGTGGTGGTCGCTGGCTTACGAGTTAAACGTCGACCAGGCGGTGACCTTTCTTGACTACGTGAGCAATCAAGAACGTGATTGCCTCTATCGCCTTGCCGACGCGGCAATTTTCCCCAGCATCTATGAGCCGTTTGGCATCGTGGCGTTGGAGGCAATGGCCGCCGGCTGCAACGTGGTGGCGTCCAGCGTCGGCGGCCTGGGCGAAGTCGTGCGCCATCTCCACAACGGTCTCACTGTGATGCCCGACAACCCCATGAGCATTGTTTGGGCGGTGAACCAGATCTTTGCAGACCCCGAGGGGGCGGAACGCCGGCGCGCCAACGCGCTGAGCGAGATTATGTCGGTCTATAATTGGACGCGCGTGGCGCAGCAGACGGCGGCCCTCTACGAATTGATCGTCACCGAGCGCCGCAACACGGAATGGTGACGTTCGCTATTCTTCGTGACGCCGGGCGCGGAAGATCAGTTTGAGAGGCGTACCCTCGAACGGGCAGTAGGCGCGGATACGGTTCTCCAGATAGCGTTCGTATGAAAAATGCACGATTTCGATGTCGTTGACGAAGATGACAAAGGTTGGCGGATCGTTGCCGACCTGGGTGCCATAGTACACACGCAGCGGCCGCCCTTGTTTTGAAGGCGCTTGGATGGCGTCATAGGCGTCGCGCAGTACCTGGTTCACCTCACCGGTGCTCAGGCGGTGGCGACGGGCTTCGACCACACGCAGCGCGGTGGGCAACACCTGGTGAATCCGTTGGTGCGTCTTGGCGCTGATAAAAATCACCGGCACGTAGTCCATAAAGGCAAGGTCTTCGCGCACCTTTGCCCCAAACACGTTCATGGTGTTGCTGTCTTTCTCCAACGCGTCCCACTTGTTGACGACAACCACCACGCTTTTCTGGGCTTCGAGAATATAGCCCGCCACGTGAGTGTCTTGCGAAGTGACGCCTTCGACGGCGTCAATCAACAGCAGCGCCACATCGGCCCGATCGATGCTGCGCATACTGCGCAGCACGCTGTACTGCTCGATGCCGGGCTCCACCCGCCCGCGGCGCCGAATCCCCGCAGTGTCGATGAGTGTGAGTTCCTGACCCTCATACGTTAGCGCCATGTCGATGGGATCGCGTGTAGTGCCAGGCACGTCGCTGACGATCGCACGTTCCTCGCCCGTCAGCGCATTGAGCAGACTGCTCTTCCCCACATTGGGCCGCCCGACGATCGCGATGCCGATGGTATCGTTTTCCTCTTCCTCAGCCGGATAGGCCGGCAACACCTTCACCAACTCATCCAAGAGATCGCCTACGCCGTCACCGTGATAGGCGCTCACAGGCACAGGTTCACCAAGACCCAAATTCCAAAATTCGACGGCGTTTTGCTGAATCTTGATTCCTTCCGCCTTGTTGACCGCCACAAAGACCGGCTTGGCAGCCAAACGCAAGACCGCAGCCACATCTTCATCGGCGGCCGTCCACCCTTCGCGACCATCCACCACCAGAATGATGGCATCCGCCTCATCGATGGCAAGACGGGCTTGACTCTGAATGTTGGCCACAAATTGGGCCGATGTCGAATCAGGCTGCGCTGCCGTAATCTTCTGCCGCGCATCGGTCATGGCGGTCGGCGCCTCAAGGCCGCCCGTGTCGATCACGATAAAGCCCACGCCGTTCCAGTCGCTGTCGCCATAAATGCGATCACGCGTCGTGCCTGGCACATCCTGCACAATTGCCGTGGGCCGGCCAATAAGTCGATTAAACAAAGTCGATTTGCCAACATTGGGGCGTCCCACCAGGGCAACCACCGGTTTACGTCGCTGCATAACACCTTCTTTTAAGGATTGATAAGACTGCCCGGGCCAGGCGTGACCGGCGGAATGGTGCCCGTGAACGCACCGGTTGTAATCGTAACTGACGACGAAGCCGCGTTCGTCGGTAAAGCCGGTAGTGGCTGTTCCAATGAGAGCGAAGCCCCGTCGCGTGCCGCAATGACGACTTCGACCGTTTCGGGAATCACACCTTCCAGTTGAATCCCGTCCGGTAGAACGACTTTTGGCTTGATCGCATGTGTGCCGGATATCAACCCGTTCAGGTCAAGAATTACGAACAAGTCGTCCGGGTTGAGTGAGTCTAATAGCGGCAACGGGCCGCTCAAGATCACGTCGACATCTTGTAACGCGCTTTGGGCAGCAAGACCCTGCCCAAGCCCCTGTTGCACGAGGGGTTGCGACACGGTAACGCCGCCTTCGATCGGGGTGATGCCGGCCATAGCCACCACCGTGTCGCCGTCAAACGAGGTCACACCGGATGGCAGAATCAAGCTCAGGCGCAGGCGTACCTCGCTAGTTACGCTATCCAGGTCCAGCGGTTCAGTCTCCACGTAGCCTGGCACTTGGGCCAATACATCACTTTCGCCCTGTAACACAACGGTCGACGGATCGACCTTGACGCTACTCAGCCGGTAGCCATCCGCAGGCCGCCCCGACAGCTTGACGCGTACTGCAACCTCTTTGCGCCCCGGCCACTGCTCCACCGGTATGACCACCTGAACCAGCACCGGTTCCGGCGTCACACGCACCACTGGCTGATTCTGGCCGTCCACAGGCACCACGGCTTGAACACGCTCCACCTGGTTCTTGGCGCCGCGCAAGTATACCTCCGTGCGCGCCTTCGTGACTTGTTGCACCTGTGACGCCGGCCCGCTAACGGTGACCGTCAGCGGGCTGTATACCGCCGCCTGGGCGTCATAGCCAAAAGCCGTGCCGTCCATGATCTCCACCTGCACCGGCACCTCCTTGATCTCGGAGGTGTCCAAGGTCACCCGCAGTTGTGGGCGCTGCACATCCAAGATTGTCACTTGCGGGTCGAGACTCTTGACCTGAACCGCCACATCATGCTGGCCAGGACTCAAATCCGTCAGATCGATGATCGCACGAAAATCGGTGACATCCATATTCTCCCACGAAGTACGCGGGGCGCGCAGGCGCAATTTGACGGTCTCATTACTCAAGTCTTCGACGACCACCATCCCATTGCTCAAGCCAAGCACGGACACGGGCACACGCTCCTGGAAATCCTGGACGACTAACGGATTTTCCTGGTTGATGGCAATCCACCACACAATCAAGGCGAGCACGATCGACATCGCCAATGTGCCAAAGTCCGGCCGTAAAAATTCGAAACGGGTCTGGCTTCGCCCAGTCGCTGCCGCGGGAAGTTTGCTCATGCCACCGAATAGAAATCACTAAGCACGGCACGGAGGCGATTGGTGTCCAGCCGGACAATACGCCCGTTACGCGCGACCGAGATACGACCGGTTTCTTCCGATACCACCACCACCAACGCATCGGATTCCTCCGTTACACCGATCGCCGCCCGATGGCGTGTCCCCAACTGGCTGTCCGACAACTCGCGGTCGGTGAGCGGGAGCACGCAACTGGCGGCAACTACTCGGTCACCACGCACGATCACGGCGCCATCGTGCAGCGCCGTGTTTGGGAAGAAGATCGTGGCGAGTAGTTCAAAACTCACCTCGCCGTCAATGCGCACGCCACGCTCGATCACATCGCCTAATCCGGTAATCCCATGAAAGACGATCAGGGCGCCTGTACGCCGTTGTGACAAAAAATCGACCGTCTTGACGACTTCGTTGATCAGGCTCTGCGTATTGGTCGTGTCCCCCCGCCGGGTCAGCAAAGGGCCGGAACGCCCTAATCGTTCCAACGCACGGCGCAACTCCGGTTGGAAGATGACTGGAATGGCAATAAAGACCATCGGCACGCTGTTGCGCAACAACCAATTGAAGGCAGGTAGGTCCACCACCAGGCTGAGCATGGCAATCGCCAATGCTACGATCAGCACGCCACGCAGCAACTGCACGGCCTGCGTGCCCTGGAACAGGCGCAGCAAGGTATAGATAACCACGGCCACCAACAGCACGTCAAGAATGCTGCGCCAGTCAAGCAGCCGGCTAAAGGACGCAAAAACGTCAGGCATGCACTTCTTCCACCCTGTTTGGCGTCATTTCGGTGAAACGAACTATGCGCATCGACAGTTCCTCGATCAGCCCCAGCCAATCACCGGCATCTCACCCACTTACGCAAACTGCGTCTCATTGATCACCAAATGATACTTGCACCCCAAGAACTCACATGCCTGCCGCATCATGGTCATGCGACTCAAGAAAATCTCGAAGTACTCGATCACCGCCGCATAATGGGTATCGATCTCCAACTCAAGCGCGATGATTTTCTCATCCGGTTTGACGCGCACAAAACTGCGTTTGGCCGCATAGTTGACACGGTCGTGGATGTCGAAATCCTCCATCCGCGGATTCTGCACGCGGCTACGGTGTACATCGGCCTTGTCACCGATGATCACAGCCGCAGCGATCGGGGTGGTCGCCGTGCCGCGCTCCTCCTCGTGGTTGCCAATCGCGTTCATCACGATCGTAGCTTCTTGCGGCGACATGCCCATGCGCTTGAGAATGGTCCATGCCATCAGGCTGCCGCTCAACGCGTGGTTCTGGCGATGAATGGAGTTGCCGATATCGTGCAGATAGCCGGCAACGTTGGCCAACTGGGGAACGCGCGGGTCGTAGCCAAGATGGTCGAGCACGTTCTCGGCGATGTTGCCGACCAGGGCCGCATGACGTTGGCCGTGTTCTGTGTAGCCCAACGCCTTCATGCACGCGTTGGCGGCCTGCAAAAACGCAACAACTTCAGCGTCGCGGCGCAGGTCTTCGATGGTAATCAGTTTATGGCCATTCACTACGGCGCCATTCACAGAACTCGATGGCGCTGCTACGGTTTCATTCAACACAGATGCTCCTTGAGCTCGCTCAACTTGTCTGGCCCAACACCACTGCACTGATCAACAAGGCTCCTAGCCAAACCACACGCAAGCGCTGCAGTGGCTGTCGTTGGTAGACCAACAGCCACGTGGGCAAAAACAAAACGACCACCAAGGCGAGCCACAGTGGCGCCTGGATCAGAATCAACAGCAAGCAAATCCCGATTTGCGCCACCGCCAACAAGGTGAGCCCGATCCAGTCCTGCACAGAATTGATCGCGCGCAGGGCACCCCATTGATGCACTACCCACAGCCCAATCAAGAGCGCCGGGACAAACCAGGGCCGGTCAACGCGCTCTCGCCCAAGTAGTTGCATCGACAACATCCAGGGCATCCCCACCGCAATCAGGCTGTACAACAAAGGCGATCCTACGCCAAATGTACGTCGGACTGTCCAACCGATCGTGGCGATCAACACCACGGCCACCGTGAAGCCAACCGCAACCCACCCCAATACGGCTGCCACGGCGAGCGACAATGCAACCGTAGGCACGCCCACGCGCAACGCAAATGGCCAAACGTCCGTGTGATCGCCGCCAAATAGTCGCGCCGCCGGCGAGCCAGCCTGCAAATAGGGCAGCCACACGGCTCGCTCGCGCACGGGCGACGGCAGCGTGAGCAGCGCAGTACGCCCACCGGTCATCCGCCAGATGCTTCCCCACAGTGGATCGGCCAGCAGAATCAGTAACGCCACGGCTTTCCAATCAAGCGTGGACAACTGACGAAGCGCATCGGTTGCCAAGAGACCGGCCACGACGGACCACAAACCAGCCAGACGCCAAGGCGCCTGGTCAATCCAGACCTGCGTGTTGAGAATTGCGGTGCCGGCCAAGTCCACGCCTGTTGCGCGATCCAGCAAGATACCCGTTCGCAACCGCTGCGTCCATGTCCTGGTCTCAGCCTGGTTGGACCCCGCTACAGTCTGCTGAGTGTTCACCGTGATCTCCAAACACAAACATCCATGCGCACGAATGTGTGCGCATGGCGTTTGCCTTAGGAGGATTATACCAGATAAACGGGATGGCGGAGAATCAGAGCGTCACCGGGAAGGTGCTGATCGTGCCGCCCTCTCCTCTAGCAGGCGTTCATTGACCAATACCAAAGCGTCACGCGCGGGCACCACCAGGTTAGCCAACACGCCGCTGCTTACCTGGCAGTCGGCGTCATTCCACGTCCCCACAAAGCGTTTCCCCTCGTCACCAACACCCGTCATCGCCAGATCGAGGGTCATCTCCGCTTGGTTGCGATTGAAAATGATGATCGCCGCCTGATCGCCAAGTTGTCGCCGAAAGGCGAACATGCCCTCCTCCGCGTGGAGAATCTGGAAGTCACCGGTGCGTAGCACTGGGTAGCGATTGCGCAGGGCGGTGGCGCGCCGGAAAAAGTCCAGCAGCGGCTCGCTCATGCGGCTTTCGTCCTGCCAAGGATAGGCAGCGCGACAAAACGGATCGTTGGCGCCGGTCATGCCGATCTCATCCCCGTAATAGATACAGGGCGCACCAGGCATGGTCATCTGGAAAAGCGTGCAGAGGCGCAGCGCGCGCTCATCGCCGCCGACAATCCACAACGTACGCGCCGTGTCATGGCTGTCTATCAGGTTCATCTGCACCTGCGCCACCTGCCATGAGTAAATGCTATTCATGTGGTGAATGCCGGCCGCCAGGTCGCGAGCATCGAGCGTGACAAGTGGGTAGCCGCCCGGCTTGTAGTCAATCTGCAAGGTATCGGCGCCAAAAAAGCCCAACGCCAACCGGCTGAAGACATAGTTCATCACGGCATCAAACCGATCACCCTGCAGCCAATCCTTGGCCTCATGCCAGATCTCACCGACGATGTAGGCTTGCGGGTTGCCTTGCTTGACGGTGGCGCGGAAATCACGCCAGAAAAGCTCATCGTCTATTTCCTCGGGTACGTCAAGCCGCCAGCCGTCGATGCCAAAGTCGATCCAGTAGCGGGCAACGTCGAGCAGGTATTGGCGGACGCCTGCGTTGTCGATATTGAACTTAGGCAGCGCCGGCTGGCTCCACCAACTGTCATAGTTGGCCGGATGCTTGGCATCATGCTCATAGGGACGCAGCGGCCACCCACGCACGGTGAACCAGTCGAGGTAGGGAGAATTGCCGCCGCACTCAAGGATGTGGTGAAAAGCCCAGAAGCCACGGCTGGCATGATTGAACACACCATCCAGCACCACATACATGGCGCGTGAATGGGCAACGTCCAAGAGTTCGCGCAACGCCACATTGCCACCCAGAAGCGGGTCCACCTGCATGAAATCGAAGGTGTGATAGCGATGATTCGACGCTGAAGCAAAGATCGGATTCAGATAAAGGGCGTTGACACCCAAATCCTGCAAATAGTCCAGTTGATCCACGATCCCGTACAGATCACCGCCTTGAAACCCCTGCTCTTCAGGCGGTGTGCCCCACGGTTTGAACTCGACACCCGGCAATCGTGGTGCGCGCGGGCTGCGCGCAAAGCGGTCGGGGAAAATCTGATAGAAAACTGCGTTCTTAACCCAGTCCGGGGTATGAAACACCATGAGATTGCGCGCTCCTGTGTAACCGACATGACAAGCGATGGTTCTTTGCTTTGCTTACAGCGCATTTCCGGCGCCAACACGCCCGAAAGCGTGCCCATCAGCACGAATTGTGGCACAGGCCCTCACGCCGTGTCAATTCGATCCCGAAATCGGATTCCACAAGTTCTGGTGACTCAGGTATAATGGCCCTACGGCAGCATGTACACGCAAGGAGCTTCCTGGGATGGACAACCGCACGACCCGCTTGGCCGAACTACTCGTACACGATTGCACCGATGTCCAACCAGGCCAATGGGTGCTGGTGCGCGCCGACGTTGAAGGCTTGCCGTTGGCCAATCAGGTTGTCGAGCGCACCTTTATCAATAGCGACGGCAAATTCACGATCTAAGCACAACCCGCAAACCGGAGGCTTTCCCATGCAAGCACGCGACATTATGACCAGCCCGGCCATCACGGTGACGGCCACCACCCATATTCCTGAACTCGCGCGGCTCATGCGCGCCAACCAAATCAGTGGGCTGGTCGTCGTCGACGATCACGACAAACTGCTCGGCATCGTCACCGACCATGACCTGATCTTACGCAATGCACCGGTACGCGAGCCGCGCTATTTCTCGGTGCTCTCGGGCATGATCCCTCTCCATCGCGACGAATATCGCCAATATAAGGACCAGTTGCGCCACACGATGGCCGTGACCGCCGCCGATCTAATCGAGCCAGGCATTCACACCATCGCACCCGAGACCCCGCTCGAAGAGGCGATGGAGCTCATGCTTGACACCAAGGTCACGCTGCTCCCCGTGATCGAAAACGAAAAGGTGATCGGTGTCGTCACGCGTACGGACTTGGTGCGGCTGATTGAGCGGTTGGAAGGTGCGCTGAACCCGGATGCACAAGAAGAGGCGATCGAAGAAAAGATCCTGGCCGGTTTGATCGAGGTGATCCTCTACGTCAAGGACATGAACGCGATGGTGGCGTTCTACCGTGACATGCTGGGGATCGATGTGGAAAGCCCCATGGAAAGCCCCGTGGAAAGCACAGAGTACGGTCAAGAGAGTTGGGTCGTGCTGGCAACCGGCGTCTGCAAACTTGCCCTGCACAGTGGGGAGGAGCGCCGCCTGGGTGAAGGAACGCCGCTGCTCGTTTTTGGCGTGGCAGACGTCGAGCAGGCCCGCGCCGCACTCATCGAACGCGGCGTGACGCTAGATGCGGTTTTCGACGCCGCGCCCGGCATCAAGGTCTGTCACGGCCGGGACCCCGAAGGCAATCCCTTTGCGTTGGAAGAACATGTGAAGTAGGCTTGGCCCTATTTTTGGCAATTCGGGCAAAAATGGGTGCTCCGCTGGGCGAGCACGATGCGCTCAATGGGTGTGCCACAGAGGAGACAGGGTTCACCGGTGCGCCGGAATACCCTGTGCTCCTCCTGGAACCCACCGCGCTCGCCGCCGGGTCGCACATAGTTCTGCAGCCCGCTGCGCCCAAGGCTGCTGCCAAAACGGGCGATACCGTCCACCAACACGTCGCGAATCGCCTGGTGAAGATCGGCCAATTCGGTGATCGACAGGTCTCCGCCCGCCCGCGTTGGGTGCAGGCGTGCACGGAAGAGTGCCTCGTCGGCATAAATATTGCCCACGCCGGCAACGATTGATTGATCCAGCAACAGTGCCTTGACACGTGCCGTGCGCCCGGCCACTTTGGCCGCTAAGCCCGCCACGGTGAAATCCCCACTAAGCGGCTCCGGCCCAAGGCCGCGCAAAACCGGCTCGGCATCGGGCACAAGCCATAGACGACCAAACTTGCGCGAATCCTGGTAGAGCAGCCGGCTGCCATCGTCAAGGTCGAGCACGACGTGCGTGTGCCTGGCTATCGGCGCCGGGGTCGCTTCGACAAGCAAGTGGCCGGTCATGCGCAGATGGACCATGAGGGTGACGCCGCTTTCAAATCCCAGCAACATATACTTACCACGTCGACCAAAGGCGGCAAAGCGTTCACCGACAATCTGGTGGGCAAATTCCGGCGCAGAAGGAGCCGCAATGGTGCGCGGCCACAAGAGCTGCGCGCCCGTCACCTGCCGGCCGTGCAGGATCGGCGCCAATTCGCGCACATAGGTTTCTACCTCAGGCAGTTCAGGCATGCGTTAGCGCCGGCGACTCCGCCACCACAGTAGCCCAAGAACCACGGTGGCCAGGGCAGCGACAAGTTGGATGATGGGCACCCACGAACGACCAGGCGCCACCGCCACCGGTACCGGCGCGGCCACCGGCCGTAGTTCGGCAACGGCCGCCGGTGTCGCTGTGGATGAGGGCGCCGCCGGTGTCGCATCCACTCCCGCCATCATGCGCGCATTGCTAGCCGCAGGCGTGGCGCGTACGGGAGAAGCAACGGCCCTTGGCGCGACGATTGTGGCATCGACCATCCTTGGTTCGGCCGCCGGCTGCGACGCAGCGCTTGACAGCGCCATCCCGGCAGCGGGCGCCAAGGCAGCACCGAATGCCTCTGGGTCAGCGCCCAAACCCCGTGCTTGCGGCGCCTCGCCAGCGCTCTGCGAAGCGGTGACCGCACGGGCACTCTCCTGGGATGTGTCAGCGACCGGCGCTTCGACGATGGCGTTGTCCGCCATCGCCCCACTTCCCAATGCGACACTTTCGGTCGTGGGCGCCACCTGGCCGGTTACCGGCGCATCGGTATGGGTGATTGCTGATTTGGCAGCAGCCTCAGCAGTCGGCAGCGCCGGCTTCAACGACTTCAGTTCGATCGCGATTGGCGCACCCCGCCCCAGCGGAGCAACCTGCGCACCCGTTGCCAAGAAGCGCGGCGCCACAAGCAGCAGGAGCATTACAGCAAAACTGGCTGCCATTGCGTTGCGCAGGGCTGGGCTGCCGGACTGCCAGAATTCCTGCCAGCCGGTGGACATCCGCGCCCAAAAGCCAGCCGGCCTCACCGCCGGTCGTGTTCGGCGCAGGCCGGGGGCTGGCGCAATTGCCCCAGCCCCGCTCGCCACGGAACCCGCCGGCATCTGGCCCAGTTGTTCGGGCGCCAGCACAAAGGAACGCGGCAAGGCCAGCGCCGGCAGTTCGCGCAGCAACCGCACAGTTGTCTGCAACGATTCAAGCCGCCAGGCAATATCGGCATCGTCAGCAATGGCCGTGTCCACCCTGCGCCGTTCGTCGGCGGTGATGGCGTTATCAATATACGCGGACAACAGCTCGTCCGTAATATCTGGGTAGGGCGCGGTAGTCATTTAGGTCGCCGCTCATTTCGCGACGCCGCCAATCTAAGGGCGACATCGACTTACCTTAAGGACGGAAAGACGCCGGTAATAGTTCCGGGTACTGCAATAAATAGTCGCGCAGTTTGGCGCGCGCCCGGTTAATACGCGATTTGACGGTGCCCATCGGCATGCCGGTCAATTCGCTGATCTCCTCATAGGCATAGCCGTGCACGTCACATAAGGTGAGCGCCAGGCGCTGGTCGGGTGGCAGCCCGGCGATGCCGCGTTCGATCCACTGGCTTAGTTCCATGCGCTGCACAAAGGATTCGGGGGATTCGGCCGGGTCTGCCAGTTGGCCGGCATGCTCGCTGTCCACCGGCAAGTCATCCAGGCTGTCGGTGGGGCGGCGCGTGCGCAGGCGCAAGGCATCATAGCACGTATTCACGACAATCCGGATGATCCAGCTTTTGAAACTGCCGCCCTGAAAAGTGGTCAGGGCGCGATACGCCTTGATGAAGCTATCTTGCACGGCATCGGCCGCAGCATCTTCATCCTGCAGCGTGCGATAGGCCACGCTATAGGCCAGATTCTGATAGGCAAGCACCAATTGATTAAAGGCATCCAGATCGCCGGTGGTGGCTTGTTCGATGATAACCTGTTCATCGGCTGCCGGTAAAACGCTTTTTTTGATCATCCGCGTTGATTCGTGACTGGCAGGCAGGCGACCATTTGACGATTGTCCAACCTGTTAGTATACTTGGCTTCGCTTTTGGTTATGCCGGAGTGGCGGAACAGGCAGACGCGCACGACTCAAAATCGTGTGGGGTGACCCGTGTGGGTTCGACTCCCACCTTCGGCACTAACCCGGTTTTCCGGTTGGGACCCCTGCTATGCGTGCCTGTCATCAGGTAATTATAGCAGGGGAAACCACAATCTGAGAAACCAATCTGGGGAGGGCAACTGCCAGACGGACCTTTGGGGAGTCTGGCATTGCAACAAACGACAATGAATATGCGTACACGCTTTTCTTTGAATAAGACGCCATTCTTGTCCGTCTACCCCGTTTCACCTCACCTCGCCAACCGAACTCGCTTTCAAGCAGTGCTGACTGCCCTGCTGATTGTGTTTGGTTTGCTGTTGGCAGCGTGTGGTCCGGCTGAGTCGAAGTCCAACATCAGCCAAGCGGAAGCGGACACCCTGCGCATTGCGCAGGACTATCAGGCCAACAACGACCTCAACCAGGCCCGCGTGGCCATCGATGGAATTGCGGTTGCCAACCCACGGCAGTATCTGGTGCTGCGCGCCGAGTTGTCGATCGCCGAAAACCAAGATCCGCTGGAGACTGCGGCTCTGGTAAAGCTGGCGGTCAACTTGGGCAACGCGTCAGGGGTGATCCA
>Ga0105047_10012639_pt1 | contig 13572 bp, 11 predicted proteins | sample MAT04_FD_78384 | JGI IMG/M metagenome (GOLD analysis project Ga0105047, IMG submission 78384) | Freshwater microbial communities from Lake Fryxell liftoff mats and glacier meltwater in Antarctica - MAT-04 (megahit assembly) | ecosystem: Environmental > Aquatic > Freshwater > Ice > Liftoff...
AAATCGCGATTCGACGATGTGCGGTAACTCGGTCCGTTGTGCGATTGGCGCGGCGGTGCGGCGGGCCCGAAGCATGTTCGACGATATCAAGCGCGTTGGCTGCAATGTCTGAAACCACTCGGCCGCCGCCACGGCTTGTCGTTCGCCGAGTTCACTGAGGCCGATGTCGGACTCCGCGCCGTGGAAAACCGTCGGCGTCGTCGTCTCCGCATGGCGCGCCAACCAGACCCGTGTTTCGCGAATCATTCGTCACCTCGTTGCGTTACATGCGAATGCCGACTTCACCCGTTTGCAGATACGACCGCGTCCCGCACATCGGGCACTCCACCACCGATGGCGAAATCAAGGTGTCTACCCGTTCGGATCGTGGCTCGGTTTCGCTGGTTTCGGCGGCGGGCATCAGGCGGTCGGCACGGAAGCGCAGCCACTGTTGCAGTTGTTGCAAAATCTTCGTCGGCAGCTTGCGATTCAGGCCGATTGTGTGCGTTCCGAACACGAGAACGTGCGTGCCGTTCCGAGTTATTTCGCATCGCACCTCGGCATCGGGGTCGGCCACGGTACGCTCCGCAACGGTGACGCCACGGCGACCGACCAACACCGGGCCGATGTCGTTTTCGTAGACGTCTTCGAGTTCGACGACGAACAGCGTATCCGGGTAAGCAACCAGCGTTCGCCCGCTTTTCGATGGGAAGCGTTTGGCGTGTTCGAACACCGATTGCGCGTTACCGATCTTTTCCCAAGGTCGTGCGTTTCGCAATTTCCACACTTCGCAGAGTAGCTGAAACCACTCTTGCGTACCGGCCAATAACCGCGAAAACTGCGGGCAGAACTTGCCGAGTTCGACGAGATCGTGTGCCGTAAGTCGCGATTCGAACGCTACGTTTGCGAGCAAGATTCGCAGGCGTGCCGTTTCGCGGTCGGACAATCCCTCCGAATTCAGCAGCGTCTCGGCAGCGGCTTCGGCGAACACCGGCGAGCTTTCGCCGCGGCAAAACGGTGCGAATAACTCAGACATCAGCGTGCCCCAGTCGGTACCGAACGAGGCAGTATCGCTCGCTTGCAACACGCGCACCGCGGCGAACAACTGCATTTGCGCATTTCCTTTCTGCGACAACACGGCGGCATGTTGGGCTAAATCCCGAACGAGCGTGGATCGTTCGAGTGGTGTGCCCGCGTTCAAACTCGTGCGGCACAACCGCGTGAGAAATCGAATTGCCGATGGCGTACGCCCCACCGTGCCTGCGACTTCCCGCCACGCCGCATCGATTGCACGCACATTCCGCCGCCCCGTTGCCCGACGAACGTAGCGAGCCGTGGCATAAGCGATCGTGGCCATCGACGCGGCGAGGAATGCCGTAAGCAATGGCTTGATCGTCGACTTCGGCAACGCAAGAGTGGCGATCATCCCGACGATAGCGATTCCCGTGGCGATCTTCACGCCGAGTTCGCGTGGTCCTAGGCGACCACCGGGGTCCGAAACCGTGGCCGGTTCCAGCCCTGGCCGTTCGATTCGCAAGGTCGTGCCGCGCGATGCTTCGATGAAAAAGCCATCGCCGGTGATGCGACCGTCGACCAGCACAAGCGGCTGCGGTAACAGTTGAACCGGATTACGGATCATCGCGAAACAGGTCGGGCAGATTCCCGATTGCGACTCGGCGGCCTTTCGGCAGACCGGCTCGATCTCCTCCGTCGTCGCCCCGATTCGCGTCAGCAACGCCTGATGAACCTGTGCGGATTCGACGTTTTCGTAGGTTTGCTTCGTCAGAAAGTAAATTTGATCCAACTCGTTCGTATCTCGCGATGTGGCGTAGCTTTGCACCGCTATCTCGATCGCCGGTGCGGGTTCGGCTGCGCGACCGTTGGCGAATAACAGCCGGTGTTTCGCCCACAGGTGCCGAATCAGCGCGGGGCGGGTAAACCGCCCGCTGCACTTCGGACAGCGCAGTTTCGTCGTCGCTTCGGTTTGGGCCACGATGGCATCGAGCGACGTGCAGACATCGACCCGCGACTGCAATTGCGTGAGACGTTCCAGCGTGCGAATGCGACCAAGTCCGGCCGTGAACGAGCGAACGATCGGGCCGACCGATTCCAGTTTGTCCGGCAGCGACGCGATTAATTTTGCGGTGGCGGCCATTCGATGTCCGAGCACGACTTCGCGGTCGGATAGCAAAGGGGCCGTGAGAAGGATCAAGCCATTCGGTATCGGTAGTGGCATCCGTGCCACGAATTCGACCGCGATGCGTTTCCCGTTCGGATGTCCCCGGATGCGATTAAATAATTGCAACACTTCGCGGCGCATCGAGTACGCCATCGCTACCGCCGCGATGCGCCGGCTCCGTTCGGCACGGTTGCTCAACGACATCAGCCGCCGGACGATCTCATCTAAGACCGCGGCAGATTCGTTCGAACTGGATTCGATACCGGCCATACTGTGTCGTGTCCCATCGAGACGCGATTCAAATTTCGTGCGAACGCCTCCGAGAAAGAGTAGTGTATGTTTACGCGAAATCGATCCGTAGCCCTCTGAGTAACAAACCATGAACGCATTTTCCGTCCGCATGTTGGCACTCGCGGCCCTGCTCGCAGTCGTCGGCGCGGCGTCGGCCCAAGACGACGAAGACAAGGAAGCCTCTGTCAAACAGAAGAAAGACGCGATCGGTTTTCTCAAGAAAGCGGCCATCGACAAGATCGCAACCGCAGAGACCGAGAACATTCAGTTGTTCACGACGTACCCCGAAGCGAAAGCGAAAACGTTCGCAGAATCGGCCCAGAAAGTTGCGATGTTCGCACGGAAGACGTTGAAATTTGAAGACGCCACGAAACTCTGGAAGGGCAAGCTCACGGTATACGTGTTCTCGGACCCGCGGACGCTCGGCGCGTTCTACCGTGCGGTCGAACAGAAGAAACTCGAGCGAGATTCGTGGTTCGCAGTAAACTCTCGCAACGACCCCACGTATGCGATGATCGGCATCGATCGCAGCGAGAAAGCGACCGACACGGAAATTTCCAACGACGTTTCGACGATCGTGGCCGCAACCGTGTTGAACAAGAAAGCCGGCACCGGACCGACGACGGGCAGCTTACCCGACTGGTTGCAAATCGGTTTCGGGCGAGCGATGGTGTTACGCGGCGACTCGAAACTGACTGCGGTCAGTGCCCATAAGGCAAAGGTCAAAACGCTGGTTGCCGGCTCGAAAACGAAGCCGTCCGCGGTACGTGCGAACGAACTTTGGGAGGGCGACAAGTCTAAAGATTACGATCTCATCGCCGCGAGTTTCGTCGAGTACCTCGTCTACGGCCCCGAAGCGGAGAAGTTCGCGTCGATCCTTAGCAACTTCAAACCAACCGCAACCGGCGAGCAACCGACCTTCGCAGCCATCCTGACCGAGCTCGAGTGGAAGCCCGAAAGCCTCGACTCCGGCTGGAAGAAATGGGTGGCGACGGGGAAGTAACGGCCTATCTCACCCCGTAAAATACCAAGCGGGTGTGACGAGCCAGTCCAGCGTACCGGTGCCTTTTGCGATCTCGTTTTTGCACTCGATGCATGCGATGGCGGCTTTATCGAAGTCGATGCTACCGCTCTCGCCGCCCATCAGCCACGACGCGTAATCGGCGATGTCCGGCATATGGCCGACCAAAATTGTTTCGCCACCGCCGTATTCAAACACGAGTTTCGATAGCTTTTTCGGTCGCATTTCCCCCGCGGATAGCCTCTCCGTTACGACGTATTCTTTGCCAGGCGTCAGCAGTTGCGCGATCGGTTCGGCAGTTTCCAACGCGCGGACGAGCGGGCTGGTCAACACGACCGACGGACGGATTCCCCGGCTTTCCAAGGCTTTTGCGAGTGCCGCGGCTTGTAACTTGCCGTGATCGGTCAGCGGACGATGAAAGTCGGATGCGATCCCATCGAGGGGCAACGGCACGGCTTCCGCATGTCGAACGAGTAATAGTTTCATCGCATCGCCCTTCCCGGTTTCCTCACATTTGGCACCCTTCCGCGAAGGGTAGCGAAGTCCTACACTAATCAATGAAATGCCTATTGGCCAGCAGCGGCTGCGGTGGACCGTGGCCGATTTACTTTTGCGGATGTGCTGTTCATCATGAAGCGGAATGATATTCGAAACGTCGCCGTCATCGCCCACGTCGACCACGGCAAAACGACTCTCGTAGACCAGATGCTCCGACAGTCCGGGCAGTTCCGGTCGGAGGAACTCGACAAACTCGTCGGCGGTCAGCACGGGCTGATTATGGACAGCAACGACCAGGAACGCGAACGCGGCATCACCATTCTTGCCAAGAACTGTGGCATTCGGATTGGCGATGTCAAAGTAAACCTCATCGACACGCCAGGGCACGCCGACTTCGGTGGCGAAGTCGAGCGGATTCTGAAAATGGCCGACGGCGCATTCGTGCTCGTCGATGCCGCCGAAGGCCCGCTGCCACAAACGCGGTTCGTGTTGCGTAAGGCGTTCGCGTGCGGGCTGAAGCCGATCGTCATCATCAACAAGATTGATCGCCCCGACGCGCGGATTCAGGAAATCCACAACCAGATGTTCGAGTTGTTCATCGAACTCGGTGCGGACGATTCGACTGCCGATTTTCCCGTGATTTACGCATCGGGCCGCGCCGGTATCGCTACGACGGACATGAACGTGCCGCCGGTCGATCTCAAGCCGTTGTTCGATGCCATCCTCGAAAAGATTCCGGCACCAGATGTCGAATTCGACGTGCCGCTGCAAATGCAAGTGACCGCGATCAGCTACTCCGAGTTCCTCGGCAAGATCGCCGTGGGCCGCGTCGAAGCGGGCAAGATTCGCAAGAACCAGAAGGTCACCGTCGTCAAGCAGAAAGACGGCTCGACCTTCAACGACACCGTCGTTCAGGTGCTCGAGTTCGACCGACTTGCGAAACGCGAAGTCGATGAAATCAAGGCGGGCGACGTTTGCGCGATCGTCGGCCTCGATGAAGTCGACATCGGCGATACGATCTGTGACTTCGACAAGCCGAACGGCTTGCCACCCTTGACGATCGACGAGCCGACGCTCGACATGCTCTTCAAGGTCAACGATTCGCCGTTCGCAGGCCAAGACGGCAAGCCACTGACTAGCCGCGAACTGCGCGCGCGACTCGATTCCGAGTTGCAGCACAACGTTGCATTACGGGTCAAGCAAGGCGAGCGCGAAAGCGAGTTCATCGTCTCCGGTCGCGGCCTGTTGCACCTCGGCGTGCTCCTCGAAAATATTCGCCGCGAAGGCGGAGAAATCGCGGTCGGCAAGCCGAAGGTCATCATGAAGGAAGTCGACGGCAAAACGATGGAGCCGATCGAGTACCTCGTGGTCGAAGCCCCGAACGAGCATTCGTCGTCGGTGATGCGGCTCGTACTGGAACGCCAGGGCGAGTGCATCAAGATGGAAGGCGGCCAGGGCAACAGCACGCACATGGAATTCCACATTCCTGCACGGGGCCTGATCGGCCTGCGAACACGCATGATGACCGCGACGCAAGGCAACGCGATCATGCACCATAACTTTCACGATTACCGCATCGCCCGCCCCGGTATGCCTGGTCGCTCCGCCGGCGTGCTGATCTCGATCGAAACTTCTAAGACCACCGGCTACGCCATTGAGGCCTTGCAAGATCGCGGCGTGCTGTTTGTCGATCCGCAAGAACCGGTGTACGAAGGCCAGGTTGTCGGCGAGCATTGCCGCGACAACGACCTCACGGTGAACGTAACCCGATTGAAAGCCCTAACAAACATGCGGGCCTCCGGATCGGACAAAACTGTCTCGCTGAAGCCGCCCATGCGGTTCTCGATGGAGATGGCACTCGAGTACATCGACGACGACGAGCTCGTTGAGATCACGCCGAAGTTTCTGCGAATGCGCAAGTTGTTCCTGAAGGAAAACGAACGCAAACGCTCCGGCCGCGGCAAGAACTAATTCGCCTCCGATTTCAGGGCACGCCTCTTGGGTGCCTAAATCCGCTGTATACAGCACTTTGCATTTTCAGATGGGCACGTCTTCGCAGAATCTCAGTTCTATAACGAGACACGCCCACACCAGATCGGTGTGGGCGTGAGTTTAATTAGCGTGTTTTTGCAGGTTAGTACCGACCGCCACCACCACTGCCGCCACGGCCACCACCGCCGCCGCCACCATAACCGCCGCCGCCGCTACCGCCGCGGCTGCCACCACCACCGCCACCACCGTAGCCGCCACCGCCGCCGCCGCCCCCACCCGTGCGAGGACGCTCTTCGCGTGGCTTGGCTTCATTCACGGTCAAACGACGACCTTGAAATTCTGCACCATTGAGGCCTTCAATGGCTTGCTCGCCGCCATCGGTCATTTCGACGAAGGCGAAGCCGCGGCTCCGACCCGTTTCGCGGTCCGTCACCAGTTGGGCCTTCGCCACGGTGCCGTACTGCGAGAATGCCTGAACGAGATCTTCCGACGTGGTACCGAACGGGAGATTCCCGACGTACAGATTCGAAACCGCCATAACAGTCCCCTCACGCTGAGACAGGTTATCCTGCCCAGCACTCCATGAATGCGAAACACGAACGACCGCGAATTGGGTCGTCCGAGGATAGTGGCGAGATTTCACCCGCCCTATCACGCACTGAACGGTAATCGTCCCATCCAGATAAACGGGATTGTACTTGACGCGACAAATAAAACGAGACGGTTTCTAACAATATTTCAAAATTGTTCGAATTTTTCGCTTTCGGTCACCGTCACGTCGCCATCGGGCCGGAACGTGACCGAAGCGTTTCGCCACGCGAATTCGGGTAAGTTTACGTGGCACGCCGCAGCCAGAATCGCGTCGCCGATCGAGTCAATCGCGAGTGCCCGAAGTCCCACATACGAAGTCGTCAGTCGCGGATTGATTTCGATGGCGACATCGCCAGAACCGCTTTCTATGAAGCCTAAAACGAGATCAACGCCGACGTAGCCACGCAAGCCCGGTACGCATTTCACGGCACGCACCGCGAGCGATTCCGCACGCCTCGCAAGTGGTGCGGGTAGCGGAATTTTCCCACCGAGATACTTCAGGCGGCCGTCGTCGGATATCACCTGCAAACTCGGCATCAGGGCGCTGATTTTCGCTTCGGAAATAATCAGCGAAATACTTACAGAAAGTCCGGCGACGTGCGGTTGCACGAGCATTTCCCACGGTTCCGCCGCCGCGTTTTCATAATCTTCGGCGCACTTCGCAAGGTAAGTCGCCGTCGAACCGGCACCAAAACGGGGCTTGAACACCGCCGGATAGGTATCGCGCAACCAGTCTGCAAGCCGATGTGTTGGTGGTGTCGGTATGCCGTGCATTTGCCAATGTTGGCTCAGTGCGAGTTTGTCCGCACATAGCACAACACCGCGATGCTGCGAACCGAGGTTGTACGTCGAAGTGCGTTCCGCAATCGATGTGAGTCTGGCCAGGATGCCATCGAACTCCGGCGCGATAATCAGCGTGAAATCGGCGGCATCGCATTCGTTCTGAAATGCCACTTCGTCTGCGCCCGCCGTGAAGAACGCGACTTCGTAGTCCTCGTTTGTGCGAAAGTCCGCCGCAATCGCGTCGCGCATTGCAAGCCCTTCGCAATACAGCGGATCCTGGCTATTTCCCGTGGCGGTGAGATGTTCGTAGAGGAAGATTCGCGGCATTACTTTACCGCATTTATCGCGAGTGCCAGCAGATTCGCGGTGGCTGCGGCGGGGCCATTTTTGGAACCGAAAATTGCGGTGCCTGCAACGAAGACGTTCGCCCCCGCTGCCGATGCGGCGACGATGGTGTGCGCGTCGATGCCGCCATCGACTTCGATCTCACACTTCGGGTTTTGTTCGTTAATCCAACGGCGCAACTGGCGGATGCGTGCAGTACTTTCGGGTATATACGCCTGGCCGCCGAAGCCTGGGAATACGGTCATGCACAGCACCAAATCGATGTCCGTGAGGTACGGCTCGATCTTGTCGATGGGGTAATCGGGGTTGAACGCGAGGCCGACTTTCTTGCCGAGCGAACCGCGAATGTGCTGGATGAGTTCGAGTGGTTCGGGCACGACTTCGATGTGGAAAATGATCGTGTCCGCACCTGCCGCCACGAAGCCATCGAGGAACGATGCCGGTCGCTCGACCATCAAATGGACTTCGAGCGGCCGTTTGGTGATCGGTCGCAGCCCCTTCACCACCACTGATCCCATGCTCAGGTTCGGCACGAAATGGCCATCCATCACGTCGATGTGAACGCGGTCCGCACCGCCCTTTTCGGTCTCCAGAACGAGTTCGCCCAGCCGCGAAAAATCGGCAGCCAGGATCGACGGAGCAATGTAAGCCATGACAGTCTCTCGCGGTGTGTTGGTAATAACCGTAGATTATCGAACCGTTTTCGCTCCGTCCACGCGGAACAAAATCGATGTCGAATCGGGATTCGTTCAAACGCACCGTGTAGGCTTTGCGTAGCGAAGCGCGGGAAATGGCGGAGCATGTTCGAGTTTGAGGGTGAAACCAATCCCGATTTGGTACTACATACACGAATTGCGAAAGTCAAAAAATCGGAGGCGATGCGACGTAAGTCAGATTCGCGAAGTATCGCGCAGGTGCCTCGAAATGGTGCGTAGGCGGGCGAACGCATCTTTGCAAACCGCCTCGCCGACCCGACAACGGTCAGCAACGGCGCGACCGAAATGACCTTGGGCTACAACTGTTACTCGAACTAATGGACGTGCATCCAGTTCGACTGGGAGCACGTCTGGTTCGATCGCAAAGTGAAACTCGGCAACGGCCCCGACGGTTTACTGAAGAGCCAGGACACGCTTCTGACGCGGCTCTAATTCGTGTTTGATCGCGACGCATTCATAAGATGAACGGACAACTGGCACCCCAAGTCCCCGCGACGTGGGGTGCTCAATCGTTTGAACAGGAGCGATTCACGCATGGAAGAGTTTTTCGCGCAGGTCTGGCAGATCATCGTGACGCTCGCCGACCCGCGAAATCTGCGGAATCCCGATACGTTCAAGGCGGCGCTCAACCAGCCGGGCGTGTTCTGGGCGGCGTTCTTTGCGGTGAACGCGATCGTCTTCACAGAGACGGGCTTGCTGATAGGCTTCCTGTTGCCCGGCGATTCGCTGCTCGTCGTCCTCGGCGTCGTTGCGTATCTGAGTGGTTGGAATTTGCCCCTGTTGATGGGCAGTCTGTGTGTCGCGGCGATCCTGGGCGATACTGTCGGCTACTGGATCGGCTCGAAGGCGGGGCCGGCGATTTTCCATCGGCCATCGAGCCGGTTCTTCAAGCAGGAATATCTCAACCGTGCGAAAGCCTTCTACGACAAGCACGGCGGCAAAACGATCATCATCGCTCGCTTCGTGCCGATCGTGCGGACGTTCGTGCCGGTCGTTGCGGGTGCCGCGAAAATGCCGTATCGCTCGTTCCTGTTTTACAACGTTATCGGTGGAATTAGCTGGATCGTCAGCATGTTGTCGTTCGGCTATTTCGTGATCCCCGTTGCCGACCCGCTTTTCCAGCGTCTGCTCGGCGATCCGACTTTCACCTGGGCAAAGAACATCGACAAACTCGCGATGCTCGTCGTGTTCGTTTCCGTCGCACCCATCGCCTGGAAGGCATGGAAAGAGTGGCGGAAACCCTCTCCTCTCGCAACGACGATTCCCAACAAAAACTGATGGAGCGAACGATCATGCCTTCGAAGACGCTGGATCTGCACCTTCGCGAACAACTGGCGGAGTTAAAAGCGAACGGTTTGTACAAAGCCGAACGGCAGATCGAGTCGCCGCAGTCGGCGGTGATTACGGTCAACGGTCGCGAAGTCATCAACTTTTGCGCGAACAACTACCTCGGCCTGTCGAATCATCCGGAGGTCGTTCGCGCCGCCCACGAAGGCCTCGACACGTGGGGTTACGGCACGTCGTCGGTACGCTTCATCTGTGGCACGCAGAGCATTCACAAACAGTGCGAGAAGCAGATCGCCGAGTTCTTCCGCAAGCCCGATTCGATTCTATACATCTCCTGTTTCGATGCCAACGGCGGGCTCTTCGAACCCCTGCTCACCGAGCAAGACGCGATCCTTTCGGACGAACTCAATCACGCGAGCATCATCGACGGCGTGCGGTTGTGCAAGGCGAAACGGCTTCGATACAAGCACAACGACATGGCCGACCTGAAGGCGAAGCTCGAAGAAGCGAAGAACTGTCGCTTCCGGATGATCTTCACCGATAGCGTGTTCAGCATGGATGGCGACTTGGCCAAGTTGCCCGAAATTTGCGATCTCGCCGATGCGTACGATGCCATCGTTGGCATCGACGATTGCCACGGCACGGGTCACCTCGGTGCGACGGGTCGCGGTGCGGCCGAAGAACTCGGCGTGCTCGACCGCATCGACATCATCACGGGGACGCTCGGCAAAACGCTCGGCGGCGCGAGCGGAGGCTTCACCGTGGCGAGTGCGGAGATCGTCGATTGGCTGAAGAACCGCAGCCGCACGTACTTGTTTTCGAATGCCGTGCCGCCCGCGTTGTGTGCGGCCGGCATGAAGGCGTTGGAACTGGTGGATGCGAGCGCGGAACTGCGGGATCGATCGCGTGCGAATGCGAAACGACTGCGCGACGGGCTAGAATCGAAAGGATTTACTCTCAAGCCCGGGCTGACGCCGATCATCCCGGTAATGTTCGGCGATGCCGCGATAGCATCGAAAATGGCAGAGGAACTCCTGTCGCTCGGCATTTACGTGGTTGCCTTCAGCTTCCCCGTGGTGCCCCAAGGGCAGGCGCGAATCCGAATGCAAGTCTCTTCCTCGCACACGCCCGAGCAAATCGATCGCGCGATCGCCGCCTACGAGACGGCGGTGAAGAAACTGGGTCACGTTGCCGTCTTGTCAAGTGCGCGAGGAGCGGTAAGCTAGTGAAATTGACCTTTGCAGACGTGGAGGAATTGGCGCGATGGCACGCAAGAAGGCTGGACCGACTCGAATGGATCGTCGCCGTGAGGCGGAGGCAGTAGAAGCCAAAGAGGGCGAAAAGGAAGTCGTTGCCGACGACGATGAAGACGAAGATGAGGATGAAGACGAGGATGAAGAGGCGGAGGCGGACGGCGACGCGGAGGCCGAGCCGGAAGCGGCCGACTCCGAGGCAGACGACGAAGACGAAAAGCCGAAGAAGAAAGTCAAGGCCAAGGCCGTTCGCAAGAAGAAAGAACCTTCTGCGGCAAAGCCCAAGGCTAAGCGAACCCGCACCGTCAAGGAAGTCAAAATGAAGGCCGTGTGGGTGGTCTTCGACAATAGCAGCAAACGCCTCGACACGTTCGCGTACAACCAGAAGCCCGAGGCCGAGGAGTTCCTCGCCAAGAAGCAAGAAGAGAAAAAGGGCACCTGTTTCATGCAGCTCGTCAAAGAGCAAATGGATTCGTAACCGGCGTGCAACGAAACAAACGAGGGGTCGGGAAACGCAAGTTTCCCGACCCCTCGTTATTAGTTGGAAGTCGTGATGATTTTCTCACGGAGCAGGTCTTCAACCGGCTTCAGTTTCCAGCCGATACCGAGGACGTTCTGCAAGCGAATCTCGTTTCGCTCCGCACCGGCGGTTCGCACGATCAAGTCACCCGAACCGAAACCGAGGATATAGTGGCGGAACAAGTCGTCGCGTTGCTTTTCGAACGAAACACCCGATGCATCGAAGGTCCGGACCGATGCGCCGATATGCTCGCAGACCTTGATCTGGCCAGGGCTGAACAAGATGTACGTGCGGCGATCGAAGAAGAACGTCGCCACGGCCCAGATGGTGAACACGGCAGTGGAAATGAGCAAGTAACCGGCCATGTTGATGTAAATTCGCAGGTTCGCCAGTTTCTCGTAAACATCGTCCCAGCCGTTAAAGACCGTGACGAACAGTGCCACCACAACCAACAGAATAATCACCATAAACGACAGCAACCCGCGTAACGGCACGTTCGTGATGAACACGGTAAGCACCAGCACGAAGGCGTACAGCGTGCCGAGCCAGGCGTGTTGCGACACGCGAACGGGGAAGGCATCGGCGACTTCGGCATCGGATAACCGCACCGATTCCTTGAGTGGTTTCGTCAGTTCTTTCTTCGTGCTGAACGAATATCGGGCCGGCGTGCCTTCGGGTACTTTTTGGGTCATGATCGCCGAATCTGCTGGTACCGTCATGAAGCGGTGGTTTTCCATGTACGTCCAGATCGCCATGCCGAAGCCGAACACCCAGACTGGCCACCAATAGAAGAGTGGCGAGTGGCTGATCAGTTTGATTTCCCTCGGTCCGGTTTTCGCCGGTACTCCGGGAGGCGACGCGACGGTGACGGGTGGATTAATCGGTGTGGACATGCATAAACCTGCGTGTGAGATCGGTTCGGGTTAGCGGTGTCGGGTTCTCACGCCCGACACCATACCGTCATTCGATGGAAAGCCACACAAGATTTCAACTCAAACGTGCTGAAAGTAAAATTCGTTGCGCCGTTCAGATCGAATTGTCCACCACCCGCTCGGTGATGTTGCCGTAAAAATCGATGCGTCGGTCGCGGAAAAACGGCCAGTTTCGGCGTACGTCTTCCATGACTTTCCGGTCGCATTTCACGAACACGATCTCTTCCTTGTCGACAGTCGCACGCTTGAGCATTCTCCCAAACGGATCGCTGACGAACGATTGCCCCCAGAATTCGAGGCCATCGCCGACCAGATATTCGTGCCCGATTCGGTTGACCGCGCCGACGTAGATGCCATTTGCGATCGCGTGCCCGCGCATCGAGGTTTCCCAAGCGGAGTGCTGTGCTTCGCCGTACTCGGCTTTCTCTTTCGGGTGCCAGCCGATTGCCGTTGGGTAAAAGATGATTTCCGCACCTTGGAGTGCCGTCAGTCGTGCGGCTTCAGGGTACCACTGGTCCCAACAGACGAGCGTGCCGACCTTCGCATATTTGGTGTCGAAGACCTTCCAGCCGGTGTCGCCGGGGGTGAAGTAGAATTTTTCGAGGAATAGCGGATCGTCGGGGATGTGCATCTTGCGATAGATGCCGAGGAAACTGCCGTCGGCATCGTGGACGGTTGCCGTGTTGTGGTAAACGCCCGCCATTCGCCGCTCGAACAGCGAGCCAATCACGACCACGCCGTTCGCTTTCGCCGCCGCCGCGAGGCAGTCAGTCGAAGGCCCCGGTATCGGTTCGGCGAGGTCGAACAGTGCGGCATCTTCCTTCTGGCAGAAGTATAGCCCCGTGAATAACTCTGGCAAACATACGATCTGCGCACCCTGCTTCGCTGCCTCACGAATCGCCTCCACCGCCCGCTCCCGGTTTGTCGGCGCATCGGGAGCGCATTTCATCTGCACGAGCGCAATCGTAAAAGTATCGTTCGCCATCACTTTCCGTTTCCTTTTACTTCGAAGCTGTGCAACTTGTCCTGGTCGCGGAGGTAGAGTTTGCCGTTGGCGATGACCGGGTGTTGCCAGCTGGCGCTGCCGCTCGGCTCGGGGATTTTGAATGAGCCTGCGACTTTGGCTCCTTCCGGGTTCGCTTCGACGAGTGCGATGATGCCATTCTCGTAGCGATAGTACAACAT
>Ga0105047_10012640_pt1 | contig 13572 bp, 10 predicted proteins | sample MAT04_FD_78384 | JGI IMG/M metagenome (GOLD analysis project Ga0105047, IMG submission 78384) | Freshwater microbial communities from Lake Fryxell liftoff mats and glacier meltwater in Antarctica - MAT-04 (megahit assembly) | ecosystem: Environmental > Aquatic > Freshwater > Ice > Liftoff...
GCCTTGAAAATCTCCATGATCCGGTCGAAGTCCTGGTTCTGCCAGTCCTTCAACTTGTAGCGACACGTCCCGATGGAACCCGCTCCCGGTGTGGTCCGCAGCAGCGCGATCTCGTCGGGACATTGAGCCGACAGATCGATCAACTCTTCCTTCAGAATCCCTTCGATCCCGTGCCAGCCCCCGTACACGGTGCCGATTTCGGACATCTGCCGGGCTGTCTCGACGATCCCCCGCAGCGTGTTGTTGATGACAGGAGAAGGACCGCCCGATTGGGCGACGATCATGTTTCTGGCCATGGGTGGGAGCTGGTTGTCTTCAGGAATGGGTAGGCAGAGAACCCTGCCCCGGAACGCCACGGACGCAACCGCGCGAGGCAGAGATCATAGCGAACCAAGAACCACGGATACAAATCCCCGAAACCACCCTCCCCAGAGTGTGAGCGAACGCAGGATCACTTGTCCCGCGGCCATTCCGTCCGAGTTCTGGTGATCGTGACGGCAGTGGATCAATCGATTGTCTCACACTTGATTCCCATGCCCGACTGGTGGACAGTGTGTTTCCCCCACTCGCCTCCCCACCAGGTACAAATTCCCATGCAGGCCCATGTTGATCGCTATGCCCCGTTTGGTCTCGTTCGTGACATGCTGGCGACTCCGGATGTTATCCGTCGGTTTGACGTGCGACAGATGGCCGATACCGCACAAGAAATCGCCCGCGTCGGCAAGCTGTTGCTGACCGGCGAGGGCTCCAGCCGCATCTTCCCGGCCAAGAGTGCCATGGCCTACGCTCGCCGTCAGAGATGGCCGCTGGCCATGCAGACCGAGGCCGGACGGCAGGCCTGCGAGTACTCACTGAAGGACTGGGCTGTCTTCGCTCTTTCGAACTCGGGGCGAACCGCCGAAGTGATTCGGCTGTTTCATGAACTCCAGGCCGCGGGGCATACCGCTCGCTACAGCCTCACCGCATTCGCTGGCTCGAAGCTCGAATCGCTCTCGGCCAAAGGCTACACCCTCAGCTGTGGCCCCGAGGGTGCGGTCGCAGCGACCAAGAGTGTGATGGAGCAGGCCTTGTTCTATCGGGCATTGCTGGAAGCGGTCGCGGGGGTTTCGACTCTGGAGAGCCGACTCGGTTCACTCGCAGATGCCGTGCATGCCGCGCTGACGACGTGTGTGCCCACGGAGGTCGTCGATCGGATTGCTCAGGCGGGGACGATCTACTGGGCGGGACGAAATGAAGGAGTCGCCGAAGAGCTGACGCTCAAGACCAACGAGATCACCCGCAAGCCTGCCGACTACCTCGAAGGGACATATGCTGTTCACGGGATTGAAGAAGTCATGCACGCCCGCGATGTCCTGCTGTGGATCGATCCGTATGCCGAGTCCGAGCAGAAGTTCGCCGAGGTCCTGGAGAAGGGTGTGGGCATGACGATCGTCGCCATCGCCTCACGCCCGACGCAGTTCCCGACAATCCTCATCCCGGATGCGGGCGACCTCAATCCGTTTGTGCAAATGGCGGGTGGGTGGAACGTCCTCGTGGATGTGGGGATCGAGCTTGGTATCGATCTCGACAAGCCGCAACGGGCTCGCAAAGTCGGAAATGAATTCGTCGGATGACTTCCGCTCACAGCAACGCACTGTTTTACAGTGCAGCGACAGCAGGCTGTTGGCCCGTGCTGACGCCTCGGTTGGATTTCCTTGGAGATGAGACATGTCTTTCACTCGTTCCGTGATGCCCGTGCTTGGTCAGGTACGCATCGTGACGCTGGCTCTGGGGATGGTCATCCCGAGCCTGTTTGCCGTCTCTGCGGACGCAGCGGGATGGAAGGCCGGTGTCGCCAAGGCGGACATCACTCCCGACAAGCCGATGTGGATGTCGGGTTACGCGGGCCGTGATCATCGAGCCGAAGGAACGCGCACAAAGCTCTGGGGAAAAGTCCTGGTTCTCGAAGATGGTCGAGGGCAGCGCGTCGCAGCGATCACTCTCGATCTGGTCGGGATCGACCAGGCCACTTCGAATCTCCTCCGTGATCGCATCGTCAAAGAGCATGGGATCGAGCGATCCCGAATTGCCTTGCTCTGCTCGCACACCCACTGCGGCCCTGTCGTCGGCAACAATCTGATTTCGATGTACGTCCTGTCTCCGGAAGATCAGCAGCTGGTGACCGAATATGCCACAAGCCTGATCGACGAAGTGGGGACAGCTGTCGGACAGGCCTTGGCCGACCTGGCTCCTGCGGAACTCAGTTGGAGTAGTGGGCATACCGATTTTGCCGTGAACCGCCGCACCAACAAAGAGGCCGAAGTCCCCGCACTCCGCGCCGCTGGTCAATTGCTGGGGCCCAACGATCACGAAGTGCCGGTCTTGAAAGTGAAATGTGGCGATCAGACCAAGGCCATCGTTTTCGGCTACGCCTGTCACTCCACGACGCTGTCGTTCTTCGAGTGGTGCGGCGACTACCCCGGGTACGCGATGCTCGATGTGGAGGAAAAGAATCCCGGAACGTTGGCGATGTTCTGGGCCGGATGTGGGGCCGATCAGAATCCGTTGCCGCGTCGTACCGTCGAACTGGCTCAAGAGTATGGCAGCCGCCTGGCGACGGCGGTGCAGACTGCGATCGACACCAGCTCGAATCCCATCAGTGGGGATCTCGATGCCCGCTACGATGAGCCAGAACTCAGCTTTGCCAACATCCTGACCAAGGAACAGGTCGAGGCCCAATTGACCTCGTCCAGCATTTACGAGGTGGGGCGGGCGAAGATGTTGAAAAAAGAAATCGAAGCGAACGGCTCAATCCGCCCGACGTATGTCTACCCCGTACAGACTTGGAAACTGGGAGATGGTCCCGTCTGGGTAATCCTCGGCGGTGAGGTCGTGGTCGACTATTCGATTCGCCTGAAGACTGAAATCCGCATGCAATCCGGGGCCAAGTCGGTGTGGGTCGCCGCCTATGCGAATGACGTGATGGCCTATATCCCGTCGTTGCGTGTGCTCAAAGAAGGCGGGTATGAAGGGGAAGCTGCGATGCTGTACTACGGCCAGCCTGGAAAATGGGCTGACACTGTAGAAGAGATCATCGTGAAGCAGGTCCACGCCCAGATGCAGTCCCTACTGGGATCAACTGCCCCCACAAAATAGTGAGCCCTGTCGCGAAAATTAGAGCAGATTCAGAATTGGTCTTCAGCGAGAAAAGCAGACAGGAATGTCTGCTCTACTGGAGTCGAACAGACATTCCTGTCTGCTCCGCCTGAAGACAGATCTGAATCTGCCCTAGTGATGGCCGTCGTGTTCCCCGTGCCCATCATCATGGCCATGATCGTCTTCGGATTCTTCTTCGTCAGCAAAACAGACCAGTCCATCAAACATGCCAGACAGCTGGGCTGATCCCGCTGCAAACATGATCACGACCAGTCCCATGACGTATACCAGTTTTCCTGTAAAATTGGAGACGGAAAGTCTGACGCCAAGCAGCTCGAAATAGTGGTGTCCGTCAATGGGGGGAGCGACACATCCCCAGACTAACACGGACACCAAGGCGATCATGGCAATCCCGACAAAGGCTCCCGATCGAATTACCGCCGCGAGCCGCTGCCAATTGACTGCCAGTGCCCAGAAAGCGGCCCAAGCAATCAGTGGCAGCCAGGGAACAATGATTCCCCCGACGGCGACAACAACTTCCAGGATCGCAGTCAGCAGATTCAGAAGAGCTTGCAGCAACAGCATGGCAGAGTTCGGATGAGGATGTCGATTGCTGGCCGCAACAGTTGCGAGCCGAGAAAGTTCGACACTCAGGATAACAACCACGCGAGGCAGGATTCCATCCACCGACGAGGATCGACCCAGAATTCTCTCCGGGGAGAGCTGGGACGCATCGTCGTCATTCACGGGAGAATCATTCCTATGCGGACTCCTGGCAGAGACATATACTGGTCTGATACGAAAACGGTTCGTTGGTGACTGTGTTCGACGGGCTGCTGTGGCCCGTCGCGAACTCGTATCTCTTCCCCCCAGACAGTCCGCATGCCTGCGACAATCCGAGGACACTTCCTGGTCGCTGGTCCGCATTTGCGGGATCCCAACTTCTTTAAGTCGGTGGTGCTGCTGGTCGAGCATAACGACGAAGGAGCGATGGGGCTGGTCATCAATCGCCCCAGCGAAATGACCGTCGAGAGTGCACTCTCCGGACATTTCGACCTGCCGTGTGCCAGCGGATTCGTCTATCAGGGCGGACCGGTTGAGCAAACTGCGCTCTTCATTTTGCATAACGCCCAATCACTCGACCCGGACGAAACGCCGATTCTCCCCGACCTGTTTATTGGCAGTTGTGCCGATGTCTTCGAGGAGGTCGTCAGCCAGGGATCGATGGACGATTCGATCTGCTACCGCGTCTACTCGGGATGTTCCGGGTGGGGTGTTGGCCAACTGGAAGATGAGCTGTCTCGTGGTGACTGGCTGGTGGTGCGAGCGTGCGTGGACCACGTGTTCTCGGACAACCCATATGAAGTGTGGGATGCCCTGGTCGAGAAAGTTCGCAAGGCGAGCCGCATTCTCCCAAACCACCCGGAAAACCCAGAGTGGAACTGATCGGTTGCCCTCCATCCCTGAGGCAGTGTCTGTGTGGAAGGATTCGCGTTGATGTCTACGAGAATGTGCCAGCTGGTGGCCGGAGTGTGCTTCCTGTTTGTCGGGAATCTTCAGGCCGATGATTGGCCACGCTGGTTGGGCCTGAAGGCTGATGGCATTTCGGCGGAGACCGGCTGGAAGTCGAACTGGGGACCAGACGGCGTGCCTGTCTTGTGGAAGACCAACGTCGGGATTGGATATTGCACTGTCTCCATCTCCGGAGGTCGCCTGTTCACGATGGGACACCGCGATAAGGAGGAAACTCTGTATTGCCTCGACGCAGAGTCTGGTGAGGAAAAATGGAAGTACTCCTATCCGGCGGAACTGGTCGACAACCTGCATAAGGGAGGCCCAGCTGCCACTCCCACCGTGGAGGGAGGGAATGTCTTCGCTCTGAGTCGTGATGGTCGGTTGATTTCGCTCGATGCGGCGACCGGTCAACTGGTTTGGGAGCAGAGCCTCATCACGACGACCAAGGCCAAACTCCCTGAATGGGGGTTCAGTTCTTCCGTGGTCGTCGAAGGAAATCAACTGCTCGTCGAGTCGGGAGGTCTGGCGAGTTTTGACCGGGCCACAGGCAAACTGCTCTGGCATGCCGGACCGTACAAAGTGGGGTACGGCTCGCCAGCGACGTTCACGTACCAGGAGAAACGGTTTGCCACGAGCCTGAATAACCAAAATGTGCAGATCGTCGATCTCTCGACCGGCAAAGAGGTCACCACGAGTGAGTGGCTGACCAGCTATGACACCAACTCCACCACACCGATGGTGCGAGGGGACGAGATCTTCATCTCGACCGGATACAAACGCGGTTGCGAGTTGTTGCAATTCGACGGCCAGAGTTTGAAGCAGCTGTACGAAGAGAAGACGATGGCCAACCATATGAATAACTGCGTGCTGTGGGAGGGACATCTCTACGGAGTCCATGGCAATTCGCACAACCCGAGCCAGTGTTCATTGCGGTGTATCGAGTGGAAGACCGGACAATTGAAGTGGTCGGAGCGCGGCTGCGGAGCTGGTTCGTTGATCTTGAGTGATGGCAAGTTGATTGTCCTGAGCGATCAGGGATTGCTTTCGCTCGTCGCCGCGACACCTGAAAAGTTCGAAGAGATTGCACGCCAGGAGGTCTTGTCTGGCGAGTGCTGGACCACACCGGTACTGGCCAACGGACGAATTTACTGCCGGTCGTCGGACGGGGATGTGGTCTGCTTGAACGTGAAGTGATCTTCGTGGGATCGGCTTCCAGCTGGTCAGCTTCTGGTATGACAGGCAAGCGGGAAGCCGATCCTGCGATGTCTCAGCACCGTTTTGGAGAGTTTGATGCCCATCGTCATGCCTGTCATTTGTTTTCTGGCACTCCTGCTGACCACCCCCCTCGCAGCTGAGGACTGGCCGCAGTTCCTGGGTCCGGATCGGACGGGCATTTCTTCAGAGACGGGATTGATCGACAGCTTTCCCGACACCGGGCCGGAGATTTTGTGGAAAGTCCCCGGCGGAGTGGGGATGTCAGCAGTGGTGATCAGCGGAGAGACCGCTGTGACGCTCGTTCAGAAGCAAGACCGACAATGGATCGTCGCTCTCGATGCTGTGACGGGCAAAGAGAAATGGGCCAGTGATCTCGCCCCGGCCTACGAAAACGCGATGGGGGACGGACCACGGGCAACACCGACACTCAATGCGGGTACTGCATACGTCTACACCGGCGAGGGGATTCTTGCAGCTGTGGATTTGAAGACTGGGGACATTCGCTGGAGCCACAATGTTCCGCAGGAGCAAAAAGCAAAGCCATCGGAATACGGCATGTCGTGCTCTCCCCTCGTGACAGAGACACACGTCATTGTCGCTGCGGGTGCGAAGAATGCCACGCTGATCGCCTTTGATCGGACGACTGGAAAGCAGGCTTGGACAGCGGGACAGGGCTCAGCTGCGGGGTACTCGTCCCCGGCATTGCGGACGCTGAGTGGGCAACTGCAAGTCGTCGTCTTCGCTGGCAATCAAGCCCTCGGTGTGAACCCCAAAACCGGCGAGATGCTGTGGAGTTACCCGTTTGAGACCGACTTCAACTGCAACACCTCCACTCCACTGGCGATTGATGGTGACCTGTTTCTCTCGTCAGGAGAGAACCACGGTTGCGTTCTCCTGAAGGCACCGGCCTCGGCTGCCGGTGAAATCGAAACCATCTGGTCGTCCCTCGATTCCAAAAGCGTCATGCGAAATGAGTGGCAAACTTCGATCCATCTCGGAGACTTCCTGTATGGATTCGACAACGTCGGCAGCGCGGGACCGGTCACACATCTCACTTGCATTGAGGCCCGGACTGGCAAGCGAGTCTGGCAGCAGTTGCGTTTCGGGAAGGGGAATCTCGTGGCTGCCGATGGGAAGCTGTGGTGCAGCACGATGGCCGGCGAGCTGGTGATCGTGGAGGCCAGCCCCGGGGGATTCAAAGAACTGGCTCGCGCCGAGGTGATCGGCGAGACACGTCAAGCTCCATCCATTGCCCATGGGCGGTTATATCTACGCGATGGCCATGACATCGTCTGTATCAACGTAAAGAAGACGCCGTGATTGGGGATCTGGGTCACAGTCCGCCAAACCCCGGAGTGGCCACTCCGGGTCAGTGGCCGATATTCGAATTCCTGGTCGAGAGCACGTTACATGGAACTCGAATTGATACCTTTCTGTCTCGCCAGTTTCGGAACTATTCCGCCTGGCGATTGATGAGAATCGTGCGGGCTGGCCTGGTGCGGGTTGATCATATTCCCGCTGACGAAGCCACGCGGGTCTTCTCGGGACAGACCGTGAGTGTGCAACTCATCGAGCCACCAGATCGCGTACTCGAGTCGCACCCGACCGAGGTGCCAATCCTCTATTCCGACCCGTGGATGCTCATCGTCGACAAGCCCGCTGGACTGATCGCTCACCCCACGGGCGAGTACCAGCTCAACAGCCTGGCCAATGTCCTGCAGACACATGTCGATAAGTTGACCCCCATGCGTGGCCTCTTGCGACCGGGCATCGTGCATCGACTCGATCGACAGACCAGTGGACTCATGGTGGTGGCCCTGACTTATCCGTCACACCGAAGCATCGCGATGGGATTTGAGGCCGGGCGAGTCTCCAAGAGCTATCTCGCGCTGACCGAAGGTGTCTTCGCTTCGAATACAGGCAGCCTGAAACAAGCGATTGGTCAAGCCTCCACAGGGCGGCACGTCTTGATGTCCTGCCGGGGAGACTGCCGCGATCCGCGGCCTTCGCAGACCAACTACGAGGTCATCGAGCGGTACCCGAGTCATACTTTGGTGAAGGCCACACCGCTGACCGGACGCAATCACCAGATTCGCGTCCACTTTGCCCATCTGGGACACCCCCTGATCGGGGACGAGTTCTACAAAGCGAACGGGCAATTTCACCCGCTGCGACAGAAGCCCATCCCGAATCCAGATGCCTCTGCCGAGGAAGACGGCGATGACTCTGGTCCGGGTCCCATCGAAACGGGACTTCCGATTCGTCGCCACGCGCTGCATGCGTGTCGTTTAGCCTTCGCGCATCCCATATCGGGACTGTGGATGGAATTCCACAGCCCGTTGCCGATGGACTTTCGAGAGACGATCAAGGTCCTGCGTCAGCCAGATCCAGCCTCAGCGGGTGGTCCAATACAGTGTGACCAAAGTGGTGAGGGTCATGGCGAATAACGTGTATGTGAACAACACCGACAGCAACTTGCAGATCGCCTGCCCCGCATCCGTATCCTCGGCGGTAAAGAACTCCACATCCGAAGCCTGAAACACGTCATCGGCGGCAAGAGGAGCTGTGTGGCTGTCCATGAGAAGTCGTCAATTGTGAGGGGGGAACAGAAGTGGCCTGACGGAAGAATTCTGGCACGTCATCGGCGACCTGTCGAGGGAAGACCTTTATCAGTCACGATTTCCTGTCAATTCTTGCCGAGAGAGGCCTCGTGTTCGGTCAACTCGGCTCCTCCTGAATCCCTCGACTTCCGATTGACAGCTCTTCCCATCCACCCGAAAGTCCCGTCTTATCACCCACACATCGGTCGTGAGCCTCAGCGTTGCTCCCGGCCTCTCGGAACGGATACCGCCATGCCTCGCGATTTTGCCACGGAGAGCCTCGCTCACGACCCGATTCACGGCTATATCCCGTTTGTCTCGAAATCGGGTTTGCCGAAGGGCGAAGTCTCTGAACAAGAGATCATCGACCACCCGTGGGTTCAGCGGATGCGGCATATTCACCAGCTGCAAACGGCGTGGTGGGTTTTTCCGTCAGCGGAGCATAACCGGTTCCAGCATGTGCTGGGGGCGATGCATCTGGCGTCGCGAGTGATGGAGAACTGGTACGACTCGCTGCGAGAATCATGCACAAACGTCCCCTCTCGGGCGTATGTTGAGTCACTGGCCCGGATGGCCGCACTGTTGCACGATGTCGGTCACGGGCCGTTTGGACATTTCTTCGATGACCAATTCCTCGACCAGTACGGAATCACGCACGAGGACATCGGAGCCCGCGTCATCGAAACGGAACTCGGCGATCTGCTCCGCCGCATTCGCCGCAATCCCAGCGGCACATTACAGCCTCTGGAAGAGATCGACCCGAAACAGATTGCATTCCTGATCCGGAGACCCAAGTCGACCGACCACACTGGGCACCCCGACTGGCTGCGAAAGATGCTGTCGCTGTTCAGCGGGATCTACACGGTCGACAACATGGACTTCGTCTTGCGGGACGCCTTCATGACCGGGTTCAATACCAAGGCCTTCGACCTTTCGCGACTCATCCACTACAGCTTCTTCACACCTCAGGGATTAACGATTCATGTGCGTGGGTTGCCGTCGCTGATTCACTTTATCGAGACACGGGCCAACATGTTCCGTACGGTCTATTTTCATCGGACGGTGCGGGCGCTCGACCTGGCACTCGAAGAGATCTTTGGCGAGACGATGCCGCATCTGTTTCAAGGGAACCCGCTGGACAACCTGGCGGCCTACCGCAAGCTGACTGAGTCGTCGTTGCTGGTCGACATCAGCCGCTGGCCTGATTCGAGCGATCCCAAGCTCAAGGAACTCGGCGAACGCTGGCAGAAGATTCTTTGCCGTGAGGTGGCCTGGAAGATGTCGGTGGAGAAGACGATCAACTTCCACACAACCGGTGCGGAACGCATGTCGATCTTCTCCGAGCCAGAGTTGGTCCTGAAGCGGGTGCGGTCGCGGCTGCCGAAGGCGATTGCCGACATTCCGCTCCGCATCGACGTGGCGAAACACTACCACCGGCCCAGCGGGCGTCTCCCCACGGGAGGCCAAAACTTCCTGTACGACCCCGGTCAACCGGCTCCGACGGAACTCAACGACGACGAACTCTTCCGAGCCCTCCCGGTCAGCTTCATCATCTTCCGCATCTATTCCCAGGGACACGCCCACGACAAGGAACTGCACTCCGCCCTCAACGCCGTTTTGGGCGATGCGACCGACGCCAAGACAAATATGTAACAGGCGGGTGGATTTTTGCGGGTCAGGACTCGTGCGATCGCCCGTGGGGAGCCGTCCTCCACCGATCCGCGTGGAATCTGCATTGAGTCCTATAACTCTGTTACGCGTGCGTCCCAAGCGTCGGTGAAACTCAATCGGCAGAATTCCACCACGGAGTTCACGGAGACACGGAGAAGAGCGGGAGGAGGAGATCGGGATCTCGTCGATTTCCAGGGTGCAGCCAGGGGGAAGGAGGAGTTCTCGGCTCATTGGACTGCCCTGTCATTGCCGTTTTTGTCTCACCGTTTTTCATCAGCCACTCCGTATTTCTCCGTGTCTCCGTGAACTCCGTGGTGAATCTCCCCTCGTCACCGACGTTTGAGTCGCGTCGATCCGCCTCGGAAGAGATGCAAACGGTCGAGGAACTCTGTAATCTGAAGTCTCATGAGGGGCCTGTGGCAGCTCGGCCATTGTGTACCCGTGTTCAGGATCCAAGCCTCACGATCAGGGCCCAGCTGCGTTCGAGAGAACGAAGAGCGTCCGAATGTGTGCGGTCTGGAGCATTTCCGTGGAGCCCTTGTCAGGAAACTGACGGTTCGCCGGTTATCGACCCCTGGATTTTGCGGATTCGAGAGGAGTCAGTCTTGGACAATGCCGCTCCCCACGCGGGTCTCAATGAGAGCACCACGCACGGAACGTCGCTGACTGCCGTTTCGGAGACTGCCATGCCCGCCGCCGACCCTCGCGAGATCGATGACGATCCCGCACCGGTGAAAAAGGCCCGCCGTAGTACCAGCCACCTCAAAGCGGTGCCGGAAACGCTGGCCCAACGCAACGAAATCAACGCGGCATCCGACCGCTTCATGCTGACGATTGACCGCTCGCATGCATTCACGCGTGACGACCTGGAGCAACTGGGGCGGACGTTTCTGAAGCAGGAGTCCCTGCCGGAAAAGTTTCTCGGGTTCGTGATGGTGTTGCTCGGAAATGCGTTCTGGAAGCGGCAGTTCCTGGCCGTGCCGTTCGAACGCCGCATGCTGCTCTTGCCGCACTGCATGAAACATGCCGAAGGGTGCCCCGCTGAATACGACCAGTTTGGGCTCGACTGCGAAAAATGTGGTGCCTGTTCCATCGCCGACTACAAGGTCCGCGCTGAACAGCTGGGCTACAAGGTTCTGGTGGCGGAAGGGTCACCGATCGTCCTCAAGATCATCGTCGAAGGATACATCGACGGAATTCTCGGGGTCGCGTGTTTGAATGTCCTCGAAAAGGCGATCGACAAGGTCCTCCTGGCCGGAGTGCCGTCGTACGCCGTGCCGCTGCATAGCGGTGATTGCAAGAACACCTCACTCGATGAAAGCTGGGTTTGGGAAGTGCTCGACAAGTATGAACCGCTGCCGTCCCCGGAGACCACCAGCTACATTCCGTTGATGCGGGCGGGAAACAAGCTCTTCACGGAAGACTTTGACCGTTTGCTGCCCCGGATTCGCAGTACGACTCCGGAAAAAGCCCGCAGCCCGCTCGGTTTGACGGAGGATATCGCCTACGACTGGCTGGCCAACGGCGGAAAGCGGTTTCGCCCGTTTATCACACTCGCAGCCTATGACGCCTTGACCCGCGAAGGGAAGAACGCGACGGGAGATACCGTCTCTTTTAGCGATCCAGTCTGCCGCGTCGCGATGGCGATCGAGGCCTTTCATAAGGCATCGCTGGTCCACGACGATATTCAAGACGACGATTTGTTCCGCTATGGTCGCCAGACTTTGCACCGCACTCAGGGGATGGGGCCCGCAATCAATATCGGCGACTATCTGATTGGTTTGGGATACAAGCTGGTGAACTCCTGCCGGGGAGATCTGGGGACCGATATCGCCTGCGACATCATCGAGAGCATGTCCAATGCCCATATCCGTCTGTGTGATGGACAAGGGGCTGAGATGGCGTGGAAGGACTCCCCGGATTGGGCGATGACCGCACTCGATGCCCTGCAGATCTATGCCCTCAAGACCTCACCGGCCTTCGAAGCAGCGCTGTATGCGGGCTTGCGCATGGCGGGCCCGATGGACAAGTACAACGATCTTGTCCCGCAATTCTGCCGCCAGGTGGGTGTCGGGTTCCAGATCCTGAACGACCTCAAGGACTGGGATGGCGACAACAACAACAAGATGGTCGCTGGCCAGGATGCCCTCTCCTTACGGCCCACCGTGCTGTTGGCCCTGGCACTGCAATCGGCAACCCCCACTCAGCGGCAAGAGATTCGCGATATCCTGGAATCGAATGGCGAAGATACTTTGCGTTTGGCTCGGTTGCGTCGGATCTTCACTGCCACGAATGCGTTTCAATCGGCCGAACAACTCGTTGAGAAATCCCGCGCCCGTGCGGAAGCTCTCGCTGACAGCGTTGAATCTGAAGCACTGCGGAAGCTGCTCTACTTCTTCATCGACACCGTCCTCGCCGAAGAGCCGAACAGCGGCAAGGCTCCCTCCGATAACTCCATGCTGATTTCGCTGCCGATTCTGGCGCAGGTATAAATCGGACGTAGCGAGTGGTCGTCGTGAGTCTGCCGTGTCTTTCGCCCGGTGGGACGCTACTCCACCGCCCGCTGGGCGATCTCCCGGTAGATCTCGAGCGCCTTGCGGTACTCAGCCACTTCGTCATCGGCCAGGATGCCGGTGTTGCGGGCGATCTCTTGTACCATCCGCTCGATGAAGTAGTTGACCTCACGCTTTCGCGGTTTGATCGGGCCGTCGATTTCGAAGTAGACCGGGGCGGTGTGGGCGTAGCGGAACCTCGATTTGTCAGTGGGCTTGATCGCCATGGGATTCTCACTCGTCGCTGACTCGACGTCTCGATATTCGATGATACGGAGAGCAACCCAAGAGGTCTGATTGACTTTAAAAGTGGCATGAAAGAGACAGAAGTCATCGCCACTGCTTGATTTGCCCGGAGAGGGTTTGACATGAGTATTCCGGAAACTCTGTCGAACTTCTCCATTCACGATCAGTTGGACATCAGTCATCTGGTTTGTCATCACTGACCCGACTTCAGCTTCGATTTCGATGTCGTATGAGCCATTTTTTGAGTCCTTGAAGATCGTTCCCAGTGGCTGTCCGTTGATCGTCACCTTGGCGAACATGGGACCGGTCGACACAAAACTCCGCCCCGCGTTCAGTCCCTCCATCCACTTCTCATAACTGACCCCATCCGGGCACTCGACATAGACCCTTCCAAACCCGGCGGGCACGGGGTGATAGCCGCTGCCGGTGCCGCCGGTCGGTCGCATGCGGAATCCGCAGTTCAGGTAGGCGTAGTAGGTCTTGAACCCCCAATCGATCCACCCCCGTTCGGTGTAGCCTTGCGGGTCGGTTTCGATCTCCCAGTCCTTCGGCAGGACATCAGCTGTCCAACTTTTGTTGAGGAACTCGGTTCGCCAGATGTGGTTGTTGGCCAGTTCAAACAGATCGGCCCCCATCAC
>Ga0105047_10012641_pt1 | contig 13572 bp, 10 predicted proteins | sample MAT04_FD_78384 | JGI IMG/M metagenome (GOLD analysis project Ga0105047, IMG submission 78384) | Freshwater microbial communities from Lake Fryxell liftoff mats and glacier meltwater in Antarctica - MAT-04 (megahit assembly) | ecosystem: Environmental > Aquatic > Freshwater > Ice > Liftoff...
CATCTCCATGTTGCACTTGTCGCAGCTCAGGTACTTGTACTTCCCGGCCTTCTTGTCCGCCGCGAGCTTGGCCGCGTCCGACGTTTTCGGGGCCAATAGCAGGTAGGCGATGCCGGCCAGCAGCACCCCGCTCGAGACCACCACGAACACCTGGACCCACCGCTTGCGGAGGCTCTTCCAGGCCCGCTGGTGCCACGGTTTTTTCGCCGCCCCTGGGCGCGACAGTCCGCTGGCCATGCCGATGTGTCCTCGTCCGTGCGACCGGGGCCGGGCCGCCGGTTACTGGTCCACGAAGTTCGCCGCCGTCCCCTCGCTCGCCGTCAGGAGTCGGCGGAACGTCAGGGGGTCGATGTCGTTGCGGACGAAGGTGACGTGGGCGTCCATGAACAGGGCGTTGCACCCGGTCCCGTGGAAGCTGAACGGCTCCTCGTTCGGGCCGCAGTCGGTGAACGTCCACGGGCAGGCGGCCGACCCGCCGAACGGCTGGGAGTTGTTCACCACCCGGCCGGCGAACGGGGTGGCGTTCCCGACCGGCGGGCCGGACACGATCCCGGCCGACGCCGGCTCGGCCCACCGCCACGACGCCCGGACGTACAGGCTCCCCAAGGCCGGCACGTCGCCGGCCGCCCCGACCGGGTCTTGGTACCACGCCGCCGTCCGCACCGGGTAGAACGAGTCGCTCCGGCCGACCGCCTCGACGATCGCGATCGTGTTGCTCAGACCGTCCTGGACCACCGCCTGGCCGGCCCCGCCGTTGCGGAGCGGGCCGAGGTCGGCGGACGAGACCGCCGTCCCGCTGACGGTCCGGGAGACGGTGGTCGCGGCCGGGTTCGTGTCGAACAGGGTGGCGGCGACCGGCATGTAGTCGGTGTACCCGTACCCCAGAGAGTCTAGTCCGCTCCGGGGGCGGACCGGGTTGGTCGGGCAGAGGTAGCCGGGGACGATCGACTTGGCCGCCACCTTATTCCCGGCCGTGCTGTTATAGTACGCGGTCCCCACGGCCGTCTCCCCGGACTTCACGGCCGAGGCCCCGAACAAGTCGTACGCCGGGCCTTGCTCGACGTACGGGAGGATGGCGGTAAAGAACGAGACGTTGTCGTAGGCCAGCGTCCCGTCCGACTTGAAGCCGCCGGTCGGGAAGCTCCGCCGGTCGGCCTCGTGGGACGCCATGGCGATGCCCATCTGCCGCAGGTTGTTCGAGCACTGCATCCGGGCCGCCAGCTCGCGGGCCTTCTGGATGGCCGGCAGGAGCAAGGACACCAGGATCGCGATGATCGAGATCACGACGAGCAGCTCGATCAGCGTGAACGCCCGGCGGCGGGCAGTCTGGGGACGCATGGCATGCTCTGGGGTGAGAGGGTCGGTTCGGTCTCTCGATTTTTCCGGCGAACCGGGCGGACTTCAAGCCCGCTCGTGCGAAACGAGGCAAGTTTTCTCGGTCCGGGAGAACGGGCACGCCCAACGCGGTCTGACGACCGGTTGGGCGGCGCGGGCACCGGCGGCCGGCGCTCGCCGGCCGGTCGGCTCAAGACATTACTGGTCGGTGAAGTTGGCGCTGAGCCCTTCTTGCGGGGTGCAGAGCCGGCGGAACGTCAGGAAGTCGATGTCCTCGCGGAGGAACGTGACGTGCCCGTCGCCGAACAGCACGTTGGCACCGCCGGTGTGGAAGCTGAATACCTCGTCGTTCGGCCCGCAGTTGTTGTTGGTCCACGGGCAGGTGGGCGGCCCGCCGAACAGGTCGGCGTTGTTGTTGACCGGCCGGGAGTGCACGTTGGCGAACGTACCTCCGCCCGGGCCCGTGTCGCGGTTCGGCCCGCCGACGCCGTTGGCGATATCCGGCTCGCCCCAGCGCCAGCCGGCGCGGAAGTTGTTGTTGGTCGCGTCGCCGAGTTCCGAAACGCCGTAGCCGTTCGTGCTAAACGTCTCGCTGCGGCCCACGTCTTCGGTGAGGAAGATCGTGTTCGACAGGCCGTCGATGATTTCCCCCTGGTTCGGGCCTTCCAGCCCGATCGCCGCACGGTTCCGGATGGCGGTCGAGTTGCCGTTGTTGTCCTTGACGAAGAACTGCGGGGCGTAGTTCGCGTTGGTGCTGTCCGGGCTGGCGATCCTGGTTTCGATACCGGAGATCTTTCTTGCACCGGCGGTGAGGCCGTAGAACCCGCCCTTGTTCTTCATGGCGAGGGCACCCACGGTACGCGTGACGGAGTCCAAGCGGATCAAGTCCGCGGCGAGGCCGGTGGTGCTGATGCTCACGTAGGCAATCGGCATGTAGTCGAAGTACCCGTACCCGCTGCCATCCAGGCCGGACTTCGGCCGGATCGGGTTGGTCGGGCAGAGGAAGCTCGGGATCGTCTGCTTGAAGGCGGCCTGGTTGGCGGGCGCGGTGTACGCCTGCTGTAGGTCGATCGTGTTGTAGATCCCCCCGGCTTCCATGTACGGGAGCAACAAGGTGGCGGTCGAGTGGATGCTGAACACGGTCTGGTTGTCCAAGCCGCCGTCGGTCAGCTTGCTGTTGAACTCGCCCGCGCTGGGGAAGGAGCGGTTGGAGTCGTGGAAGGCGTGGAGGGCGATGCCCATCTGCCGCAGGTTGTTCGAGCACTGCGACCGGGCGGCCGCCTCGCGGGCCTTCTGGATGGCCGGCAGGAGCAGGGCGATCAAGATCGCGATGATCGCGATGACGACGAGCAGCTCGATCAGGGTGAACCCCTTGCGAGCGCGCGGCGTACGGGACAGGAGACGGGTCAGCACGAGTAGCCCCTCAGGTGGTTCGTCCCCGACACTGCCAGCACGCGTGCCTTGCTTGCTGGACCAATCAATGTCAGGACGGAGAGTGTTATAAACTCGGTGGGTGTGGTCGCAACGCGATTGGCGTGAAGAACGAGTGAATGTCGTTTATCACCCCGCCGACACCGCAAATCCGCTCGAAAAACGCAGTACTCATTGTGGAGATTTCGCCCGTTTTCGTGTTGACGTTGCCGGGCGGGATCGCCGAATGGAATCGCCGAGCATGCGGCCGTGGATGCGTCGCAGGTCCGAGTTTGGGAAGGCGAGGCTCCTGCCGAGCCGGGGCGTTCGGCTCGGCAAGAACCTCGCCCTCCCAAAACCGAGCGCAACCCCGATCGCGTGCCTGGACCGAGCATTGGCACTTATACACTCCGGTCAGCCGACTCAATACCTTCCCCGTCTCGATAAATTAACACCACTCCGTATCTTCACAATAAGCACATCTATCTTTCTGAACCTGCCGCTTCATGATTTCTTCATCGGTTCTTTCACATGATCTTCATCGAACCTGAACACGATCCGCCCCGCGGCTCATTACCCTAACTCGTGCCTGATTGCCCGCCCGCGCTGGAACACCCTCATGACGCACGACCACAGTACCGCCTTCCCGCCGACCTCCGGGCGGTCCATCGGCCCGGCCTCCGGCCGCGTTGCGGATCAGCACTACCGGGCCGCGGAGGAAGCGTACCGTGGCGGCGAGTACGAGCGCGCGGCGGCCGAATACACCTTTTGCATTCAGGCTAATCCGCACCGGGCCGAGGCGTTCGCCCGCCGGGGCGATGTCTGCCGGGCGCTCGGGCGGCTCGACGCGGCCATCTCCGACTACACGGCCGCCCTGCAGATCAACCCCCGCAACGAGGCCGTCCTGCTCGGCCGCGGGCAGTTGTACGCCCTCACCGGCAAGCCCCGGCCGGCCATCGCCGACTTCTCCGCCGCCCTCGACATGAATCCCGATAACGGGCCGGCGTATCAGAGCCGCGGGCAGGCCCGGGCCCGGGCCGGGGAGCCGTCGGCCGCCATCCTCGACTTCACCCGGGCGATCGACCTCGCCCCCGGCAACGCCGTCGCCTTCGCCGAGCGCGGGGCGGCGTTCATTTCGCGCGGCGACCCGTCGGCCGCCCTCGCCGACCTCACCCGGGCGCTCCAGCTCAACCCGTTCCTCTGGCTCGCCCTCGCCCGCCGGGCCGAGGCGTACACCCAGCTCGGCCGGTACGAGCAGGCCGGGGCCGACCTGACCGAGGCCCTGCGGCTCGACTCCCAGAACCCGGACCTGCTCGCCGCCCGGGGCGAGGTGCGGCTGCGGCTCAAGGCCCCCGAGGCCGCCCTCGCCGACCTCGACGAGGCCGTCGGGCTGAACCCCCACGACCCGGCCCTCCACGCCCGGCGGGGGCGGGCGCATGTGTCGGTCGGCCGGCTCGACCCGGCCGAGGACGACTTCAGCGAGGCCCTGCGGCTCAAGCCGGCCGACCCCGAATTCCTCGTCGCCCGCGGCGAAGTCCGGCTCGCCACCGGGCGGATCGACCACGCCCTCGGCGACTTCGTCGAGGCCGCCAAGCGGAACCCGGAATTCGGCCCGGCGTTCCACGGCCAGGCCCTCGTCTACATCGGCCGGAACGACTACGCGATGGCGATCCCCTGCCTCGACCGGGCGATCGGGTGCGACCCCCGGTTCGCCGACGCCTTCCACCAGCGGGCGCGGTGCTACCTCCGCCTCGACCGCCCCGAGGACGCCCTCGACGACGCCACCCGGGCCGTCGAACTCGACCCCGAGGCGGTCCTCCCGCGGCGGCTGCGGGCCGACGTGTACCTCCGCGTCGGGCAGGCCGACGACGCCTTCGCCGACCTCGCCGAACTCGTCAACCTCGCCCCCGAAGACCCGGTCGTTTACCACCTGCGCGGGAAGCTCGAATTCCGCCGCGGGCGACTCGATTCGGCCGTCCAGGACTTGACGGTGGCGCTCAAGTTGAACCCGACGTTCACTGAGGCGATGGCCGACCGGGCCGGCGTCTACCGCGGGTTGGGCAAGCACCGCGAGGCGCTGTCCGACCTGACGGCGGCCGTCCAACAGGACGCCAAGTACGCGGCCGAGTACCTGGTCCAGCGCGGCATCGTCCACGGGGCGACCGGGGAGTTCAACCACTCGATCGCCGACTTCCTCGTCGCCCTGGCCCTCGACCCGAACAACAAGGCGGCGGTCCGGGGGAAGGAACTCGTCACCCAGCTCCGCGACGCCCGCGGGCCGAACGCGGCCGATTCGGCCGAGGCCGACCTGGACCGGGCGGCGGACGCCGCCCGGGCGCTAGGCGGGATGGCCGGGCCGAAGCGGGCGCGGCCGTGGCGGTCGCTCATCGAGCCGGACGAGCTGGAGGCTCCGCGGCCTCGGAAGCCCCAGCGCCGCCAGCTCGCCGCCGCCCCGGAGGTGGACCTGGCGAGCGTCCCGGACGAGGACGGGTTCGAGGTCGATGAGGGAGAGGATTCGGTCGAGGTGATGATCGAGGAGACCGGGTTGGAGGTGATCCCGCCGCCGCCGCGGGCGGCCCGCCGTCCGGCCCGCCCGCCGGCCCCCTGGGTCGAACCCGTTGACGAGGAAGCCGAATTCGAGGTGGAAGAAGCCTCGCGGCCGCCCGAGACGCGCCGCCAGAATAAGAAGGCTCCCCGCCCCGAGCCGCGCCCGGAACCCGTCGAGCGCCCGGAGGCCCGGGTTCCCGCCCCGGCTCCCACTCCGGCCCCGTTCGTGCCGCCGCCCGCGCCGGCCCCCGTAACCCCGCCGCCGGCCGCGCCCGTGGCCGAAACGCCGAAGCCCGCCCCCAAGAAGAAGCGGCGTCCGGACGACGACGACGCCCCCGCGGGCCTCCGCGGGAAGATCAACAAGCTGGCGAACAGCAAGTGGGGCAAGCGGACCGTCATCCCGCTCGGCTTCCTGTGCATCAGCTACCTGCTGTACGACCAACTCGCCGGGGAATCGCCCCAGAGCGCGGCCCGACGGGGCCACACGACGCCGTACGAGGTCGAGGGGAATAAGAAGATGACGGCCGACGCATTCTGGAACGCTTACAAGAAGGATCCGGCGGCCGCCTCCGGGGCGTACGGCGACCAGATCGTCGAGCTGTCCGGGAAGGTGCGGGCGGCGGACCCGGCGACCGGGATGGTCGTCCTGGAAACACCGGCGAAGGACAAAGGCATCCGCTGCTTCTTCATTCTGAAAGACAAGGCGAGCGGGTTCAAACCCGGCCAGCCGGCGGTGATCGCGGGGCAGGTTAACGAGGGCCAGACGGGCGGCGGCGACTTGACCGTCGGCCAGTGTAAGCCGGGCAAGTGACGACCGGGTTCCGGGACGCGGCCGCGCGAGAGGGACCGATGGGCAACAACGCCGGGCCGGCCGGGTGGGTTCGTCTCCTCGATCGGTACGGGTGGGTTGCAGTCCTGGTCGCCGGGCTGGCCGCCTACCACAACAGCTTCCAGGGCGTCTTCTTCATCGACGACCACCGGGTCGTCGGCCCGGTACGGTTCGGCACCCCCGACCTGACCTGGCCGCCGTTTTGGGGCCACCGGTGGCTCGGCACCTGGTCCTTCGGGGCCGGAGCCGGGGTGTTCGGCAACTCCCTCCGGGCGCTGCACGCCGTCAACCTCGGCATTCACCTCCTCGCCGGCCTCGTCCTCTGGGCACTGGTCGGGCGGACGCTACGGTCAACGACCTTCGACGGGCGCTACGCCGGCCGGGCGGGGGTTTTGGCCACCGCCGTCGCCGCCGTCTGGGTCGCCCACCCGCTCACGACACAGGCCGTTACCTACCTCGTGCAGCGGTACGAATCGCTGATGGGGCTGTTCGCCCTGGTATCGGTGTGGGCGGCGGCCCGCGGGGCGGCGGCCGGTTCCGGCCGGCGGGCATGGTACGCCGCGGCCGTCGTCGCCGCCTACGCCGCCCTTTCGACGAAGGAACCGGCGTTCGTCCTACCGGGCGTGATCCTGGCGTACGACCGGCTGTTCCTGGCCGGGTCGTGGCGCGGTGCGGTGCGGCGGCGGTGGGCGCTCTACCTCGCCCTGCTCGCCACCGAAGTCGCCCTCGTCCCGATTGCCCCCAATACGCTCACCTCCCCGCCCCCGACCCCCGCGGCGACCGCCGCCCCGGCCGAGGAGATGTTGATCCTGCAGAGCGCGATCGAGTTCGTCCGGGAGGACCGGTCGGACGTTTCGGCCGGGTTCTGGCTCCCGGAGGTCACCCCCTGGATGTACCTCCGGACCCAGCCGGGGGTGATCCTCCACTACCTCCGGTTGGCGGTCTGGCCGCACCCCCTGTGCCTCGACTACGCGTGGCCGGTGGCCGACCATTGGTGGCAGATTTGGCCACCCGGTTCCGTCATTATTGCGTTACTCGGGGCGACGGCCTGGCCGGTCCTGCGGGGGTACGCGGCCGGATTTCTGGGGGTCTGGTTCTTCGGGTTCCTGGCCGCGAGTTCGTCGTTCCTGCCGATCGCCGACCTGGCGTTCGAACACCGCATGTACCTGCCCCTGGCCGCGGTGGTAGCGGCGGGGGTATTCGCCGGGGACCGCCTGCTGCGGTCGACGGGGCCGGCGAAGGGAATCGTGGCCGTGGCTGTCGTGGTCGGGTGCGTCGTCTTAACGATCCGGCGGAACGACGACTACGATAACGAGGAGCGGATGTTCCGGGCGAACCTGACTGTCCGCCCGGAGTGCGGCCGGGCGTGGAACAACCTGGGGGTCGCACTCGCCGAACAGGATAAGTACGCGGAAGCGGCCGAGGCGTACGCGGCGGCGGGGCGGAACAACGGCCCGAACGTCTGGCGGATCAACCGGATACTCGTCTTACGAACGGGCGCACAGCGCGCCACCGTCCCCTGGGACGAACTCGTTACCGAGCTGACTGCCGCGTGTGCCGAGCAGCCGTCGAACGCCGCCCGCCGCTTTATGCTCGCCCACGCCGTACTCGAAGGCGGGAACCCTACCCGGGCGGCGGACGAGTACCGAACGGCGATCGCGATGCGCGGCGACCGCCCGGTCCGGGAGCCGATGGTGTTCGGGTACTACGGGCAGGCGCTCGCCGCGGTCGGCCGGACCGAGGAGGCGGTCGCGGAGTACCGCCGGGCGGTCGAACTCGACCCGAACGCGGCCCCGGTCCGCAACAGCCTCGGGCAGGCGCTCGTCCGGCTCGGCCGGCACGCCGAGGCCGAAACTCACCTGCGGGCGGCGGCCGGTACCGACCCGCAGGGCGCGCACGCCCCATTCAACCTCGGGGTGCTGCGGATGCACCAGGGGAACCCGGCGGACGCGGCCGTCTGGTTCCGGGAGTCGTACCGCCGCGACCCGCGGCACCTACGGGCGGCGGTCGGGCTGGCCCACGCCCTGCACGACTCGGGGCGGGTCGCCGAGGCGCGGGCGGTCTTCGCCAAGCTGCACCAAGGCTGGCCGACGTGGGCGGAGGAGGCGGGGCGGCTGGCGTGGCAAATGTCCACACTCCCGGACCCCCGGGGGCGCTACGGGAGGGAGGGGCTGCGGCTGGCCCGGTCGATCGTGGCCGGGGGCGGGGACGGGGACGCGGGGGCGCTCAACGTGCTGGCCGCCGCCCTAGCCGAAACCGGGGCGTTCGACGACGCCGCACGGACCGCGGAGCGGGCCGCCGCCCTCGCCCGGGCGGCCGGCCAGGCGGCGTTCGCCGACGAAATCGACTCCCACCTCCGGGGCTACCGGACGCGCGAGCCGTTCCGCCAGTCCGCCGGCGGGTCGAATTAGTCTCGCTGTTCGAGATCGGGCTGAAAGCCCACCAGTGCTATGGGGGGGCTTCCTTCGCGGCTACTTCCCCGCCGGGAGCAGCGGCACCCCGGACGGGAGGGTCGGGTTCTTCGGATCGAACGGGCGCGAGTCGCGGCCTCGGTCGTCGAGGTTCTTCTCGATGTTCCCCAGGTAGACGGTCGTGAAGATGCGGAAGATCGCGGTGATCACGAACGCCGCTACGAGCAGCCAGATCAGCAGGCTCGCCAGCTTGTTCAGCGTCCCGAGTAGGCGGCGGGCCTGCTCGTCGTAGTTCTCGGCCTGGACGGCGCACATCTCCGGCAGTCGCCCGCTCTCCTCGGCGACCGCGACGGAACTCCGGAACGACGGCGGGAAGACGCCGGCCGCCCCGAAGGCGTCGTGGATCGTGTTCCCCCGCCGGACCGACCCGACCACCCCGGGGGCGGCGGCCACGAACGCCGAGTTGTCGGTCGCGTTGAACGCCAGCTGGATCGACTTCAACACCGACAGCCGGGTGTCGAGCATCAGTTTCAGGGCGACGCACAGCCGGGTCATCGCCAGCGCCCGGGCGCACGGGCCGGCGACCGGGACGTGGAACATCGCCCGCTGCAGCCGCGGGGCGGTTGCGAGGAGCTTCCCGAGGAGGGCGAACAGGATCAGCCCGGCGGCGATCGTCCCGAACACCACCACCAGGAAGGTGACCGCCCCCTCGGGGCCGATCAGCCCCAGCCCGAGCGGGTCGGTCGTCTGCTGCCCCGGCCCCTTCGACGGCAACAGGCCGAGGATCAGGATCAGCCCGGCGATGATGAGGACCGCGGCGGCGAACTGGACGACCGGCCAGCTGATGTCGGAGATGAAGTCGCGCCGGAGCTTCTGCTGGGTCTGGTAGTACCGCTCCAGCTCACCCATCACTTCGGGCAGGTTCCCCGACTCCTCGCCGACGGCGGTCAGGGCGACGAACAGCGGGGGGAACGCCGCCTCCTGCTTCCGCAGGGCCTCGTGCAACGACCACCCGGCCTTGAGGTCGGCCGCGACCCGGCCGGCGACCCGGCGGAGGGGGCCGGTCCCCTCCCGGCTGAGGAGGTCCATCGCGTCGCGGAGCATCATCCCGCTGGACAGCGCGTACCGCAGGGCGCGGCACAACTCGATCAGGCTCGCCGTCCCGAGCCGCCTGGACCAAAACATACCTGGTTCCTCCCGGTAGCTTACAACCCCCCGACGCCCGGCTCACGCCACCAGGTACTCGGCCGGCAGGACGCGGACGACTTCCTCGACGCTCGTCGCCCCCTGGGCGACCTTCAGGGCAGCCGCGTGGCGGAACTCGAGCATCCCCTCCTCGACGGCCTTCTTGCGGATCGCCGGGACGCCGGCCGAGTCGTCGACCAGTTCGCGCAGGGCCGGGCCGACCGGGAGGATCTCGAACACCCCGGTCCGGCCGGCGTACCCGGAGTAGAAGCACTCCGGGCAGCCGCGGGGGACGCCGACCGTCTCCCCCTCGCCGGGGCGGAGCCACGGGCGGACGCCGTCGAGGAATTTGCTGTCGCCGGCCGGGGCGGTCCCCTTGCACTTCGGGCAGAGGGTGCGGATGAGCCGCTGGGAGACGACCCCGAGCAGGGCGTTCGAGAGCAGGTTCGGGTGGACCCCGAGGCGGAGCAGGCTGTGGACGGCGGCGGCCGCGACCGGGGCGTGGAGGGTGGCCAACACGAGGTGCCCGCTCCCGGCCGCCCGGACGGCCGTCAGGGCCGTCTCGGGGTCGCGGATCTCGCCGATCATGATCACGTCCGGGGCCTGCCGGAGGACGTGCCGCAGGAGGGTGTCGAAGGTCAGCTCCAGCCCCGGGCTGACCTGCGACTGGCGGACCCCGGTGAGCGAGTACTCGATCGGGTCCTCGATCGTGTTGATCTTCCGCTCCCCGGTGTTCAGGTGGGAGAGGGAGGCGTACAAGGTGGTACTCTTGCCGCTCTCGGTCGGCCCGGTCACCAGGACCAGCCCGCTCGGGTTGGCCAGGAACTGGGTCAGGCGCTGGTGGTGGTGGGCGTCCATCCCGAGCTGGTCGAGGGACAGCAGCCGGTACTCCTGGTCGAGGATGCGCATGGTGCAGTCCTCGCCGTACAGGGTCGGGATGGTGTTCACCCGGAGGTCGAGGTGGGTGCCGGCCTTGCGGGTGTAGAGCCACCGCCCGTCCATCGGCCGCCGCCGCTCGGAAAAGTTCATGTCGGCGGCCGTCTTGACGTACGACAGGCAGCGGCGGCCGAACTCGACCGGCAGCCGGCCGATCGGCCGGACCATCCCGAGGTGGCGGACGGCCACCTCCAGGTGGTCTTCGTTCGAGTAGAGGAACAGGTCACTGACGTGCAGGTCGGCCGCGTACTCGACGAGGGCCGGGATCGTCTCGTCCGGTTCCCGGGTCGGGAGGTCGAGCTTCATCGGGCCGGTGGTGCGGACCGGGGAGACCGCGAGCAGGGGGGCAATGGCCACGGGAATTCCCTGGTGAGGAGGCGGACGAAATGAGTCTACGGCCGCGGCCGGCGGCGACCGTGAAGAGTGGGTGTGAACCCGGGGTGGGAATGGGAATCCGCGTCGGCCCCCTCCCGGGCCGCGACCTAGGGCCGGGGGACGCGGACGAGCCGGTACGTCCGGACGACGCGGCCGAAGACCCGCATCTCTTCCGCGTGGAGTACCTCCCCCCCGTCGGGGGCAACGACCACCGCGAATTCCGGGCGGGCTGGCGGCTCGGCGGGGAAGTATTGCCCCGCGTGGTGGGCGATCGGGCCGGGATCGGTTCCTTCGGGATCGGCGTGCTCGACCACCCACCGGGCCATCGCGTCGGCCGCCCGGCCCTGGGCGGCCAGGTAAACGGCCCCAACGAACGATAGGCCGGCGAACCCGGCGACGGTCAGCCCGGCGGTCGCGGCCGCGAGCCTCCGCCGCCGCGGCGTCGCGTCGGCCACCACGAACCACACGACCAGGGGAAAGACCAGCAGCAGCTATCGTTGGGCGGGGCGCGAGGCGGACGCGACGACCAGGTATGGGAAGACGGTGACGGCAGCGAACCCGGCGATCCGGTCGCGGTGCCGCACGGCCCGCACCGGGAGCCAGCCGAGGAGGACGCCGGCCAGCGCCAGCCCGGCAATCCGGGCGGCGGTGGACACCCACGACGGGAGCAGCTTGTCGAATCCCCCTGATCCATCTCCCCGAGCCGGAAGTCCAGGACGACGCGGTACAGCTCCCGCGCCGCGATCAGGACGCCGGCGGTCGCCGCAGCGACCGCCCGGCGCGACATCTGCCCGGCGACCGCGACCGCGGGCCACAGGGCGAGTGGGCCGAGGAGGACGACCAGGTACGTCGCGTACATCGCGGCGGTCGCCGGCCAGAACGGCAGGTACGCCGCCGGCCCGTGGACCGCCTTGAACTTGTCCGGGAGCACCCACACCCCGTAGGCCGCGTGCAGCCACCACAGGTACGCGCCCCGACCACGGCGGCCGGTATCAGCAGGTGGGCGGCCGCCAGCCCGGCCCGCCGGCGGGCGGGCACGGCGTCGCCGGCGGGCGGCACCCACGCCGCGAACGCCAGCCCGGGGGCGAGGAGCAGGCAGTTGAACTTGACCACCCCGCCGACGCCGAGCAGGGCCGCCGCCGCGAGGTGCCGCCACGTCCGCCCGCCCGGAACGCCTCGGTACCCGCCCGCAACCCGATCGCGGCCGGGAGTGCGTCGACCGTCGCCTGCCCGGTGTAACACCACACCAGGGGGTTCGACACGACCACGGCGACCCACAGCCCGAACCGCCCGCCGCCCGCCGCCGGCCTGGCACCGGCGAGTCGGTATCCGGCGAATAGCAGCAGACACCCGCCGGCGAGCGAAGGGAGCCGGACGGTCCAGAACGCGACGGGGAGGCCGGTCACCCCCAGGAGGCCGGCGGTGGTGAGCGAATACCCGAGCGGGTTCGCCTGCTGGCCACAGTATTTATGCAACCCTTCCTCGTACCCCGGGTCGAGCAGGGTCCGGGTCGCTTCCGCGAACGCCCACTCCCGGTTCACGAACCCGGCCCCGAGAGTCGGCAGGTGACCGACCACGAGAACGATCAGCCCGACCCACAACCACCGGCGGTCGGCGGAGGGCGTGCCCATCAACTGCCCCCGGGCGAAGCGGTGGGAAGCCGGCCCGCCGTGGGTCGGCTCCCGCGGAGGGCGTACCCGAACCAGTACAGGTATTTCGGCAGCCACTTCCGCATGTTGAACCGGGACTCGCCGGCCGTCCGGTCCCGCCAGGTGGTCGGTATCTCGGCGATCCGCTCACCGCGGCGGAACGCATTCGCGGTCAGCTCCAGGGCGAGTTCGAACCCGCCGGCGCTCTCGATCCGCATTTCGTTCACCAGGGTCGCGTCGTAGAGGCGGAAGTTGTTGGTCGCGCCCCGGGTCGGGAACCGGACGGCGCACGCCAGGAACAGCCCGGCGGCCCGGCTCAGGGTCCGCTTCAGGAGCGGCCCGCCGAGCTGCCGCCCGCCCCGCATATACCGGCTCGCGCAGACTACCCGATACCCCCGGCGGTACTTCGCCAGCAGAGCCGGGACGATCGACAGGTCGTCGGACAGGTCGGCCATGACCACCAGCGCCGGGCCGGTGCCGACCACCCCGAACCCGGTCCGGATCGCCCCCACCACCCCCTTGTACCGGTTCTTGACGAGTTCCAGCCACGGCCGGCCGGGCTGGAACCCGCGGGCCACCGGGACGGTGGTGTCGGCGTCGAAGTCGTACACCACGTACATCGTGAACGGCCGCGGGACGTGCGCCTCGACCTCGGCGACCAGCCGGGGGAAGTTCTCCGCCTCGTTGTAAGCCGGGATGATGAGCGACGGGGTCCGGCGGCCGGCGGCATCAGATGGCCCCCTCGTCGATCTGCCGGGCGACCCACGGGATCACCTCGTCGAGTACGGCCGACAGGGGGGTGGCGGCCTCGAACCCGAGTACGCGCTCCGCCTTGGTCGCGTCCGGCACCCGCCACTGCACGTCGTACTCGAACGCCGGGTCGCAGACGTACCGG
>Ga0105047_10012642_pt1 | contig 13570 bp, 7 predicted proteins | sample MAT04_FD_78384 | JGI IMG/M metagenome (GOLD analysis project Ga0105047, IMG submission 78384) | Freshwater microbial communities from Lake Fryxell liftoff mats and glacier meltwater in Antarctica - MAT-04 (megahit assembly) | ecosystem: Environmental > Aquatic > Freshwater > Ice > Liftoff...
GCGTCCATCGCCGGGTGCAGGCCGAGGTCGCGGCCGATCCCCTTCACCTGGTCCTTCGGCACCGCGAGGGTGGGGCGGAGCTTGTAGTAGTCGGCGTCCTTGTACGGGATGACGGTGTTCAGCCCGTCGTTCCCGCCGGTGAGTTGGACGACGACGAGGACGGTGTCTTTCGCCCCGGGCTTGCCGACTTGAGGGGCGGCGGACGCGGTGCGGCCGAGGAACCCCGGCACCGTCGCCCCGAACCCGAGCAGGGACGAGGACTGCAAGAACGCACGGCGGCTGGTCATGGCATGGCTCTGGAAGGAGGATTCACCGCGGAGAACGCAGAGGACGCAGAGGGAGATGGAAATCCGAGTTTTAAAACCTGCTGTCCGGTATTCCTCTGCGTCCTCCGCGGTGAATTGTGATTTCTAGTTCAATTGGAACTCGGGCAGCGTCAGCACCAAGTGCGTCGCGGCCCGGAGGCGGTGGTGCGCCACGTCGGCGGGGGTCCAGTAGACGGGGTACTTGGTCGCCCGCGCCCGGGCCAGGTAGTCGAGCAGGCGGGCGCGCGGCTCGGCCGGCACGTCGTTCTGGAGAAACACCCCGAGGAGGAAATCGACCGCCGCCTCGTCGGTCGCCTTGCCGTGCTTCGCCAGCAGCGCCGCCGGGTCGCAGCGCGGGCCGAAGCGGGCGTCGTCGGTCGAGGTCAGGGCGAGGGCGAGGTTGTTGCGGGCGAGCAGCGTCTGGGCGTTCAGCCACGCCGGGCCGCCGTCCCACCCCTTCACCGACGGCGGGGCGAACGGCAGCTGCCCTAGCGCTTCCAGTCCCTCGGCGAGCGGGAGCGGGCCGGGCGTGCCGTCCAGCCCGCGGACGATCCCGGCCGCGAACTCGACCGGCGACTTGATCTTCGCACGGTACGCCGCCGGCGAGAAGAAGTGGTTCGAGCGCAAGATAGTCGCCACGAGTTTCCCGGTGTCGAACCCGGACGCCCGGTACTGCGCGGCGAGCGGGTCGAGCAGCGCCGCCGGCGGGTCGCCGGCCTCGCTCACGAGGAAGCGGTAGAGCTTGCCCGCGATGAACCGCGAACACGCCGGGCGGTCGAGGCACAGGCGGGCGATGTCGTCGCCCTTGAACGGGCCGGTCTTGCCGAAGACGGTCTTGTCGGTCGCGTCGTGCTTGCGGGCGTTGAGCGCCCCCGCCCCCTTGTCGATCTCGTACCCGGTGAACGCCCGAGCCGCCTCGCGGATGTCGGCCTCGGTGTAATGGCCGATGCCGAGGCTGAACAGCTCCATGAGTTCGCGGGCGTAGTTCTCGTTCGGCTTCCCCTTCACGCTCTGGGTGGTGTCGAGCCAGACGAGCATGGCCGGGTCGGTGCCGACGCCGACGAGCAGGTCGCGGAAGCTGCCGAGGGCGTGGCGGTGGAGCAGCCGGTACTGGCCGAGCATGAGCCGGGCGTTCTGCACCTTGGCGTGGCTGGTGGCGAAGTGGTTGTGCCAGAACAGCGTCAGCTTCTCGCGGAGCGGGTGGGCGGTCTTGAGCATCCGGTCGAGCCACCACGCCGCGAGGCGGTTCCCCGGCGCGCCGGCCGGCATGCTCCGCTCGCCGGCCATGAACTCGGACGTGCGGGCGAAGTCGGCCGCCTCGGGTTGCCCGTCCAAGATGCGGGCGAGGGTCGCGTCGGGGCCGTCGGCGACGCCGGCGGCGAGTTCGGCCGGCGTCGCCCCGAACCCGGCCCGCCGGTACAGGTGCCCGACCTTGCGGGCGTCCCACGGGTCGGCGGCGGTCGGGGCGTAGGGTTCCCAGGCGGTCATGGCGCACCGATGAATGACGGAAGAGGAATTTACCGCGGAGGACGCAGAGGACGCGGAGAAAGGCAGGGAAGGATCGTTTGTAAAACTCGGCTCGGTGCCTTCCTCCGCGTCCTCTGCGTCCTCCGCGGTTAATCTTTCTGGTATTCCCACACCACGTCGAAGCGGTACTCGGTCGCGGTCGTGTCGATCTCGATGCGGAGCGTGCCGAGCGTCTTGAGCCACCCGGCCAGCGCCGCGACCTGCTTCCGGGCCGCCTCGATCCCGACCCCGCCGCGCAGGATCGCGTCGGTCACGAACGGGTCGGACACGCCGGCGATCGCGTCCCCGCCGCCGGCCGCGTACCCCGTCCCGCGCCACACCGCCGGGCCGCCCGGCTGGGTCGCGGTGCGCTTGACCTCGGCGATCAGCTTCTTGCACACCTCGACCGTGCTGGCCGCGATCACCTGATCGCCCACGACCGCGTAGCACGGTTCGAAGTTGAACCGCAGCCCGTCCGCGTCGTCCGGGAACGGCTTGTTCTCCGGGAACCGCCACGCCACGATCTTCGCCCCGGCGTGTTCCACCTCGGCCTGCTTCAACCCGTACTGGAGGCTGGCGAGCAGGCCGGCGCTGCGGAGGGTGGCGTCGAGCGCCTTGCCGAACTTCGGGTCGGCCGCGGTCGTGACGTACCCGAACCCCGGCAGCACCTGCCCCGGCTTCGTTGCGTAGGGGAGCGCGTCCTGGTTCACTGCCACGAGCCGGTGGTACGAACCCCACGCGGCGAGCAACTCGCCGAGCTTTACCGACCCCGGCAGCACCTTCGAGGCGGCCTTCTCGCCCTCCTCGAATTGCTTGAGCATTTCGGCGTTGACGAGCTTGGCGCGGTGCGTCCAGTAGTAGCCGAGGTCGAGGTAGAAGCTCTGGCTGTAGAGGACGCCGGCAGGTTCGAGGGGCGGGAGCGAGCCGGGCGTGCCCGCGGGCGGGGCGTGCAGGGCGAACTCTTCGGGGAAGCCGTTCCGACCGGCCGGGAGGCGGACCGCCAGGCGGAACCCGGTCGGCTCGCGGTACAGCCCGGCCGCGACGTAGTCGGAGCGGCGGAGGCAATCGACCGTCCCGCCGATCACCAGGGTTTGCAGGAAGTCGTTCCGGGTCGCGTCGAAGAAGTCTTTCGTGGCCTTCGACTCCTTGACCGCCGCGAAGTCGATCCACAGCCAGGCGAGCGGGTTCTTCGGCAGCAGCGCGGCGGCGGCCCGGAGTGACTTCCTCGTCGCCACCGCCGCGGCCGGATTCGCGGCCGCGTCGAGCGCCGCGGCGAGCCCGTCGGCCTTATTCGATACCAGCACGGCGGCCCCGCGGCGGGCGGCGTGGAGGCCGTCGCCGGCCCGGGCGGTTTCCCCCCACGGCTTGGCCGCCCGGACGACCCGCTCCTTCGCCCCCCGGCGGGCGAGTTCGTCGTCGAGCATGCGCACCAAGCGGTCGAACGCCTTTTCCGCCGCCGCCTCGTCCGTCCCCTGGAGGACGAGCAGGGCCGGGGCGGGGTCGGCGGCGAACGTGGTGGCCAGCACCACCCCGCCGCCGCCGAGCTGGTCGAGCAGGGCGGGCCACGCCGCCCCGAGTTCGCGTTCGAGGTGGGCCAGCACCTGGAACCCGCGGCGGGCGGTCGGCGCGTCGAGGACGGCCCGGACCGGGGCGAGTTCCCGCGCCCCCTTGACCGCGTCCAGCCCGGCGACGGCCTCGGCCAACTGCCGCGGGTCTTCGACCTTGACCACCAACTGCGCCGCCGCCGGGACGAACCGGAGCGGGTCGGGCGGGTCGGCGGCCCGTGCCGCCGGACCGACGGCGAGCGCGACGAGGACGGCGAGGCGGAACATGCGGGCGCTCCCGGACGGGTGCGGGTGGTTGGCGGGTTCTACTCGGTCCGGCCGCCGGGGGTTTCAGGAATCGTCCCGCCGGGAATCCCGCCCGCGGAACTTCGCCGGCCGGGGCGGGTTAGATAATCGTCGTAGCCATGTCATCGAACGGCCCGGGCGGGTTGAAAGGGAGGCGGAGATGTTCACGCGATGGGTAGCGGGCGTGGCGGTCGGCGCGGCGATGCTCGGGGCGGCGGGGCCGGCCGACGCGGCGAAGGCGGCCAAGAAGAAGAAGGCCGAGCCGCTCGACACGGCCGCCCTCTACAAGAAGGTGGACGCCGATTCCGACGGCAAAGTGACCCTCGACGAGTTCAAGAAGCTGTTCACCTTCCAGGCCGCCCCGAAGGGGAAGAAGGCCGTCCCGGCCGTCGAGCCGGACCTGGAAACCGTCTTCAAGAGCCTCGACGCGAACGGCGACAAGACGCTTTCGGCCGAGGAGTTCAAGGGCGTCATCGGCGCGGTCTACCCGCCGCCGAAGAAGTAAGGTGTGTCTAACAACGAGTGCTTCCGCGCGAGTGGCCGTGGGGAAGGCGCTCACTCTGACGCCGGGGCGACCCCGGACAGCCCTGCGACGTGCTGGAAACGCTGCAAGGCGTTCAAGGCGTTCAAGGCGCTCACCTATCGGAAGTGAGCGCCTTGAACGGATGAGAATGTCGAGTTAGCCCGGGCACATTCGCGCGACAATGGCGGGTTCGCAACACCTTCATCGGCCGATCCGTGCCACACACATTTCGGCCCCTGCCGTAGTCGGCGCGGCACGGGGTTGGTAGAATCTCATCCCCGACCCGTCGCGCCCGCCGCGGGTCGGGGACCGTGCCGACTTAGCTCAGTGGTAGAGCAATGCTTTCGTAAAGCATAGGTCCAGGGTTCAAGTCCCTGAGTCGGCTTTTGCCCCGCGTCGAACCACGTCTCCGCCCGACACGCCCGGGCCGGCACCCGCTTCCCCTTCCTGTCGGCACGTCCACCCAATTGTCCTGCCGCGTCTCGCGGTCGTGGTGCGCCACGGACCCGGATTGTTGAGCCAACCATCCCCCGGGCGGGCTTAGTAGGGTGAGCCGCCTACCGGGAGGTCCGCCGCCGTGCCCACCGCCGAACCCGCCGCCGCCCCGACCGACCGCCAACTCCTCGACGCCTTCCGCGCCGGGCGGGACGCCGACGCCTTCGGCGAAGTCGTCGCCCGGCACGGGCGGATGGTGTTCGGCGTCTGCCGCCGCGTCCTCCGCAACGAGGCCGACGCCGAGGATGCCTTCCAGGCCGTGTTCCTCGTCCTCCTGCGGAAGGCCGAGACGTTCCGCCGGGGCGAGTCGCTCGGCGGGTGGCTGCACGCGGTCGCCGTCCGCATTTCCCTCCGCGCCCGCACGCGCCAGGCGGCCCGCTACCTGCTCGAACGCGAGACCGCCATGACCGCCAGAACCGCGATCCCGCAGCCGGAACCGCAGTGGACGGCCGACCTCGACGCCGCCCTCGCCGGCCTGCCCGACGAGTACCGCCGGCCGCTCACCCTCTGCTACCTGGAGGGGAAAACCGGGGACGAGGCCGCCGCCGCACTCGGGTGCTCGCGCAGCACCCTCACCCGCCGGCTGACCGAGGGCCGCGACCGCCTCCGGGCGCGCCTCGAACGGCTCGGCGTGGTCGTCCCGGCGGCCGCCCTCCTCGCCGTCCTGGACGGCGCGGCCGCGGCCGCCGGCCCCCCCGCCGCCGCGGTCGCCGCCGTCACCGCACCGGGGGCGGCCGGGGTCAGCCCGGCCGCGCTGTCGCTGGCGACGGGAGCCGCCGCGGCCGGGGCGGGGGCCGGCAGGCTCGCGGCGGCAGCCCTGATCGCAGCCGTCGGCGGGCTGGCGGCGTGGGGGTTCTACCGCGAACCGGCGACCGACCCGCGGCCGGCGTGGGCGGCCGAAGTCGCGGCCGATCCCGCGGCCGATCCCGCCCCCGTTCCCGTCCGGGCCGCGCCGGCCCCCGGCCCGTTGAAGCTGCGCGACGAGCAGAAGATCAGCGCGTGGGCGTGGGACAAGTTCACGTGGCAGGCGGTGGACGGCGATTCGGTCCGCCCCGTGACGTTCGCCGTCACCGTGCCGCCCGGGCACGCGTTCGTCACGGTCGCGGTGGACGACGCCAAGGGGGTGCGGGTGCGGAACCTGCTCGACGCCGTCGAGGTGGCGAAGCTCGGCGGCACGCCCGGGGCGGCCGGCCCGCAGGTGCTGGCCGTCGAGTGGAACGGCCTGGACGACGACGGCCGCCCGGCCCCCGACGGCACCTACCGCGTCCGCGGGTGTTCCCACCCGGGCGTGAAGTTGGTGTACGAGTACAGCTTCCTGAACCCCGGCACCCCGCCGTGGGAACACTACCCGAACAGCGGCTGGGGCGGCGACCACGGCTACCCGCACGCCATCGCCTGCCTGCGGAACCACGGCGGCGGCCAGTGGCGGGTGGCCGTCGCCGGGATCGTCGGCGAGGGCGGCACGGCCTCGTTCGCCCTCGACGCCGCCGACCGCAAGTGCCGGGCGTTCAACAACGGCTGGAACGGGTCGAAGGCGCTCGCCGCGGCCGACGGCATGCTCTGGATCTGCGAGAGCGGCAGCAAGTACCTGTACCGCGTCACCTACCACGACAGCAAACAGATCGCGTTCAAGGCGAAGGCCGGGCCGACGCCCACTCTTAAGTTCGACGTGGACCCGTGGGGCGTCGCGGTCGGCAAGGCGAAAGCCGCCGTCTTGCTTCACGACGAGAAGCAGCCGAAGAAGGAGCGCGTCGTCGTCTTCGACAAGAACACGGGCGACGACCGGGTCGAAATCCCCCTCGCCGCCCCCGGCCGGCGCAACGGCCTGGCGTTCGCCGCGGACGGCACCACGCTCCTCGTCAGCACCGACGCCGGCATGGTGTCGCTCGCCGCGGGCGACGCGAAGCCGACGCCGAAGGCGGTGGCGTTCGGCGGCGTCGAGAAGCCCGGCCCGCTCGCCACCGACGCGGCCGGCAACCTGTTCGTCGTGGACCGCGGGGCCGACTACCGGGTGAAGGTCTTTACCCCCGACGGCAAGCTGCTCCGCGAGGTCGGGGCGAAGGGCGGGCAGGGCGGGCGGCTCGAATGGAACCCGGCCGCCCTGCACGGCGTCGAGGCGATTTCGGTGGACGACGACGGCTGCCTGTGGGCCGCCGAGCAGGGCGAAACGGACTACCCGCCCGGCACCGGGTTCGTCCGCCGGCTCGCCGTCTGGAAGGCCGACGGCACGTTCCTCAAGGACTTCGTCGGCACGACGTGGTACGCCGCGAACAACACCTGCCTGCACGAGCAGGACCCGACGCTCGCCTACGGGTACGGCGTCATCTACAAGGTGGAGCCGGGCAAGAAGCCCGGCTACCGCCCGCTCCGGTACGCCACCGCCCCGCAGCCCGCCGACGCCCCGCTCTGGCTCTCGACCGGCGCACCGCACACCCTGTTCGGATCGGCGCGGTTGTTCCGCAGCGAGGTGAGCGGCAAGATGCGAGAGTATCTACTCCAGTCGAACGGCCTGCCAATCCTGTTCCAGGCCGACGACAAGAACGAGTACCGGCCGATCCTCGCCATCGGGTCGCACGAGCACAACAAGGCGTTCCCGCAGGTGAAGGACGAGCCGAAGGCGCTCTTCCTCTGGACCGACCGGAACGGCGACGCGAAGCCGCAGCCGGACGAGTTCCAGCGCCTGCCGGGTTCGACGTACAAGGCCGACCTCGGCTGCGGTTACCCGCCGCCCCGCGACCTGGTGTGGTACGTCGAGGGGATCGAGCTGAAGCCGAAGGGCTTCACCCCCGGCGGCGTCCCGGAGTACGACGTGGCGGCGGCGAAGCGGTTGCCGGTTCCGCAACATTACCTCCCCGTCGGCGACCACCTGATCGCCGGCCTGGGCGGAAAGTTCAACAGCCCGCGCGACGGCGTCTACGCCAACGGCCTCCACCTCTTCACCGATCGAGACGGGAAGCCGACGGCCAAGTACCGATGCAACTGGGGCGGCGTCCACGCGTCGTGGAGTTCGACGCCCGGCTACGCCCCCGGCCAGACGGGGCGCAGCATCGGGGAGTTGCACTTCGCCGGCGTCATCGACAGCAAGAGTGACATCGGCCACGTCGTCGCCATCCAGGGGAATAGCGGGCAGTCCTTCGTTTGGAGCGAGGACGGGCTGTTCGTCACCGCGCTCTTCAAGGACAGGCGTCAGAACCCGAAGGGCTGGGGCGCGAAAGAGGAGTTCGGGGCCGACTGGACCGACGTGAGCATGTACGAGGAGTGCTTCGGAGGAATGGTCTGCCGGCAAGACGACGGAAAGGTCCGCTACCTGTTCGGCCGCTGTGCCTGCCACGTCGTTCGGGTCGAAGGGTTGGAAGCCGTCGAGCGGTTCGACGCGGGCGCTGTGGAACTCAAGGGGCCTACCGCGACCGGCAAGCCGGCCCCGAAGCCCGATCCGGTTGACCGGACTCTCCGGGTGCCGAACGTGAAGGGCCGGTTCCCGGCGTTCAAGGCCGACGGCGACCCGGTCGAGTGGAAGGGCGTGCCACGCCGCGAGATCAAGGTCGGGGACGCCGTGGTGGCGACCGTGGCCGTCGCACACACCCTCGAACACCTGTGGCTCCTGGCCGAGGTCGAAGACCCGTCGCCGTGGGCGAACGCCGGGGCCGACCCGAAGCTGGCGTTCAAGACCGGCGACGCCCTCGACCTGACCCTCGGCCCGGACCGGCCGGACCGCACGGCCCCGGCCGCCGGCGACCTACGGGTGCTGGTCGCGCCGGGGGCGAAGAAGCCCGTCGTGATGGCGTACCGTCCTGTCAAGGCGGGGGCGAAGCCGGACGAGGCGATGACGTTCGCGTCGCCCGGGAAGGCCCGCACGTTCGCGTCCGTCGTGCCCGTGTCGGACGTGCAGGTCGCGTTCAAGCCGACGAAGACGGGGTACGTCGTCGAGGTTCGCCTGGCCTGCGACCAGGTCGGGTTGCAACACGCCCGGGGCGGGCTGCGCCTCCGCGGCGACCTCGGCGTACTGTGGGGGAACGAGGCCGGGCTGGTGACGGAGCGGCGGGCGTACCTGTTCAACCGCGGCCCGGCCGCGGCCGTCGTGAGCGACACCCCGACCGAGGCCGAACTGCACCCGGCCGAGTGGGGCGTGTTCGTCCTGGAGTGAGTGGGGCCGCTCATTTCGCTTGCACCGGAGTGCCGCCCGCGGCATGATGAAGGCCGTCCCACCGACCGGCCCTCCCTCCCCGGGACCGCACCCGCCCGTTCCCCGGAGAGCCAAATGCTCCGCGTCCTCGGCAGCCCCAAGCGCCTCTGCGACGGCTCCTCGCGCCGCGACTTCCTCCTCGCCGGCGGCCTCGGCACCCTCGGGCTGACGCTGCCCGATTTCCTCCGCAACCAGCACGCGCGAGCCGCATCGCCGGCGGGCGCGGCGGGGCACGACCGGCACTTCGGCCGGGCGAAGTCGTGCATCCTGCTGTTCCTGTACGGGTCGCCCAGCCAGATCGAGTTCGCCGACCAGAAGCCGAACGCGCCGGAAGAGGTCCGCGGGGAACTCGGGACGATCCGGTCGTCGCTCCCCGGGTGCGACGTGTGCGAACTCCTGCCGCACACGTCGCGGGTGATGCACGACGTGACCGTGATCCGGTCGATGACGCACAAGCACCCGATCCACGGCGTCGCCTACGCCACGACCGGGGTGCAGGACATCGACGTGGGGATGGAACTCAGCCCGCAGGACGCCCGCCACTGGCCCTTCATCGGGTCGGTCGTCTCGCACCTGGAGCGGCGCAAGAACCCGGTCGCGGCGATGAAGAAGGCGGTGCCGGACAACATCGCCCTGCCGTGGCCGTTCAGCAGCCAGCGGACGGGCGAGGTCCACCGGGCCGGCCCCTACGCCGCCTTCCTCGGCGGGGCCTACAACCCGCACTTCACCACCTTCCGCGGCACCGCCACCGGGAAGATGACCAAGACCCTCACCGAGACGACGAAGGAATTCGACGAACCCTACGTCGGGATTTCGCCGGACAGCTACTTCGCGCTCGGGGCCGAGGGCGTCGCCGACCTGACCCTCGACCGGATGAACACCCGCCACTCGCTCGCCGACCAGTTCGACAGCGCCCGGCGCGTGCGGCGCGGGCCGGCCCCGAGCGAGCCGTGGGACGAGTACCGCGAGATGGCGTACTCGCTCATCGGCTCGGAGAAGTTGCGCCACGCGCTCGACGTGCGCCGCGAGCCGGCGAAGGTCCGCGAGAGCTACGGGCACACGCTCTTCGGCCAGGGGTGCCTCGCCGCCCGCCGGCTGGTCGAGGCCGGGTCGCGCTTCGCCACCGTCTTCTGGGACGAGTACGGGCTGGCCGGGTCCGGGTGGGACACCCACTGGGACCACTACAACCGGATGCGCAAGGAACTCATGCCCGGCTTCGACCGCGGGTTCGCCGGGCTGATTTCGGACCTCGCCCAGCGCGGGATGCTCGACGACACGCTGGTAGTCGTCCTGAGCGAGCACGGGCGGACGCCGAAGATCAACAAGGCGAAGGGCGGCGGCCGCGACCACTGGGCGCAGGCGTACACGACGTTGATGGCCGGCGGCGGGGTGGCACGGGGCAAGGTGGTTGGCAAGACGGACAGCATCGGCGGCACGGTGGCCGACCGCCCGGTGTCGCCGAAGGACGCCCTGGCGACGATCTACCACCTGCTCGGCTACGACCTGGAAACCACCCTCACCGACCGCGCCGGCCGCCCGGTGTCGATCGCCCCGGGTGCGCAGGTGGTGCGCGACGTGCTGGCGTGAGCAAGGGGTAGGGCGGGAGGGCGAGGCTCCTGCCGAGCCGTGAGGCCCACGGCTCGGCAGGAGCCTCGCCCTCCCGCCCTACCCCTTATTTCTTCGTCTCCGGGATCGCCCGGCCCATCGTCCGCAGCAGCAGCTTCATGTCTTCCCAGGTGTCGCGCTTCCACGCCTCGTTCCGCAGCAGCGCCGCCGGGTGGTAGGTGCAGAGGACCGGGATGTCCTTGTAGGTGTGCAACCGGCCGCGGAGCTTCATGATGCCGAGCGGCGTGCCGAGGACGTTCTGCGCCGCCGTCGTCCCGAGGCAGACGAGGTACTTCGGCCGCACCAGCGCGATCTGATGGTCGAAGTATTCGCGGCAGTTCGCGCGCTCGTCGGGCGTCGGGGTGCGGTTGCTCGGCGGGCGGCACTTGATCGTGTTGCAGATGTACACGTCGGCGCGCCGGAACCCGCACGCGGCGATGATCTTGTCGAGCAGCTGCCCGGCCTTGCCGACGAACGGCTCGCCGGCCGCGTCCTCGTCGGCCCCCGGGGCCTCGCCGACGAAGCAGACATCCGGATCGACGGGGCCGACGCCGAAGACGGTCTGGGTGCGGGTGGCGAAGAGTTCGGGGCAGCGGTCGCACGGGGCGACGCGGGCGGCGAGGACGGCGAGTTCGCGGCGGCGCGCGCCGGCGGCGTCCGGCACGGCGACCGCGGGTTCGGCGAAGAGTGCGGCCGCCGCGGGCACCGTGAGCGGCGGGGCGACGGCCGCGGGTACGGGCTGCGGGGCGGGGGCGGGCGGGGTGAACGTCGGCGGCGGGCGGACCGGGATGAACTCGACCCCCGCCGCCTTGAGCGCTTCGAGGTGGAACCGGACTTGCCGGGCGAGGGCGGCGCGGGGGTCGTCGGACATGGGGTTCCTTCCGTACTCCACCGCACCCGAGACGATCATTTCCGAACCATCAGCCTAACAGCCGGCCGGACTTTTGGTTCTTCGCCACCTTCGCCGCGGTCGCCCGGGCCGCCGCGTTCCACCAGACTTTCCAGTCCGCGCCGCACTCCCCGCCGGCCGACAGGTAGGCCCGCAGGAAGCGCAGGCGGTCGCCCCGGGTGACGTGCGGCGACGCCAGGAAGCTGGCGTTCAGCCGGGCGAGTTCCTTCGCCCGCTGGCGGACCCCCACCGCCCGGCCGACTCGCACCCCGACGAGGTCGATCAGCACCGGGACGGCCGCGGCCGGGTCGGTCGCCGCGCCTTCGAGCAGGACGTTCGACCCCTTCAAGTCGCGGTGCGACACCCGCCGGTCGTGCATCGCCCGCACCACCCGGGCGACGCGGGCGGCCCACGCCCGGACGAGACGCGCCCGGTCGGGGGCGGGGCGGCCGGCGAGGGCGGCGACCGCTTCCGGCAGGCCGAGCGCGTCGGGAACCTTGTCGGCGAGCAGGTAGCCCTCGGCCGGCAGCCCGCGCCGGTAGACGTGGACGACGGCGAGCGGGCGGGGCGTCGGCAGCCAGCGGTCGCGGAGGGTGTGCCCGCTCACCCACGACCGCAGCGCCGGGGCGGGGCGGAGCAGGTTCTTGAGCGGGTCGAGCCGGCGGCGGACGTTCATCCGCTTCAGCACCACCGCCCGCGGGCCGGCCGCCGTCGGGAGCGTGAGTTCGGCGACGGTCGAGGTCGGCGAGTCCTTGACGACGCGCGCGCCGGGGCGGGCGAAGGCGGCGGCGGGGTCGGCGAAGAAGTCGTCCAGGAACGCGTCCGGCAGGTCGCGGACGGCGTACCCGCGGACCCGCCCGGCGGCGACCGCCCGGAAGTAGCGGTTCCCGCCGAGGCACCGCCCGACCCGCCCGGCCCAGAACCGCAGGTTCGACGCGGCCGTGCCCCGCTCGACCTCCCGCGCCTGCTCCGCCGCGTGGGTCGGGGGCGGGAGGGTGCGGCGGGCGCGGCGGTAGGCGTGCCAGAAGCGGAGGCGGTCGGCCCGGCTCGCCCGGAGCTGGAACCAGCGGTTGAACAGCACGAGGTTCGCCCGGCTCTCGGCCCACGCCAGCGGCCGGCCGACCCGGACGGCGTGCAGGTCGATGAGGACGAACTGCGGGTCGCCGGCCCGCGGGAGTTCGACGAGGAGGTTGCCGGGGTGCGGGTCCGGGTGGGCGACGCCGGCGTCGTGGAGCGTGGCGAGGAAGCGCCCGAGCGCCCGGGCGAGGCGGCGGCGGATCGGGCGGCGCGCGGCCGGCGGCAGGGCGGGCAGGTCGCGCTCGACGAAGGCGAGGAAGGGGACGGCGGCGTCGCGGGCGCGGGTGACGAGGTAGCTCTCGCCCGGCCGCCCGGAGGCCGGCCCGCCCCACGCCAGCGGCACGACGGCGGCCACCCCGCGGTCGCGCAGGGCCAGGGCGTTCTCGAATTCGAGGCGGGCCTTCGCCGGCCGCAACACCTCCCGCGCCCACGCCCGGAAGCCGTCGATCCGGCAGTGCTTGACGTACACCGCCCCGCCGGGGAGGGCGACCCGGTAGACGGTCCGGTGGGGGCCGGTCTTGACCACCTCGGCCGACCCGTCGGCGACCCAGCGGGCGAGGTCGGGGCCGCCGGGGCCGAGGGCGGCGGGGGCGTCCGGGGTGGCGTACCAGCGCCGCCCGCCGGCCCGCAGGGCGCGGGTGCCCGCCGGCGCGACCGCCGCCCCGAACGGCCAGACCTTGCGGACGAAATGGCTGAACATCGTCGCCCCACGGATCACAAACAAAGCCCACGGACCGCTGTCCGTGGGCTTTCGCCCTCATCCCGCCCGCCGCACCGCCCCCAACCGGCCGAGCGCCGCGACCAGCCGGGCCGCCCCCGCCGCGACACTATAACGCGCCTCCGCCTGCGCCCGCCCCTCCGCCCCGAGCCGCGCCCGCAGGGCGGGGTCGGCGGCCAGTCGCCGTACCGCGTTCACCCATTCCTCGGTCGTCGTGGCGAGGAACCCGGTCGCGCCGTCGCGCACGATTTCGGCCTGCACGCCGACCGGGTTGGCGACCACCGGCAGCCCGGCGGCGTGGTACTGCAACACCTTCAACCCGCACTTGCCGCGGCTCCACGGGTCGTCCGGCACCCAGCCGATGCCGATGTCCGCGGCCGCGATCTCCGCCGGTTCCGCCGCCTCGTCCCACGGGCAGC
>Ga0105047_10012643_pt1 | contig 13568 bp, 7 predicted proteins | sample MAT04_FD_78384 | JGI IMG/M metagenome (GOLD analysis project Ga0105047, IMG submission 78384) | Freshwater microbial communities from Lake Fryxell liftoff mats and glacier meltwater in Antarctica - MAT-04 (megahit assembly) | ecosystem: Environmental > Aquatic > Freshwater > Ice > Liftoff...
AGCCAGATATTGCGGCGAAATCAGATCTAGGTATTCGGTCGCGGCGGCGAGCCCCACCTCGTTAATGTCGAGCAACAGCTTGCGCGCCTGTCGCAGACCCTTGTTGATATCAAAACTGTCGTCGAGATTCGGGTCGTTGATGAAACCCTTCCAGCCTACCGTCGTGCGCGGCTTCTCGAAGTAAACGCGCATCACAATGGTCAAATCCTGTTCCATCGTCATGCGCAAAGCCTGCAACCGCTTGGCGTACTCCATCGCCGCATCGTAGTCATGAATCGAGCAAGGGCCGACGATCACGAGTAGCCGTGAGTCGCCGCGATGCATGATGCGGTGGATTTCCTCACGCGCACGGAATACGGTTGCAGACGCGGCTTCCGTGCAGGGAAATTCACGCATCAGTGCCGCCGGCGGCGTCAACTCCTTAATGCCGCGGATTCGTAAGTCGTCAGTGTTGTAGGCCATGTCTGATTTTGCTTTGCTGGTTACCAGAGAAAGAGTCGAAGTTTTCATTTTAGTCGGGGTGGTCGAAGCCGCGGCGCGGCTGCAGTTGGAAACGTTGGGCCGGTTGATGTCCGGCAAAAAAAAACCGCCGGTGTTGTCGTCGGCGGTTTTTTTGAAATCTGGTTTGCGAACGTTGCGCGCTAACCTTTCTCCGCCTGTGGCTTGGAAAAGTTGACCCAAAAATAAAATGAGCGCAAAGAATTCATGGCCGAATAGTATCAGGGCAGACGGGGATACGGCAGAACAGTAAAAGTCTAGTTTCGGCGGGCGTTTCCAAGCATTTATGCCTGAAAATACCCGCCGAATATAGAGTTTACTAATTAAGAAGATGGTTTAAAGATCAGCGCCACGCCGTTATTGCACCAGCGTTCGTTGGTCGGCGCCGGGCCATCCTTGAATATGTGCCCTTGGTGACCGCGACAACGCGCACAGTGATACTCGGTGCGCGGATAGATCAGTTTGAAGTCGGTCTTCTTGACCATGGCACCCGGCAGGGTCGTGAAGAAGCTCGGCCAGCCAGTGCCGCTTTCATATTTCATCTCGGAGGTGAACAACGACAGGTCGCATCCGGCGCAATGGAACACGCCCCTACGTTTCTCATTGTTCAACGGGCTGCTGTTGGGCCGCTCGGTACCCTCCTCGCGCAGCACGTCAAACTGTGCCGCGGACAGGCGCTTGCGCCACTCGGCACTACTGATCTCCAGCTTGTCGACTTTTGGTGGCACGCCGCCCGCCTGTGCCATCGCCAGCTTGACGGCGGCTGGCTCCGGCGCGGCTGGCCCCAAGCGCTGCGCAAATAGATTTTTGAACACAAGCATACCTCCCGCAGTCGCGGCAATGTTGTAGAGAAACGTACGTCGCTTCATGGCTTGTCCTGTGGAAACACAATCCCGGATTATCCGCGTGGCTCGCATTCGCCAATCGTGGATGGGTACCACATCATACGGCTGACGCCGCGTTTTGGTTTCAGCGCATGGCAACTTGGTCGCGCGCCCGTCCTTCGCATTACGTGTCACTTTCTGATGCGACTTGCTGATGTTACTTTCTGATGTTACTTCTTGATGTTACTTCCTGATGCGCTCCCGACGATGTGCCCGCAGCTGCGCCCAAGCTTCCGCTGTGAAATGCGTGGTCGGCAACACCATCCAACTGCCATTGGTAGTTTCGAGCAGCCAAAAGCGCGAACGTTCCTTGATCCGGCGAAATTGACTCCACGGCATCTTGAATCGTTTCTCACCGTCGATGAGCATCGCCTCGCCGCCGACGCCCTCATCATCGAGCGTCAGCCACGCCCGATCGGCGTGATCACGCGCGAATCGGTCGAGCGACTCCTTCGCCGTCCACACAACAAGAACCAGCAACACCAACGTTGCCGCAGCCATGACATACAAAATTGTACAGACAAGTCCGTCACAGCCACGCCACCAGAAATAGCCGATCATTGCACCAATCATCGCCGTAATGCGCAGCCCACGCAGCCCGAATTTCTCGGCCATCACCACCGCCACTGCGGCCCAAGAAAAATGCTTCGGGAACTTTAGCGGCACGCGCGCCGCCGTCAGACTTTGATTCGACTCACTCATGCGCGTGGCTAACCACCGGCCGGCCGGTCAAACTCAACCGGTGCCACCGACGGTAAGACCTTCAATCCGCAGCGTCGGCTGGCCAACACCAACCGGGACGCTCTGCCCCTCTTTGCCACACACACCGACGCCGGAGTCGAGTTTCATGTCGTTGCCGATCATGTTGACCTGCTTGAGCGATTCGATGCCATTGCCAATCAGTGTTGCGCCTACCACCGGGTAGGTGATCTTGCCGTCTTCGATCATGTAGGCTTCGGACGCCGAGAAAACAAATTTTCCGCTGGTCGTATCGACTTGGCCGCCGCCGAAATTAGCCGCGTAAAGGCCGCGCTTGACCCCGGCAATGATTTCTTCCGGTGACTTGTCTCCGTTCAACATATAGGTATTGGTCATGCGCGGCATCGGGATGTGCGCATACGATTCGCGCCGCGCATTGCCGGTCACCGGCACCTTCATCAGACGTGCGTTCATCGAGTCCTGCATGTAGCCCTTGAGAATGCCGTCTTCGATGAGCACATTGCGTTGGGTTGGATTGCCTTCGTCGTCGATATTCAACGAGCCGCGACGATCCCTCAAGGTGCCGTCGTCGATCACCGTCACGCCGGGTGCGGCGATGCGTTCACCGACACGGTTGGCGAATACCGAGCTGCCCTTGCGGTTGCAGTCTCCTTCCAAGCTGTGACCGACCGCTTCGTGCAACAGAATGCCCGGCCAGCCCGCACCCAACACCACCGTCATGGCGCCGGCCGGGGCCGGCTTGGCGTCGAGGTTGATCAGCGCTTCGCGTACGCCGGCCTCAGCCATCGCACGCAGGATGTCATCCGAGAAGTAACTGTAGTCGAAGCGTCCACCGCCGCCGGTATGCCCCTGTTCGCGGCGGCCATTCTGTTCGGCAATAACAGTCAAGCCGATGTGCACCAGCGGCCGCACGTCGGCCGCTAACACGCCGTCGTGACGCGCGATCATTACCACTTCATATTCGCCCGACAAGCGCGCCATCACTTCCTTGACGCGCGGATCGATCCCACGCGCAAACTTCTCCAGCCGTTCGAGAATGCGAACTTTCTCGGCGTCAGAGAACCCGGATACCGGATCACTCGTCTGATACAGCGCGTGCCCGCCCGTTGCTCGTACGTCGGCCACCCGACCCGCGCTGCCTGACTTGGCGGCCTTTGCAATGCTGCGTGTTGCGTGCGCGGCGGCGGTGAGACTATCCATGCCAATATCGTCGGAATAGGCAAACGCCGTTTTTTCACCAGAGACCACGCGCACACCGACGCCTTGGTCGATATTGAAGCTGCCGGACTTGACGCGCCCTTCCTCCAGACTCCAGCCCTCACTGCGTGCGTATTGGAAATACAAATCCGCGTAGTCCGCGTCGTGGTGCATGATCTCGCCGAATATCTTCTGGATAGAAGCGTCAGTCAAATCATACGGGGCCAGCAGCGTGGCGCGCGCTGTGGCAAGACAATCTAGTTGTGATTGGTTCATAGTCTCGATCAAACGTTTTTCAGGGTGCGGTGAGTCAATGCGGGCAGACTCTTGCGAACGGTTTGTTGATAGTGCGGATTAATGCCGGCAACGACGACACCTGATCCGCGTGGCAAACGGTCAAGCACAGCGCCCCACGGGTCAACGATCATGCTGTCGCCGTGCGTCTCACGCCCATTCACATGGTAACCCCCCTGCGCCGGGGCAATCACGTAGGCGAGACTTTCGATGGCGCGCGCACGAACCAGCGTCTCCCAGTGCGCCTTGCCAGTGGTGGCCGTGAAGGCGGACGGGATGACGATGATATCGACGTCCCCCATGGCGCGATAGAGTTCTGGAAAGCGCAGGTCATAGCAGATCGACAAGCCGATCCGGCCGTAAGGTGAATCAACCACGCCGACGCTATCTCCCGGCTCGATGGTGCGGGCCTCGTTGAACTGCTCTTGGCCCATCGACAGGCTGAACAGATGAATTTTGTCGTAGCGGGCCACCCGCTTGCCGGTCTTGTCGTAAACCAGACAACTGTTGCGCACCTTGCCCGTTATCGCCGAGGCGATCGGCACCCCGGCACCGATCAGCCAAAGCTGATGTTTTGCGGCGCTCGCCGCCATCCAGTCTTGGATCGGTCCGCTACCATCCGCTTCCATCGCCTCGACCTTGTCGGTGTCGCGCAGGCCCATGATGGCAAAGTACTCAGGCAGCACGACGATCCGAGCGCCGGTCGTGGCGGCCAGACTGACAAGGCGGGTGGCTTCTTCTAGGTTCGCCTTGACCTGCGGACCGGAGGCCATCTGGATGGCGGCAACACGGTAAAACGTTTGCGTGGACTGTTGCGCTTTGGCCAGCACGTCGGGAAGCGTTGGGGAATTTTTGGTCAGGATCACGGTTTGTTCTTTTTGTCGCGGTCGTCAGTGAGGTTGGTATCGGCCGCCTTGATTGCAGGAACTTCAGCCGCCCGCGGTGGCGCGGTAGGCTTCGGCTCAACAGGTGTCGTGGTGCGGCCAATGCGTTCCACCTCGGGATTATCCCACTTGCCTGTCACCGAATATTGTGCAGCCAAGACGCGTTCAAGTGGACTTTTCAACACCTCGCCCCCCAGCAAAACGCCCAGCCCCACCAGCGGGTTGACCAACACGCCGGCACCGACCGCCGCTACCGTACTTAAACGCGGCGCGACGGTCATGGTCAGGTTGACCCGCTCGGACGGCAGCGAAATGTCACCGGTCATCCGCACATCGGCGGCTGGACCTGAAATTTCGAACTTCTTGGCAAACATCACACCATCGGCGATGGTGATGTCGCCTTCGATCTTGTCGAACGCATAGCCCTCGCTGAACAGATCGCGAAAATCGAAGCTCAGGCGGCGCGGAATTGACTGGAGGCTCATCAACCCGAGCAACTTGCCGGCACCGGGCTCGATTTTCGCGAACTGCCCGCGCTCGGCACTAACCTTGAATGCCCCCGACAGATTCACGGTCTGGAACTCGTATGCATGCCCCGGCCAAGAGAGCTTTCCCTCCAAACCACCACGACCGCCCCTCATTTGGTCCCCAAAGCCAAACTGTCCGAACAATGCGTTAAGGTTGGACGAGTCCACCTTGATGTTCATTGTCGTCAGCGATTTGACCGGGCCAGAGCGCGGCGCGGCGAATGGATCGCCGTAGCGCTGCCACAGACCATCCATGTCCACCCGTGCGTGCCCGTTGGCGATCACCAGTTGGTCAATGCGCCAGTTCTGCGTTTGTGGCGTGGCCTTGAGTTCGAGCTTTCCCAGCCACAGGTCCTTGACCACGAATTCGTCGGCAATGATGTCGAGTGCCGGCAAATCCTGTTCGGTTACAACCACCTCTGCGGCCGTCGGCTGCGCGGGCGCACTCGCTTCGTCGGACAGTACTAAGCGCTTTAGGCGTGCCCGCACCGCGCCCCGCTCGTTGTACGCGGAACTTCGCCACGTGAAGTCACCTTCCGCTTCCTTGCTCACCACCGACACCGCCCAGGTCGGATTGGCGCGATCGCTGGTCTTGCGGCCACGAATCTTCAAATCGGAAAATGGACGCGAGTAGGCCGTCAATTTGTCGAGCGAAAAATCAAATCCTGCGATGATTGAATCATTGTTGGCCGCACTCGCCGGGGCAACATCGGCGGCCGCAGCCTTCGGTGCAAAATTGTCTGCCGCGCGCATCCATTGATCAAAATCGAGGCTGCGGATGGTTCCCATCAACCACAATCCATCAGCCAAGACGGCGTCACTTACCGGAACACCCACGCTTGCCAAGCCTTGAAATTGGGGCTGCCCCGCCGCGTCCCAGCGGCGCTGGAAGCGCGCGTCGATACGGCTGTCGGCGAAGGCGGTGCCGGGCGTCGAAGTCGATGCGTTACCGGCCATCGTGAATCGGATTTTCTCGCCTTGCTGTCCGACATTGACCATTGCGAGTGTAATGGGCCGGGCTTCGTCGACGCGCTTGGCCAGCGGACTGGGTAGCGACGAGGCGACACCGATCATGCTGGCGTCGAGTTGCACGTCAACGCCGCCGCGCGCGCTGGTGATGCGGCCCTTGACATCGGTGTTCCCGGTTACCTGCAAGGGCATGCGAAACGGCAACAGGTCACCCAACTGTTGCACGTCCGCGCGCCCGACGAAATCGGTCACAACGCCCGCCTCCCCGCCGCCGCTGACGGCCACCGCGATGGGCGCGCCAAAGGCAACACCAGACACGCCGTTGCTCTTCACGCCAGACTCGGTAAAGGCGATGCTGCCACCAAGATTGGAAATTTGCGTGCCAAAACTCAACTTTGCCGCACCACGTGACAGCGAATAGCGCCCGCTCAGCTGCAACTTGGGTGCCACTTTAGACGTAGGCGCGGCACCGGATGCACTCAATGGAATCTTTAGATTCAGATTGAGTTTGCCCGGTCCTTCGAGCGAAACTACCTTGGTGAATGCGCCGATGCCATCGACCAACGGGCTCTCACGCAAGTATCGACTGACATCTTCGGCGCGCGCGTCTGCCTCCCCGACAATCGACAGCATCAGCGGCTGCGCAAACGAATCGGGGACCAACAAGTCGGTTTTGCGGATGGTTGCGTTGAATATTTTGGCGGTCGTAATCTTGGCGCGAATCGCCGTGTTGTCAATTAGAAACTCGGCGTTGATATCCTCGGCGATCGGCCAGCCTTCGGCATAACGAAAGTCGATATTCTTGAGATTCGCCCGCACTGTAAAGCTGCCACCATGCCCATTCTGATACGGAAAATCGTAGACCTGACCCTTGATCGCCAACACGGCAGAGTCCACGGTACCATCGCGTATCGCCCATTCAAGGTATTCGCGCGTTTGCGAGGCGGCTTGCGGCAGGTAAAACGGCACCGCCACCGCGCTCGCTTGCGCGATTTTGAGCGTGATATCGAGCGCACCGGGCCGTTTCTCAACCGGAAGTTCCTGCCCGGGCGCTGCGCGCAACCTGGCGTACTGGCCGTTTAATTCCGCCGACATGTCACTATTGACGAGCTTGAGCGCATCGAACTTGATCGTCACATCGCGATCCGTGACCTGCCAACCGCCGCTGCCGGCGGCGGTTGCAAACCTAATCGGCTTGCGCACAAAGCTCGGCATGTCGATGCTCAAGGCCTGTGATTTCAGCGTATACGCGCCGCCCTTTTCGGTTCCGTCAACACTGCCGCTAAGGCCTGAAATGCCGGGAATAGACTCATTCAGATTCGACGCAAAATCGATCAGCGAGCCCTTTATTTGATAGGTCGACGGTCGCTGCAAGGTGCCGGTCCAGGCAAATCTGGCGTCTTTCACCGCGCCGCGCAGACCGAACTTCGCCGCCATCTGGCGTAAGTCCGGACCAATCGGAAAGTACTCGATCAGCGAGGTCATCACCTTGAGATCGATGCCATTGGCGGTTATCTCCCCCTTTTCTTTTTCAGGGCTACCGGCATGCTGCAGCGAGAGTGAAAAATCAGCCGGCGGTGAGATGACGCCTTCTTTGGTTCGAAACTCGAGCTTGTTGCTAGCAACACTAAAGCCGTCTTCGAGCTGCTGGTAGCTAAGGCGGCCCGCGAGTTTGGCGATCGCCAATGGTGTGACGTCCTCGCCTAGCTGCGCCTTGGCGTTGATGATGGACACGTCGGCCGTAAACGACTTCACCGGATCGGCCCAGCTCGCAGCCGCCACTGTGCCTACTGCCGCCACGTTCCCCGCGCTGGCGGCTGGCCCGACATGGCTATCGATATCCAGCCACGCGCGAACGCTACCCACCCCGTCCCGCCAGTTATCCGGCACGTTCAAGTGCCGGCGCAGCTCTCCCAGATTGGCATCACGCACCGACGTGAATACGTTGCCATCGACCTCCCAGCGCGGTGCGCCACCAGCCCCACCGGCTGGTGTCGACGCCTCACTATGTGCAATGCGCAACCGACCGCGCACCTCGACTTGACGGGCGAGTGCGATCGGCGGCGTGGCGACCAGCCCAATGCTATGCCGCCCCAAGTTTCTGTCGATGCGGATGCCGACATCGGTAAAGATCAACTCCGGCGCCGGCGTTGTGTCGTCGCGCCAAGTCAGCCGCGCATGATGGATTTCGATACCCGACTGCTCCAGCAGCCAATCAATCAAACGCCCGTCGTCAGGCTCGTCGGTTTTCTGGTTAAGCGGCCGGCCCGCGAAGTAAATGAATCCGTCTGCACCGCGCACCAGCAAAAGCTGCGGCTGAAACACCACCAGCTCGCGAAAGCGCAACTGGCCGATCGCCAAGTACGGAATCGACAACGAAGCGCGGACGATTGGTAGCCGTAGTGCCACGTCACCCGTCGACCGGGTGGGCGACTTCAAGCCCTTTGGCTCACGAAACTCGACGCCGGTCATCTCTAAAAATGGCGAAAAGCCCGCCCATCCGCCGCGGATCGATTCAGCGGAAACGTCCATCCTTGTCGCGGCCGACACGCGAGTCTGCAGTTGTGCCTCGTAGAACTGCACGTTCGGCATGACCCCGTACTTCAACCCCGCCAGCGCCGCTGACGCTAGCAACGCTGTGATCATCACTAGCCAGAACGCGGTGCGTGCGCTCAATTGCCCGAACAGTTTGGCTTTGGAAAGAATGATGTCCTCGACGAGAGAAGGTTACGTGCTATTTTAACGGCCGACTGCGCGATCGGCGTACAGTCGATACATTCGGACGCAATAAACCCCCGTTTCGCACCCCTTGAGCGTCAGCCAAACCATCGACAGCACGACTTTTGACACTGCGCTCGCGCGTTTGTTTCGGGCGTCGCGCTACGCCGAACGCGTTCTGACGCGAAACCCCAGGCACGTCGAATGGTTACGAGAGCACGCCCTGCGTGCGGCGACCGTCACCGTGGCGGACATGGGCCTCCTGCCGGCGGGGGATGCGGCTGGGGATAGCGCCACGCTCGACCAGCTGCTGCGTGTGCGCCGCCAGCAGGCCATGCTCGCCATCCTGTTTCGTGACATCAACGGTCTGGCCGACCTAAATGAGGTGATGACGGCCATTTCCGCCTTCGCCGACCTCACCGTTCTAGCGGCGCGCGCGCACCATACGGCCGCTCTGGAACGCGAGTTTGATCTTGCGCCATCCGCCGCGAGCGACCTGATTGTGGTCGGCATGGGCAAACTCGGTGCTATTGAACTGAATGTGTCGTCCGACATCGATCTCATCTTTGTCCATCAACAAGACGGCGAAGCGGTTGCCGACAAGAGCTGGCACGAGTTCCACAGCCAGCTGGGACGGCGCATGATTCGCTCGCTCGACCATATCAACGAAAACGGTCAAGTGTTTCGCGTGGATATGCGACTGCGTCCGTTCGGCGACAGCGGGCCGCTGGTGACCTCCCTCGCCGCGCTCGAGCGCTACTTCGTTCAACACGCGCGGCCGTGGGAACGCTATGCGTGGCTGAAGGCACGCGCCGTCACCGGCAACGCGGACAATGTCGCGGCGCTGGATCGGCTGGTGCAACCATTTGTCTACCGGCGCTACCACGACTATGCCGCCATCGAGGAGATGCGCGCCCTGCACGCGCAGATTCGTGGCGACGCCAACAAACGTGGCAAGCAAAACGATATCAAGGTGGGCGAAGGCGGTATCCGCGAAATTGAGTTTGTCGCGCAAATACACCAGCTCATCCGCGGCGGTCGCGACGGCTTGGCGGGGCAAGCCGTCAGCCATTCCGGGCTACGGACGCGAAGCACCCGCAAAGCGCTCAGCGAACTGGGCGCGCGAGGCATCCTGTCAGTCGAGCGCGTCACCGCGCTGCAGACCGCCTACGCGTTTCTGCGTAACCTCGAGCACCGGCTGCAGTATCTCGACGACCAGCAAACACAATCGCTACCAGTCAATGAGGCCGACCAGGCACGCATCGCCGAGGCGATGGGGTTTGACGACTGGCTGATCTTCATGCGTGCGCTGGACGCGCACCGCACCGTCGTCATCGCTGAATTCGGCGCCGTATTTGGCGCAGGATTTGGCAACCTGGCCGCAACGCCGGTGTCGCTGCCCGGCGCCAGCAGCGGTCTGCAATCAGTCGACCAAACACCAGCATCGGCGGGTATTCCCAAGCAAAATGCCGTGGAAAACCGCTTCAATGCTGGACTTTACCTTCCCGATCAGCAACCACAGATTAACGAACGCGTCGTGCGCTGGCTGGCTTCCGGCCGCATGCAGACGCTTTCCCCGAAGTTGCGCGCGCGGCTGGAAACGCTGATCGAGCGCGCGCTTGTGGTCTGCGCGACTGAGGACGCGACCACGACCACATTGTTTCGTGTCTTCGCCCTGCTCGAGGCGATCGACAAGCGCGAAACCTATCTGGCGTTTCTGGTCGAATATCCCGAGGCGCTGAAACGCGTCGCCCGCATCGCGCGGCACAGCGCGTGGGCAGCCATGCTGCTACAGCGTCACCCGATTCTGCTCGATGACCTGTCAACGCCGGCGACCACCGCAGGCAGCCAGCCGTTAATTGACTGGCCAATCGAGCGTCGCAACCTCGAACAACTGTGTGACGCGTGCCACGGTGACGTTGAGCGCCAGTATGAACTTCTCAGACACGCCAAGCAGCGTATTACCCTCAAACTCAATATTGCGGATATCGAGGGCCGCGTAAGCGTCATGGCACTGTCTGACGAACTTTCACTGCTCGCCGACATGTTGGTCAACGCCGCCTTGACACTCGCATGGCGCGCGCTAAACACCGATCGTGTCGCTGGCGGCGGCGATTGGCAAGCTCCGCCCGGCTTCGCCGTCATCGGCTATGGCAAGTGGGGCAGCAAGGAATTGGGTTACGCCTCCGATCTTGACCTGGTCTTTCTCTACGACCCCGGCGTTGCCACCCGCACCGACCTAGTCGGCCGATTGGCGCAGCGCCTCAACAGCTGGCTCAACACCATGACCGCCGGTGGTGTCCTGTATGACACGGATTTGCGCCTGCGACCAGATGGTGCGTCTGGTCTGTTGGTATCGAGTCTGGCGGCGTTTCGTGACTATCAACGCAACCGGGCGTGGACGTGGGAGCATCAGGCACTGACGCGTGCACGCTGGTGCGCCGGAGACCGTAATCTCGCCGCGCAGTTCGATACCATCCGCGCCGACGTGCTGAGCAAACAGCGCGATACCGCGACACTGAAACAAGAAATTATCGACATGCGCACCAAGATGCGCGCCGAAAAGAAGGACAAGACGGATGGCCTCGACCTCAAGAACACCGCTGGCGGCATCATCGATATTGAGTTCATCGTGCAATACCTGATCCTCGCCTACAGCCATGAGCATCCCGAGTTTCTGAACAATCTCGGCAATTTCGCCCTGCTCACCCGCGCGGCGGCATTAGGCATCATCGGTGAAGATCAAGCCGCCATGGTCGGTAAGGCTTATCTCGCCTATCGCAATCGGCTGCACATCGCGCAGAACAACAATGAGCGCAAGGCGTGGATTACTGCGGACGAACTCGTCAGCGAACGTGCCGCGGTGGTAACACTATGGAAGTCAATGTTCGGCAGTGCATCAAGCACGCCGAACCAATAGCGGCATCGTCGCGTCGCGCCCTACACCTGCGCCGCGTTGGCCAGCATTTCCTCGGCGTGCCGGCGCGTGGTCGCCGTGATCGTCAGACCGCCCAACATGCGGGCGATTTCCTCGACGCGCGACTTTTCCAGCAGCAACGTAATGTTGGTCGTCACCACGCCATCGTTGGCGCCTTTGGCCACCTGAAACTGGTGCGTCGCACACGCCGCAACCTGCGGCAGATGCGTGACGGCGAGCACTTGGTAACCGCCGCCGTTCTTCGCACCGAGTCCGCGCAACAACCGGCCAACCACCTCTGCCACCCGTCCGCCGATGCCGGCATCGACTTCATCAAAGATCATGGTCGACACACCGCCACGCGCCGAGGCCATCATCTGAATGGCAAGCGAGACGCGGGACAATTCGCCGCCCGAGGCGATCTTGGCCAACGGGCCGAGCGTCTGCCCCTCGTGCGCCGCGACTTGAAACTCACAACCCTCGAGCCCATTGGGCCCGGCGTCGCGCGCGCTGAACTCAACCGCGAAGCGGCCACCCGGCATGGCCAGTTCCTGCAACGACCTGGTGATTTCGCTGGAAAACGCCTTCGCCGCGACTTGGCGTGCGCGCGTCAATTTCTTCGCCACTTCGCGATAGGCGGCCTCAGCCAGCTGCTCACGCTCGACCAGATCATCAAGCGACTGGCCGCCGCCGAGCGCGGCGAGACGGTCGCGTTTTTGTTGCAGATAATCGGGAATACGCAACGGGTCGATACGAAACTTGCGCGCCACTTCGAGTACGTCGGCAATTTCGCGGTCTCGTTCGGCAAGCTTGGCGGGGTCAACCTCAAGCCTGCGCAGATAGTGTCTGAGGCTTGATACGGCTTCACTAAGCTCGACGCTCGCGCTGGTCATCAAGGCGTGGATATCCTTGAGAGCGGCATCGGTTTCAGCCGCACTGCCCAGCTCGGCGGCGAGATCCTCAACAGTCGCAATCACGGCGTTATCGCGTTCAGCCAGGCCATCAATGGCCGCTTCGGCGGCGCCGATCAAGCTGGCGGCATTGGCGAGACGCCGTTGATCAGCCAACGTTTCTTCCCAATGCGCCGCGGTGAAGTTGAGCTTTGCCAGTTCGCCAATCTGCCAGGACAAGTCTTCGAACTCGCGCACAATCGCCGCTTCATTCGCCGCCCGTGCGGCGCGCATGCTGGCAATCTGCGACCACGCGGCATACAGGCTTGCCACCTGCTCGCGCAGGGCGGCATCGCCGGCAAAATCATCGAGCAGCGCCAACTGTGCATCGCGCCCGAGGTTCACGGAGATGGTGGCGTCCTGCTGGGCCTCCCGCACCGCCTTGGTGGCATCGGTCTTCATGACCGAGAGCACACCATGCGACTTCCCGCGATGCCACTGTTTCCGCCAGATGCGGCGTATCTGCGGGGCGCCGCGTTGCAGCGCTTGGAGCGGCGGGGTAGCCATGCCCCGTGCGTTCGCCCCGCGACACGTTGATCCTCAAGCCACGGCTGCAGTCCGCAGAGGACACCCTGCGCCCGACGCGCGCGGAGATCGACCTCGACGCCGTGGTGCACAACCTGGGTGTGGCGCGCGACATCGCAGGCACCAGCCGCGTGCTGGCGGTGGTGAAGGCAGACGCCTACGGCCACGGCGTGGTGCCCGTGGCGCGGCGGCTGCAAGAGGTGGGCGCCTACGGCTTCGGGGTGGCGCTGGCCGAAGAGGCGCTCGAGCTGCGCGAGGCCGGCATCCACACCGCCATCGTGGTGCTCAACGGCGTGCACGGCGGGGCCCACGAAGAGGTGGTGGCCGCGGGGCTGACGCCGGTGGTGTACGAGCTGCCCGAGCTGCGGGCGTTCGCCGACGTGGCGGCCCGACGCGGCGCGCCGGTGGGCGTGCACCTCAAGGTGGACACGGGGATGAGCCGCCTCGGAGTGCTGTTCACCGCGCTCCCGCAGTTCCTGGACGCT
>Ga0105047_10012646_pt1 | contig 13565 bp, 11 predicted proteins | sample MAT04_FD_78384 | JGI IMG/M metagenome (GOLD analysis project Ga0105047, IMG submission 78384) | Freshwater microbial communities from Lake Fryxell liftoff mats and glacier meltwater in Antarctica - MAT-04 (megahit assembly) | ecosystem: Environmental > Aquatic > Freshwater > Ice > Liftoff...
GACCGCGGTCAAGGCGATCGCGCCGACATGGCCCTGTGGCGCCGCGGCATCGACCGCGTCGGTGGGTCGTGGCGTGGGCGCATCGGTTGGTGCTGGCGTCGGCTCCGGCGTCGGTGCAGTGGTCGGCTTGGGGGCCTTGGTCGGTCGTGGCGTGCGCTCGGGTCTGGGCGTGCGTGTCGGTCGCGGTGTCGCGACCGGTTCGGGTGACACGCCCGGATCCGTGGCTACTGGTTCGTCGCTCGGCTCGGGTGTCACGGACGGGTCAGGCCGGTCGGTCGGCGTCGCCTCCGGTCGGTGTGTCCGCTCGGGCCGTGCAGTCGGCTTCGGGGTCGGCTTCGGGGTCGGCTTCGGGGTCGGCTTGGGTGTTGGCGAGGGACCCGGGCCACATCCCCATCCCTTGGCATCCGCGCCGCCGCCGCCCTGGGTGAGCAGGGCGTCACGACGGCTCGCGGCGGTGCCTGGCAGGACGACCGCGACGGTCAGCAGAGCCGCCAGTAGCAGTGGCAGGACGCCGGCGAGCATGCGGAACCAGGCCGCCGTTCGGCGGTCCGCCCGACCGTGCGCTGCCACCGTTCCTGAACCTCCACTCCTGTGCCTGCCGACCCTTCTGGGTGGTCGGCTGGCGCCCCACATGAGGGATACCACCCACGTCGCCGACTGGATAGGCATCCGGAGTGGTTCCCGTGGCACGCGGGCCACAGCCGATGGTCCGGCAACGGGCGCTCAGACCATGCCGCGGCCGTCGACTCCGGCACGCCAGCGCGTCAGCCGGACCGCGACGAGGACACCGAACGCCGCCATGACCAGCACCGCGGCGGCGGCTACGGAGGCATCCAGGCTGGTCTGGAACTTGGAGTAGACGACCAGCGGCAGCGTCTGGGTCCGGCCCTCGATGTTGCCCGCGAACATGATGGTCGCACCGAACTCACCGAGCGCCCTCGCCCACGCGAGCGCCAGGCCGGCACCGACCGCAGGGGTGGCCAGTGGCAACGTCACCCGGGTCAGCAACTGGAGTCGGGACGCGCCGTCCACCTGGGCCGCCTCTTCTACGGTCCGGTCGATGGACGCGAAGCCCGCCCGCAAGGAACGGATATACAGCGGCGCGGCCACGAACGTCTGGGCGAGCACGACCGCGAGGGTCGTGAACGGGATCCTGAAGCCAAGTGCGTCGAGCGGCGTGCCGAGGGTGCCTCGAACGCCGAAGGCAAGCAGCAGCGCGAGCCCAGCCACGGTCGGCGGCAGGATCATGGGCAGGTCCACCAGCACGTCGGCCAGCCACTTGCCTCGGAAGCTGCGACGGGCCAGCAGGAGCGCGAGCGGCGTCCCGAAGACGACGATGAGCACCAGGCTGCAGAGCGTCGTGAACAGACTGAGGATGAGCGCGTCGACGACGGCTTTGCTCGATGCCGTGGCCAGGAGTTGCTCGCCGAGGACCGCCCGCACCAGCAGCGCCGCGACCGGCAGGCCCAGGAACAACAGGCCCACGACCGACAGGACGATGCCGACAGGACCCAGGTCCACGCTGTGGTGTGACGATCGTCGTCGCCGGCGGGTGCCGGCGACGACGGGGACCGAGGCGGTCACTGGGCTGGCAGGAACCCGTACTGGGCGAGTATCGCCTGACCCTCGGCGCCCATGAGGTAGGCCAGGAACGCGGCGGATGTGGCCGGTGTACTGGTCGTGGCGACCTCCACGGCTCCGTAGGTCGCGAGTACGTTCACGTCATCGGGGACTGGGATGGCCGTGACCCCGTCCGCGCCGGTGGCGTCGGAGACATACACGATGCCCGCATCCCCCTCTCCCAGCGCGACCTTGGCGAGCACCGCGGACACGTTGTCCTCCCGGGACACGATGTTGGCCTGGATCGCGTCCGCGTAGCCTGCCGGCGCACCCGGCTGCGCCGCGATGTTGCTGATGAGCTGCTCCGCGTACCTGGTGATGGGCACCGCATCGCCCGCGGCGACGATGCGCACACCCGCCGTGGCAAGGTCCGCCGGGCTGGTGATGCCGGCGGGGTTCGCGGTCGGCACGACGATGATCAGGTGGTTGGCCGCGAACACCACCATGGGTGCCGGGGCGAGGCACTCGTCGATGAGTGCCTGGGGGTTCCTGGTGTCAGCCGACGCGAACACATCCGCAGGTGCGCCCTCCTCGATCTGGGCTCGCAGGGCACTCGAGGCATCGAAGGAGAACGTGAGCTCCGAACCCGGATGCTGGGCCGCCCACGACTGGCTCATGACGCTGAACGGCTGGTTGAGTGAGGCGGCCGCGAACACGGTCAGGTTCGTGAGCACGACCGGGGACGCGCCGGGGGATGCGGCGGAGGCGGTCGCGTCAGCGAGCGGCGGCAGCGGCGTGCAGGTCGGCGCGGGGCTGGGGCCAGCCGCGATGCTTCCTGCCGGCGACTGCGCGAGCGCGAGGGAGCCACCCGCCACCAGCGAGACGGCGAGAGCCAACCCGGTCGTGACCGACCAGGCTCGACGGGACCAGTCGTTCACGACGGGACCTCCACGATGACATCGGTCGATTTCACGACACACACGACTTCCTTGCCCGGCACCAAGCCCAGCTCATCGACCGCTTCGCGTGTGAGCAGGCTGACCAGCCGATGGGGACCGGCCTGGACCTCCACCACCGCGGCGACCGTATCGGCCCGGACGCTGGTGATGACACCCGCAAACCGGTTCCGGGCGCTCTGGGCCACGATGGGGCGGTCGGCGCCCATACGACGACGCTCTGCCTGCAGTCGATTCACCTCGGCGCGGCTGATGGTCCGCTGGCCACCACTGGTCCGGTCACTCTGGACGCGGCCGTCCTCGATCCACCGGCGGAGCGTGTCGGTGCTGACCCCGATCGCTTCCGCCGCGGCGCCGATCCTGAGCACATCCTTGGGTATCCGTGTCGTCATGCGGCGAATATTAGCGCACGCGGTCGACTCTGCCGAGGTGTGGCCGGATCCGGCGGGCGCCCGTATCCGCCGACAGGTCATGCCGTGGTGGCAGACGCCGCCGGACCCAGACCCCGACCGCGCCCGACCTAGACCGCGACCGCGAGTGGACCCGGACCGGTCGATCCCGACCGGGTCAGACCTTGCCCAGCAACGCCGCGCTGTCGGTGTCCAGGAGCCACGTGGCGGTGTCGATGCGACACAGCTGGGCCGGCAGGCGCATCGGGTCCCAGACCGGTCCAAGGACGTCCACCACCGTGGGTGCCTTGGCCGCGCCGCCGACGGTCAGCAGGACCTGGCGAGCAGCACCGATGACCGCCGGACCAAGCGTCACCCTGGGCCACGCAGGGCCGATGTGGCTGGGAGCGGCTATGGGCATGGCGATGGGAGCGCCGACCAGCAGCGCCGGGCTCCCGGGGAACACCGACAGCACGTGGCCATCGGGACCCATGCCCAGGAGCAGCAGGTCGAATGACGGGATGCCGAACACCGTGGGTAGCTCGGCGCCGAGCGCGGCGGCATAGGTCGCGGCGGCAACGATGCCCGTGTCCGCTGCGGCGGCATCGAGGCCTGCCAGCATGGGGTGGATATTGGCCGGCGGGATGGCGGGTCCGCCGGGGCTCAGCAGGCCCGCGGTGGCGAGGCCGGCGTTGGAGTCAGGATGATCGAGGGGCACGATCCGGTCGTCCCCGAACCACAGCTGCACCCGCGACCAGTCTACGGCCGCGATCCGCTCCGGTGCGGCGAGCTCCCGGTACAGGCCGGTCGCCGAGGAGCCACCCGTCAACGCGATGTGGGCGACACCTCGCGCACCGACTGCGCCAGCGAGCGCGGACATGACGATGTCGGCCGCTGTCCGCGCGATGGCATCGGGACCGGACGCGATGAGGACGCGGGGGTCGCCCGGCAGTGGCCCGCCCTGACCGCGCGACGTGGGCAGCGACGTTCCGTCGGCGCTCATGAACGTGGGGTCGCCCCCGAGGCCGAGCCACGGGCCGGAGCGCCGGGCGCCGGTGTCGGGTCGGTCGCGGGAGCGGGAGCGGGCACCAGGCCGGCCGTGAGCTTCACGGCCCGGTCCACGGCGGCTTCGAACACCCGGTCGTGGCCGGTCCGGTCGAGCGCCTCCGCCAGGAAGGGCATCTCCTCGAACGCCTCCAGGCGCGCAGCGCGACGTGCCACCTGGGCGCCGTTCCAGTCGGCCGTGCCCAGGAGGTGATCCGACTGACGGGTGACGCGGACCCGCAGCACCGAGCGTGCGCGGCCGGCGTCCAGCTCCGCTCGCACCAGCGATCCCGCGGTCCGCAGCGAACCGCCCGCCGGGGCGCTGACAGGTCGGATCTCGACCGGGATGTCGCGCTTGCCGGTGCGCAGCACGCCCCGATACGAGCCATCGTCGCCGAGCGCCAGCGGGGTCGCAACACGCCAGTCGAGCATCGCGGCGAGCCAGCCGATGAACAGCACGGCGCGGCTGAGCCGGACCACGCTACTGGGTCGCGCGATATCGATGCGCAGTTCGTTGACGGTCCGCAGCTCGGGTCGCAGCAGGGGATGGTCGAACAGGCCCGCCAACAGCTCCCGCCACAGCACCAGCCGCATCCACGCGATGTCATGGACCACGGTCCCGGCGCGCAGCAGGCGGGCCATACCCACCATCCGCTCCACGCCCGTGTCCCGGAAGCTGCTGGAGTCCACGAACAGCCGGTCCGACGATGCCACGAGTTGACGCAGGACCGAGCTCTCGAAGGGCACATCGTCGGGCCACCACAGGACCACCGGCAGGTCGTGGATGAGGAGCGGCGCGACCGTGCTCGACAAGTGCTGGGCCAATTCGCCACCCACACGCAGCAGGATCTCCTCGGTGCAGACCTCGGAGGTCATGCGCGCCGGGATCTGGCAGGCCGCGGAGATGTTGGCCTCGAACCGGCTGGGGCCGTCGGGATCCATGGGCGCGATGATCACGGCCCGCGACGGGTGCTGGGAGGCAAGGGCGCCGACCGTGGCCAGGGCACGCTGCTGTGTCTCCGGTGTGGGCGCCACGACCACCAGCGTCAGCACGCTCGTCCGGGTGCGCACCCGCAGGTCACCCGGTAGCGCGGCGCGCGACGACAGCAGCGGATCCTCAAGGATGGAAGCCGCCAGCTCGTCGGCCGGGTCGGCCTCGGCACTGTCACGGGCGAGGCCGCCCCAGATACGTGACAGCTGGGCGAGGGTCTCGCTCAGGGTGGTCGCGTGCAACTGCCAGCGGGTCTCGCCGAGGGTGGGCTCGATGCCCGCGATGGGCGTGACTACAGGCGACGCCATCGACGGCCCTCGCGCTCCATCAGGCGATCGGCAGCAGCCGGGCCCCAGGTACCCGCCTCGTACGGCTGGATGGCGGCGTCCGGACGCTCGGGACCACCCGACTCGGCGTCCCAGCGATTCCAGAGCGTGTGCAGCGGCGACACGATGCCCCAGGCCGCTTCCACCTCGTCGGCGCGCGTGAACAGCGAGGCATCACCCAGCATCGCGTCCAGGATGAGCGTCTCGTATGCCTCAGGCGCATCGCGCAGGAAGGTCGAGCCGTAGGTGAAGTCCATGTTCACGGAGCGCACGTCCAGGCCCAGGCCGGGCACCTTGGCTGCGAATCGGAGCAGGATCCCCTCGTCCGGTTGGATGCGCATCGCCAGCAGGTTGGGCTCGGGGTTGCTGGCCGAATCACGGAACAGCATCAGCGGGGGCTGCTTGAATTGGACCGCGATCTCCGTGGCGCGTCGCGGCAGGCGCTTGCCGATGCGCAGATAGAAGGGCACGTCCGCCCAGCGCCAGTTCTGGATCTCCACCTTGAGCGCCAGGAACGTCTCCACCGTGGAGGTCGGTGCGACCTCCGCCTCCTGGCGATAGCCCGGGACCTTGTGGTCGGCGACCCAGCCTGCGGTGTACTGGCCCCGGACCACGTTGGCACGCGCCCGTGCCTCGGTCCAGTCGGGATCGATGGCCCGCAACACGCGCACTTTCTCATCGCGCAGGGCGTCCGCCTCGAACGCGATGGGCGGCTCCATGGCCACCAGGCTCAGCAGTTGCATCATGTGGTTCTGGAGGATGTCGCGACTGGCGCCGGCTTCCTCGTAGAAGGCGCCCCGGCCTTCCACGCCGAGGTCCTCGCCCACGGTGATCTGCACATGGTCCACGTAGCGCCGGTTCCAGAGCGGCTCGAAGATGCCGTTGCCGAATCGGAACACCAGCAGGTTGCGGACGGTGTCCTTGCCCAGGTAGTGGTCGATGCGGTAGACCTGCGACTCGTCGAAGACGCGCATCACCTCATCGTTGAGCGCACGCGCCGACGCCAGGTCATGGCCAAACGGCTTCTCGATGACGATGCGGCTCCAGCCGGTCTCGCGCGACTGCAGGTTGGCGCGACCCATGTTGGCCACGATCTCGGGATAGGCGCTGGGCGGCGTGGCGAGATAGAAGAGGACATTGCCACGGGTCCCCGCGGCGTCATCGACCTGCTCCAGGCGCTCGGCAAGGGCCTTGTAGCTGGCCAGGTCACCGAACTCGCCCTGCTGGTAGTGGATGCCCGACGCGAAGTCGTCCCACAGGGCTCGCTCCAGCGGGTTCCGCGAGTGCTCCTCCACCGAAGCCCGCATCTCGCTCCGGAAGTCGTCGTCCGAGTACGGCCGCCGGGCGAATGCGACGACGCCCGACTCCGGCGGCAACAGGCCAGCACGCCGCAGGTTGTACAGAGCAGGGAGGATCTTGCGGTGGGCGAGGTCGCCAGTGGCGCCAAAGATGACCACCTGGCAGGGATCGGGGATACGCTCCAGGCGTGTCCCGATGCGCAGCGGGTTGGCGGCGCTGGCGGCGTCGACCGCGTCGCCGTGGACCATGTGGAGGTCGTCATCCGGCGTCGTGCGCCGGTGCGTGCTCCGCGCGCCGCGTCCGCTGGCGGTGGTCCGGGCCACTACTCGCTCTTGACGGCGTGCCCGCCAAACTGCTGCCGGAGTGCTGCGGTGACCTTGGCGCTGTAGGACTCCGACTGGCGGCTGCTGAAGCGGGCCAGCAGGGACATCGTGATGACCGGTGCCGGCACGTCCAGGGCGATGGCTTCCCGGACGGTCCAGCGACCCTCGCCCGAGTCGGCGACCCAGCCCCGGATGTCCGGCAGCTCGTTGCCATGCTGGACGAAGGCGAGTCCCGCGAGTTCCAGCAGCCACGACCGGATGACGGTGCCGTACTGCCACGCCTGGGCCACGGCCGCGAGGTCGGGGTGGTACTCGGACGCGTGCAGGATCTCGAAACCCTCGGCGTATGCCTGCATCAGGCCGTACTCGATGCCGTTATGGACCATCTTGGTGAAGTGACCGGCGCCGGCCGGCCCACAGTGGATGTAGCCGCCTTCGGGAGCCAGGGACCGGAAGATGGGCTCCAGCGCCGTCACGGCGTCGACGTCACCGCCGACCATCGTGCCGTAGCCATTCTTGAGCCCCCAGACACCGCCCGAGATGCCCGCGTCCACGAACCTGATGCCCCGTTCCGCGAGCAGGGCGTGCCGTCGCTTGGAGTCCTGGAAGTCGCTGTTGCCGCCATCCACGATGGTGTCACCCGGCGACAGCAGCGCCGCGAACTCCTCGAGGGTCGATTCGGTGGCATCGCCGGCGGGCACCATCAGCCACACGACGCGCGGGCTGGGCAGCTTGCCGACCGCCTCCTCCGGACTAAAGGCTCCCTCGAGTCCCTCGGCCACGATCTCATGGGTCTTCTCGGGTGACCGATTGAAGGCCACCACCCGGTGCCCGGCGAGATGCAGCCGTCGACACATGTTGGCGCCCATGCGCCCGAGGCCGACGATGACGAGATCCATGGTCGAAGGCTCCTGTGCGGGACGATCAGGTGGGGAGGTGACGGTCAGGCGAGCGCGGCAGCCAGCAGGGTCTCGAGCTCCGAGAGGCCGACATCGGGGTCATCCGAGAGATGGATGCGCAATGCAGGCAAGCCGTGCGATCCCAGCGACTCGAGGTCGCCCAGTGCCTGTGCCTCGATGAGCACGCCGAACGTCTCCGATCGGCCCGGGATGGGCAGGTCGTCGGGGTGACCCGAGACCAGCTGCAGGAAACAGCCGGAGGGTGTGCCGCCCTTGTGCAGCTGCCCCGTGGAGTGGAGGAAGCGTGGTCCGTAGCCGAGCGTCGTGGCGTGGGCGCTGCCGTCACGCAGCAGGGCCTGGATTCGCCGCAACGATGCCGTCCGTTCCGGGGTCGGGGCGATGTACGCGTTGATGGCGTGATAGCCATGATCGCCGATGCGTGCCAGGTGCGCCCGCAGGACGCCCGCGGCATCCGCGGGTGTGGGCGCCGGTTGCGCGGCCAGGGATGCATCCGCGATCAGCTGGAGTGCCCCGCTGGTGGCGCTCACGGCCTGCGCCGGGAAGGCACCGGCATGTTGATGCTGATCCAGGGCTGCCTTGGTATTCCGCTTCGATTCGGTCACGTTGGGTTCGTCGAACGGGTCGACACCCAGGACGGCTCCCGCGATGGCGGTGGCAACTTCCCAGCGCACGAACTCGGCGGCCACCCACGAGCCACCTGTCAGGGGGATGTCGATGACCGGGTGACCGGCAGCCGCGAGCGCCGCGAGCGGTGCCTCGTACTCGCTGGTATGGCTGGGGCGGCCCAGTCGCACGAAGACCCTATCCGCACCGTAGACCTCGGGCGCGCCCAGCGGCTCGCCATCCACCGGCACGACACCCGTGCCCGACTTGCCCGTGGACTCCGCGATGAGCTGCTCCAGCCAGGCGCCCAGGGGTGCCAGGTCGGGTTCGATGACGAAGGTCAGCTTGTCGCGGCCGGCCAGGGCCAGGGCACCGATGGCGGCACCCAGCGAGACACCCGGATTGCCCGCGGCGTCCACGCCGCACTGGGCGAGCATCGCGCTTGCGTCATCGAGGAGCGCGGTCAGGTCGAGGCCCATGACCGCTGCGGGCACCAGGCCCACATAGGTCAGCGCACTGTAGCGACCACCGACGTCGACGGGGTTGAGGAACGATTCCCGGAACCACTCGCTGTGGGGGATGGCGTCCAGGCTGGGGCCGTCCGTGATGGCCACGAAGTAGTCCCCGGCGTCGGCTCGGTGGAACCTGCGGGTGTGCTCGACATGCACCTCCCAGAAGTGGGCATGGAAGGCGAGCGTCTCGGTCGTCGTGCCCGACTTGGTCGCGATGACCACGATGGTGGTCATCGGGTCGGAGGCGTCCTCCGCGGCTCGCACGGCGGCGGGGTCGGTGGAGTCGAGGACGCGCAGGGGGATGCCGCGGGCCGATCGGGGATAGACGGCGGCGAGCACCTCCGGCGCCAGCGAGCTGCCGCCCATGCCACACACGATGATGTCCGTGGCGCCCAACTCCCGGAGCCCGCCTGCGAACGCTTCCAGCTCCGCGATCTCATCCTTGAACGCGATGGGCGCATCCAGCCAGCCGAGCCGGTTGGCGATGGTCGCCGCGACGTCCTCGTCCGTGGTCCAGATGGATGTATCGCGCGCAGCCAGACGGCTCGCCCAGCGCTGATCGACAGCACGCGCGATGGACGCCTGCACCACCGCCTGCAGGTCGGCGGGGGCGCGCACCGCGAGGCCGCCGCTGGGATTCGTCTCGGGACTCATGCCTGGACCTCCGGGGGCTTGGGCGCTTCCGGCGCCTCGTGTTCGAAGGGAGCCGACACGACACCCTGGAGCTTGCCGATCATGACCTGCCGCGCCACGTGCGCCACGTGCGCGGCGGTGAACCCGAAGGCGGGGAACAGCTCGCTGGCGGGCGCCGAGGCGCCAAAGCGGTCGATGGCGATGATGGCGCCCTCGGTGCCGACCCAGCGGTCCCAGCCCATGGAGACACCTGCCTCGATGCTTACCCGAAGCGTCTCGCTCGGCGGCAGGACCTCGTCCCGGTATGCCTTGGGGGTCTCGGCGAAGCGCTCCCATGAGGGCAGCGACACGACTCGCGTGCGGATGCCATCGCTGGTGAGTTCGGCGCGGGCGTCCATGGCCAGCGCCAGCTCCGAGCCCGTGGCGATGAGGATGACGTCCGGCTCGGCCGCGTGGCCGTCCTGGTCCACCGCATCGGCCAGCACGTAGCCGCCCCGCGCGACGCCATCGGTCGCCCGCGACGCCGTGCCCGGCAGCACCGGCAGCTTCTGGCGCGTCAGGGCGAGCGCAACGGGCCCGTGACGATGCTCCACGGCCACGCGCCACGCGGCGACTGCCTCGTTGGGATCGCCGGGTCGCAGGAAGGTCAGGCCGGGCATCGCGCGGAGTGCCGCGTAGTGCTCCACCGGCTGGTGGGTGGGGCCGTCCTCGCCCAGACCGATGGAGTCGTGGGTCCAGACGTACACCACGTGCAGGCCGGTCAGCGCCGCGAGACGCACCGAGCCGCGCATGTAGTCGCTGAACGTCAGGAACGTGGCGACATAGGGGATGAAGCCGCCGTGATAGGCGATGCCGTTGGCGATACCGCCCATGGCGTGCTCACGGACGCCGAACCGGATGTTGCGCCCGGTCTCTGTGGCACTCAGCTCACCGGTGCCCTTGAGGTCCGTCAGGTTGCTCTCCGACAGGTCGGCCGCGCCACCGAATAGCTCGGGTAGCGTGTCCTTGAGCACCTGCAGCACGTTCTGGGAGACGTTGCGCGTGGCCAGTCCGTCAGCGCCGTCCGGGTACGCGGGCAGGCCCGTGTCCCAGCCCTGGGGCAGCTCGCCCGACAGGCGCCGCTCGAACTGCGCCGCGAGGTCGGGGTACTCGGCGGCGTAGGCGTCGAAACGCTCGTCCCAGTCGGCCGTCAGGTCATCGCCCTGGGGCACGGCCGCCCGGAACAGGGCAAGTGCCGCATCCGGGATGTAGAACGTCTTGTCCGGATCCCAGCCGTAGGCCTCCTTGGTCAGGCGGACCTCCTCCGGACCCAGGGGAGCTCCGTGCGCCTTCTGGGTGTCGTGGCGATTGGGAGACCCGAAGCCGATATGGGTGCGCACCGCGATGATGCTCGGCCGGTCGTCCGCCCGCGCCGCGGCCATGGCGGTATCGATGGCCTCCAGGTCGTTGCCGTCCGCGACGCGCTGGGTGTGCCAGCCGTAGGCGTCGAAGCGGGCCATCACGTCCTCGCTCCAGGCCATGGTGGTGGGCCCGTCGAGCTGGATGTGGTTGTCGTCGTACAGGAACACCAGCTTGCCCAGCTTGAGGTGGCCGGCGAGGCTGGCAGCCTCCGATGCGATGCCCTCCTGGAGGTCGCCGTCGGAGCAGATGCCGTACGTCCAGTGGTCGACGATGGCGTGGCCGGGTCGGTCGAACTCCGCCGCCAGCCGACGCTCGGCGATGGCCATGCCCACCGCGTTCGCGAAGCCCTGGCCCAGCGGCCCCGTGGTCGCCTCGACGCCCGGCGTGAGGCCGAATTCGGGATGACCGGGGGTGTAGGAGCCAAGCTGGCGGAAGCGCTGCAGCTCCTCCAGCGGCAGGTCGTAGCCGGTCAGGTGGAGCAGGGAGTACAGCAGCATGCTGGCGTGACCGGCCGAGAGCACGAACCGGTCGCGGTCGGCCCAGTCCGGCCGGGTGGGGCTGTGGTGCAGGTATCGCGTCCACAGGACGTACGCCATCGCCGCAGCACCCATGGGCGCACCAGGGTGCCCGCTGTTCGCCTGCTGGACGCCATCGATGGACAGCGTGCGGATGGTGTCCACGGCAAGCTGGTGGTCGGCAGCGGTGAAGGGGGGGATCGACGAGGGCATCGAGGCTCCTGGACTGGGTTGGGGCCATCCGGCTGCGAGCCTGCGGCGACCTATGATAGTCACCCGGTCGTTATCGAACGTGTATCCGATCGTGAACGATCCCCGCACGGAGCACCCCTTGACCGACAGCCCTGGCCCCGGCGCGACACGCTCCACCCGGATCAGGCGGCCGCACGTTCCCAAGGTGGCCCTGGTGCCCCGGGTCTCGCGCAGCCGCTCGGCGCCCCCGCCGCCGACCCTGGTGGCCATCGGAGACCTGTTGCTGGACATCGTGGTGCGCGCCGGCGCGCCGGTGGAGCGGGGGACCGATGTGCCGGGCGACATCCGCTTCCGGCAGGGTGGCTCGGCCGCCAATGTCGTCCGGTCGTTCGTGCGTCTGGGCGGCCGCGGCGTGCTGGTGTGCAGCGTGGGTCGGGATGGCTGGGGCGAGCGCCTCGTGGCCGCGTTACGCGCCGATGGCGGTGTGGTCAGGGCCATCCCCGCCCGTGGCGCCACGGGTCGGCTGACGGCACTCGTGGACCCGAGCGGGGAGCGATCGTTCGTGACCGAGCGGGGTGCTGCGGATGCATTGCGCGGCGATGACCTCCGTGCGTCGTGGTTCCGGGGCGCTGGCGTGCTCCATATCCCGGCCTACTCGCTGTTCCACCAGCCGCTGGCGTCGGCCGCCGCCCGGGCCGCCGAGATGGCACTCGTGAGCGGGTCGCTGGTGTCCGTGGACCTCGCCTCGGCGGGTCCCTTGCGGACCTTTGGGGCGACGGCCGCCCGGGATGCGCTCCGGGCGCTGCGGCCGGATGTCCTGTTCGCCAACCGGGACGAGGCCACGGCGCTCACCGGCGACCGCCGCCACTCCCTCCTGTCGCTGCTCGATGTGGCACCCCTGGTGGTGGTCAAGGAGGGCGCAGACGGCTGCCGGATCCTGTGGCTCGATCCGGCATCGGGCGATCATCAGCGACTGGACATCGCCACCACGCCCATCCCCGCCAGGGACACCACGGGTGCCGGCGATGCGTTCGCGGCTGGCTTCCTGTATGCGCTGTTGGTCCGCCCGGGTGCCGCGGTGCGCCCGGGTGCCGCGGTGCGCCTGGGCACCGGCTCCCCACGCGACGCCGCGACCCTTCGACGTGCGGCCCTGGCCGGTCACCGGAGCGCATCGAACCTCCTCCGGGCACCCCGGATCGATCTCGGCCTGTAGCCCGGATGGGCCAGCAGATCCTGCTGGATGGCGGTGTCGAGACCGGCGGCGGCGGCCTGCATGCGGTGGCCGCGAGTCTCCAGGGCCGCCGGAACTCCGTGTCTTCCGGGAGTCACGTCATCTATTTCGTGGCCGAGACAGGTGGTGTCGGCTGCTACTACCAGGCCCGTTCGCTGTTCGTGATCGCCAACATCCGTAACGGGTAGCGCCCGCACGTCCCGGCCGGGTCACATGGCCCGGCCGGGACAGGTCGTCCCCGGGACCGGTCGTGGCGATGACTATCATCGGGACGACATGACACACCCCCTCATCCGCCTGTCCGCCGAGGTCTCCCGGGCGCTCGCCGACGGAGCCCCCGTCGTGGCCCTCGAGTCGACCCTCATCACCCATGGCCTGGCGTACCCTGCCAACCTGGATGCCGCCCAGCGCTCCGAGGCGGCGGTGCGCGCGGCCGGCGCCATCCCCGCGACCATCGCGACCCATGACGGTCGGATCCGCGTCGGTATCGATACCCAACAGCTGGAGCAGCTGGCCCAGGCTCGCGGCGTGCCCAAGGTGTCCCGCCAGAACCTGTCGGGCGTCCTGGGGCAGCCGGGGTGGGCCGGGACCACGGTCGCGGCGACCATGATCGGTGCGGCGCTGGCGGGTATCCGGGTATTCGCGACGGGCGGTATCGGAGGTGTCCATC
>Ga0105047_10012647_pt1 | contig 13565 bp, 16 predicted proteins | sample MAT04_FD_78384 | JGI IMG/M metagenome (GOLD analysis project Ga0105047, IMG submission 78384) | Freshwater microbial communities from Lake Fryxell liftoff mats and glacier meltwater in Antarctica - MAT-04 (megahit assembly) | ecosystem: Environmental > Aquatic > Freshwater > Ice > Liftoff...
AAGCGCGAGTTCGTCCATGGCGATCTGCGATCGGCGCGCGCCGCGTCGCTCCCGATCGCCTGCGCTGCGGGCGGCATGATCGTCCCGGCCCTCATCTTCTGGACGGTCAACGCAGGATCGGCGACCGCCGGTGGTTGGGGCATACCGATGGCCACCGACATCGCTTTCGCGTTGGGCGTCCTCGCGCTCGTCGGTCGGCGCGTCCCCCTGTCGCTTCGCGTGTTCCTCCTCACCCTGGCGATCGTCGACGACCTCGGTGCCATCCTTGTCATCGCCGTCTTCTACAGCGCCAGCCTCAGTCTCACCTGGCTGGCCGGCGGTGCCGCCATGGTCGCCATGATCCTGATGTTGCGACGGCTCCAAGTCCGATCGATCGTCCCCTACGGGATGCTCGCCGCGGGGCTGTGGTTCGCGGTCTACCAATCCGGTGTGCATGCCACCATCGCCGGGGTCGTCCTCGGACTGCTCACCCCGGCCCGGCCGTTCCAACGCGCCAAGGACGTCAAGGATGCCGCCATCAATCAACTGGCGGACCCCGGCCTGGCCGACGACATCACCGACGAGGCCGACGAGACCGTGTTCATCGAGGTCGCCCACCTGAGCCGCGAAGCCGTCTCCCCACTCGCGCGCATGGAACACCTTCTGCATCCTTGGTCCTCCTACGTCGTGCTGCCCCTGTTCGCGCTCGCCAACGCCGGGATCGTGCTTTCCTCCGACGCTCTGTCCTCGGCGGCAACCAGCACGGTCACCTACGGCGTTGCCCTCGGACTCGTTATCGGGAAACCCGTTGGCATCCTCCTCGCCGCAGTCATCGTCGTGAAGCTCGCCGGAGGCTCGCTTCCCCGAGACGCAGGTTGGGTCGAGCTGGCCGGCGTCGGCTTGCTCGCGGGCATCGGGTTCACCGTCTCACTGTTCATCACCGACCTCGCCTTCACCGGCACCCACGCCGATCAGGCCAAGATCGGGATCCTCGTCGCCTCGGTCATCGCCGGTCTGGCCGGTGCTGCGCTGCTGTGGGCCCGCCGAACCACCAATCCGCTCACGCCGTCGGACTAGAGCTTGCGGTGGGCTTCGTTGGTTAGCTGTTCGTTGTGGCGCCCTGGACGGTGGAGAGTCGCTCGCGGCGTTTGCGTTGGGTGTGGCGGAGGCCGCCGAGCGCGATTGGTCCGACGACGGCACCGGCGGCGAATGTGATGAGCAGGGTGAGGCCGGTCGGCAGGTTGAGGTCGAACACGGCCCAGGCCAGCCCGACAGGGTGGCTGTTCTGGACCACCAGCAAGAGTGCCGCGAGGGTGAGGACGGCTCCGGCGAGGAAGCCGATCATCGTCCGATGTTGCTTGACGGACCTCGCGGCGATCGCGGCGACGCGTTTTCCTTGGCGGTCTCGGCGCCGCCCTTTCAAGGTGGCGTTGGTGGAATCGATTGGTCGGTCAGTGCTTGTGAGCATGGCGTGTCCTGTCCGCGACGAGGTTCGGGTGGATCGGTTGGTCGGCCGGGGCGCCGTCGAGGGGCAGCGTTGGCCGAAGCGCTCGGCGGAGTAGAGCAGCGCAGCGGGCGGCGACCGTTCGGGGGTCGTCATGGCGGGTGACGAGATCGGCGACGATGCCGTGGTCGAGGTGCTGGAATCGAGACGCGGCTTTGGTGTCGTCGTCGATGAGGATCACGGGGGGACCGCGCCGGTCTCGGACTTCGTGGGCGAGGCTGGCGCCGTCCATGCCGGCGAGGCTTTGGGCGACGATGAGAAGGTCGATGGCTCGGTGGGTGAGCAGGTAGAGGGCGTCTTCGGCGCAGCGGGTCTCGAGGACCCGATGTCCGTTTCGTTCGAGCACCGTCGCCAGTCCGGCTCGTGACAGGTCGTCGGGTTCAACGATTAGCACCGTGGCTTGGCGCTCCGATGCGCTGTTCGTTGTGGTCGTCGCTGGTGTTGGTTCCACGGTCTGATCGTCGCGATGGCTCGTGGCGTGCGCGCGTCGTGCCCGTCACGGTCGTGTCACAACGTGTCCGGGTCGGGGTCGGGGTCGGAGGGGTCTGTGGTGGCGGGCAGGGTGAGCGCGAACCGGGCTCCGCCTTCGGGCCGGCGAGCGGCGGTGATGTCGCCGTGTTGGGCGCGGGCGTGTTCACGGGCGATGGCGAGGCCCAGTCCGGAGCCCCCGGCGGCGCGGGACTCGTCGCTCTTGTAGAAGCGATCGAAGATGCGCTCGAAGTCGTCGTCGGGGATTCCTGGCCCGTCATCGAAAACCTCGATGATGATCTCGGACCCACGTTGCTGAGCGGAGACGGTGATGGCGCCGCGCCCGTGGGTGGCCGCGTTGGCGACGAGGTTGCCGAGCACGCGTCGGAATCGGCCGCGGGCGGCGACCACCCAGAGCCCGGGTTCGCTGGTGACCGTGACGTCGATATCGGCCGGGAGCTTCAGGGAGTCGATGGTGGCTCGCATGGCGACGGCCACGTCGAGCGCTTCGGCATCGACGGGCTCCGCTCCGGCGTCGAGGCGGGAGAGCTCGAGCAGATCGAGCACCAGGTCCTTGAGGCGGGCCACGTCGTTGACCAGCACGGCGACAGGACGGCGGGACGCCTCCGGAAGGTCGTCGAGGTGGTCCTGCAACAGGACCGCGGTGGCGGCCATGCCCGTGAGCGGGGTGCGCAGGTCGTGCGCGACATCAGAGGTGAACTGGCGTTCGCGTTCGGCGGCCCGCGCCAACTCGTCGATCTTGGCCTCCAGGGCGTCGGCCATAGTGTTGAACGACTCGGCCCAGACCCCGAACTCGTCCTTTGCGTCGGTCACGTCGAGTCGCGTGTCGAGTAGCCCACCGGCGAGTGCAGCGGCCGCGTCCGCGGCCTGGCGCACGGGCCGCAGGGTGCGCCCGGCCACGACGTGGCCGATCGCCAGCGAGCCGATCACGATGACCAGCCATCCCGACAGCAGCACCGCCCGCAACTCGGCGAGGCTGGACTCGAGCTGATCGAGGGAGAAGAAGAACACGTAGTGAACCTCGCTCGCGCCGGTCCCCCCCACGAGCACATAGGACTTGCCATCGTGGTCGACGTCAGTGAACTTGAGCGCGCCCGGCTCACCGTCGAGTAGGGCCGGTGGGACGTCACCCGCGCCGAGGAGCGCGGATGACGAGTACACGCGACCCTCGGCTGTGATGGCGATCGTGTCGGTCCCGGATCGTTTCTCGTAGGCGCCGAGCAGTCGTTCGAAGCTCGACGCGTCAAGGGTCCGCGGTGACAGCGCCAAGGCGACGCGCACTTCGTCCTGGGTCATCTCCCGGAAGTTGCGCCACCGGTAGCCACTCGCCGCGCCGTACGTGATCGCCGCCAACAGCCCGGAGCTGAGCGCCGCGGTCACCGCGAACGCGGCAGTGAGGCGACGTCGGAACCGTCTGGGAGCGGGGCGCTCAACCACGTTCGAACCGGTAGCCCACGGATCGGATCGTGGTGATGTAGGTCGGCTGGTCGGCGTCGTCGCCCAGTTTGCCGCGGAGGCGCCTCACGGCCATGTCGACGAGCCGCGAGTCACCCAAATAGTCGTAGCCCCACACCCGTTCGAGGAGGACCTCGCGGGTCAGCACCTGGCCGGCGTGTCGGGCGAGCGCGACCAGCAACCGGAACTCGATCGCCGTCAACGCCAGCTCGACCCCGCATCGCACGACCCGGAAGGCGTCCTCGTCGATGTCGAGATCCTGCGCTTCCCACCGGGGCGGTTCGGCTTCGGTGACCCGCCGCACCGCGGCGCGGGCCCGAGCGGCGAGCTCGGCCGGGTCGAACGGCTTGGTGAGGTAGTCATCGGCACCCAACTCGAGACCGGCGACCACATCGGCCGTGTCCGTCCGGGCGGTCAGCATGACGATCGGGACCCCGGAGCGCGAGCGCAGTTCGCGGCACACATCGAACCCGCTGAGCGACGGCAACATGACATCGAGGACGACCAGGTCGAACGAACCCCGATCGAACTCGTCCAGGGCCTTCGCGCCGTCGTCGACACCGCGGACCTCGAACCCGGCGCGCTCGAGCACGAGCGTCGCGGCCTCCCGAACCGAATCGTCGTCTTCGACGATCAACACCTGCTGCGCCATGGGTCGCTCCTCGCGTTCGGCCCGCTCGGAACCGACGGCCAACGATACGTCCCTTCCACCGCCTTCCCGGTACCAGGTGGCTTCCTGGATAGCCGCGCCGACCACCCGTGGTGAGACCCACGCCGACCGCACACCCGGATCGGCCGCGCCCGGCGGGGTTGTGACCCGATCGTGACCGTTGCGACCCACCGACGCGACCTCGCCAGGGCATCGTGATCACCAGCAACCCCTAGTCACGACCACCCGGAGGTCACCGTCATGATGATCACGATCCTCGCTCTCCTCGCCCTCATCGCTGGTTGCGCCAGCCTCGCGGCCGCTCGGTCCGTCGCCGGCCAGCAGTTCGTCGCGTCGATGCGCTCCGACACGGCTCGCATTCCGCTGCCCAGGCATGATCCCGCCGCCCCGCGCCGCCGGTTCCGAATGGCACCCTCACGTTGAACGACCCCCGACCCCGACCCACCACCGGCGAAAGGAGGACCCGTGAGCCCGTCACCATCCCCGAGCGATCGACGATCCCGCACCGTTCGAAACCCGATGGGCCGCCAAACCCGCATACTTGCGTTTGGCCTCCTCGGCCTCCTCGGCCTCGCGGCCTGCGCTCCGACCGCCCGCATCGCCGCCGGTGAAGGCATCGCGTCCGCGCCCACGAACACATCGCCACGAACAACGACGCGCGCCGTCGCCCCGACACAATCCGATGAGCCCGAGTCACCGCCAACAAAATCGACGGCGTCCATCGCTGTGCCGCGCCCCCCGGTTACGAGCAGCGAGGCACCGACAACGACCACCGGCCCCTCGAGCGAGGACCGGTCCGTCGCCCAAACCACCAGACCCCGGCCCGTGCTGTCGACCCTCCCGACACAGCCAACCGCGACATCCGCACCCCGGCCCACCACCCGACCGACGACCCCGACCACATCGCCGCCGACCACGACCGCGTCCGAGCTCGTCGGCTGCACCGCGCCGGGTCTGCTCGTCACGATCGAAGCGCGGCCGGCCGCAATGGGAAGCCGGTACCTGGCGATCGTTACCCGCAACACGACCCGTCATCGTTGTGTCATCGCGGGGCACCCGACCGTGCGCGCCGTCGACTCCCTCGGACAACCCGTCGGTTCCGACGCCACACCCGAAGACATAGCAAGCCGACCGATCGTGATGGCCCCCGATGCCACCGCCCAAGCGCTGGTCCAGGTGGTCCGAGCCGGAGTCCTCGACCCAGGCCGCGTGCCAGCCTCGCTTGGCCGTCGCCTGGAAGGTCGCCCTCCCCACCGGATCCCCATCGCAATGGCTACCCATCGAGTACCAGGCCTGCGCCGGTCCGGCCCACCAAATGACTGTCCGACCCTTCACGAGCGCGACCTGACCAGCGCGACCCGAGGACCGGACCGCGCCGGCCCGGACGCCGGCACCCTGAACGATGAGGCCCGCACGAAGCGTCCGACGATCGATCCGGGCGGAGGTGACGGAATGTTCGTTCGGTGGTTGGAGCTCGCCACACGATCCCGCGCCGTGGCCGTCACCATCGCGGTCGCAGTGATCCTCGGGATCGGCGCAGTCGACGTTGCGACCGGCGACCTCGTATCGCTTCGTTACCTCTACCTCGTGCCCATCATGATCATCGCCTGGGCGACCAGTCGGCCCCGTCGCCGCGACCGCGGCCGGAGCCACCGTCCTCGGCGAGCTCATCATCGACGCGTATCCCCGCGGCACCGTCGACACCACCACGCTGCTCAACCTCAGTGTCCGCGCCATCGTGCTCTTCATCGTCGTCGCTCTCATCGATGATCTCCGCCGCCTCGTCATCGAACGAACCCGACAAGCGACCATCGATCCCCTCACCGGTCTTCTGAACCGTCGGGCATTCCTTCGACTCGCCACCCTCGAGTTCGAACGCTCTCGACGCTACGGGCACCCCATCGGTCTGCTCTACATCGACCTGGACGGCTTCAAGAAGATCAACGACACCTTCGGGCACGAGCACGGGACGCCACCCTCGTCGCGTTCGCCGAACGTCTCCGCAATCACAGCCGGTCCAGCGACCTCGCCGCCCGCTTCGGCGGCGACGAGTTCGTCATGCTGCTACCCGAATCAAACGTCGACGCCGTCGAAACGCATCGCAGAGCGCCTCCGATCACAAAACGCCAACGACCAAGCGAGCGCGGCCACCATAGGAGTGGCCGTCAGCTCACCCCACACGTGCACCCTCCAGGCCGCCCTCGACCACGCCGACTGCGACATGTACACCCGAAAGCGAGCCGTGAACCCCGCCCGGGCGCCCATCACGGCAGAACGTCGATCGCCGACCCCGGCCTCACAAGGAGACTCGGGCGGATCAGAGTGACGGCGAGCCACAAGGGTGTCCACCTGGGCCCATGCAGTACCGCCCACTTGGGAGGTCCGGATCGACCGCATGGACGGCTACGCACACAAGTCGGGCGCTGCCGACGCGCACGTCGCTTTTACAAGGCGTCGATCGACCTTCCGTCGATCGGTGCCTGAGCTCGGCCGCCTACCTCTTACTCAAGTGAGGCGTACCGAGACGTAGTCGATGGGTTCAGCAATTCTGAAGGGTCGGGCCGCTCGAACTCAGGGGTTTGAGTAGAGCGAACGCGTGGCGCTGGCGGGATGCGTGCCCGCGGTGGGCTACGCGTTGGGACAGGCGTTTTTCGAGCTGGGCGGCCAGTCGGGTGAGGTCCTGGCGGGTGGCTCGCTCCACGATTGGCGAACCCAGTTTGCCGACGGGCCAGAGGAGCTTGCCGGGGCCGTTGAGCGGACCGAGGGCGAAGCGGAAACGCAGCTCGGTGGTATTGGTGTCGATCGCGGTGAGCTCGTAGGTCACGCGTGGGCGCACGAGGCCGGTTGCTCGTTGCGCCGCCCATCGTCGTTCGGGTTCGTAGGTCACCTCCTCGGCGGTGGTCTCGATGGTCGCCTTCCCATCGTGCGAACTTCAACGTGGCGGGCGCCGACGCCGTGTGGATCGTCGCCCTCGAGGCGCATGTCTTGGACGCCGCTGCGCCAGTCCGCATCATTCAGTCGAACGAGGTATTCAAAGACGTCGGCCGCCGGGCGTTGGATGTTCACCGTCGCTCCCAAATTGGTCTCGTTTTGTGGCCGTTCGGCCTGCTGGATCACGACCCGGTTGGCGTTTGGTCACGGTGGTGCCGTTCGGCCCGGCGTGCTGGCCGGGTCCGGGGGTTCGCGGGTGGGACCGGCAGCGTCATCAGATGACGGCGGGGTTTTAGAATCGCTGAGAGTTGGGGTGCATGTCGAACCATCGGTCGAGCGCGTCTTCCCACGCGTCGATGTCGTCGTCGGTGAAGGTGTCGATGTTCATCTGGGTCAACAGGAACCCGCATTGGCGGACCGCGAACGCGTGGGCGGGGTGAAGCCCGGCGCGTTCGATCGCTTCGGCGATCTCGTTGGTGATGCCCGCCGCGGTCATCGGCAGGTCCTTACCTTCCGGCATGGCCGAGAGTGCAGGAAGAATCGCCTCGACGGGAGGCCCGCTCAGTTCTTGATCGGGCGTCTCATTCGTTCGCGCAGGTCGATCACGTCGGCACCGGAAGCGTCGCCGCGGGCTTTGGCGCTCATGCGCTGGCGGAGTTCTTCGCGGTCCTTCTCGAAGAGGTGGCCGTAGACCCGGTCGATCATGCGAGTGTCGGCGTGGCCGAGGATCTCGGCGAGCATCCACGGGTTCGCTCCGGCGGAGATGAACAGCGACGCCGCGGTGTGGCGCAAATCGTGTGGCGTGAGCGGCGCGAGTTTCGCGGCCTTGACGGCGGGGTTGAAGAACCGGGCCCGCCAGTTCGTGGGGCGCAGGATCCCACCGTTCGGGGCGGTGAACAACAACTCGTGCGGGTCCTCCGGTTCGGCGATGAAGGTGTCGAGATGGGTGCGGAGATGATCGAGAGCTAGGTCGGCGATCGGAACGGTCCGGAACGCCCGCGCCGTCTTCGGATCCTCGAACACCACATGGCCGTCGACATCGGTGAGGCCCTCATCGACGCGGATGTACCCGCAGTCCCAGTCGAGGTCATCGATGCGCAGCGCGCAGAGCTCACCGATGCGGAACCCGCCGTACGCGCCCACGTAGATCATGGCCTCGTACCGCGGGTCGATCTTGGAGGACAGGGTCGCGATCTCGGGTTGGTCGAGGAACCGCAACGACTTGCGTTTCTGGCGGGTGATCGGGGGATGTTCGGGGCAGGGGAGTCGCCCGATCCGGGCGTCGTCGTACGCGGCGGCGATGATCTTGCGGAACCCCTGGTAGATCTTCTCGATCGTGGCCGGCGCGAGCGAACCTCGGGCACGACGCTTGGATTGGTCGGGGTCGGCGAGTTCGACGATCCACTTGTCGACATCGACCCGCGTGATGCGCCCGATCTTGACCTTGCCCCACCGGGGCAGGACGTGGTTGTCGAGGTAGCTGCGATCCCGCGCGTAGCTGGTGCGCGCCAGGCGTTTCTCGGCGAGGGCCATGTAGTGCTCGGCCCATTCGCCGAAGGTGATCTTGCCGGCCTTGTCGTCGACGTACACGCCCCGGTCGACGTCGGCCTGAGCGTTGCGGACGTGGCGCTTCGCGTCACGCTCGAGGTCGAACGTGATCGAGCGCTGCTTGCCGGTCGGGTCGTACCAGCGCGCCCGGAACTTGCCGTTCGGTAGCTTCTCTGTGAACCCCATGACAGACCCCTCGCGTGCCTTACCAACGCCGAGATCCTACACGAGGAGTGGGAGCCAAAATGGAGTGAAAATGGAGCGAACCGCTTCCCAGCGCTTCATCAGAAGGGTCACCGAGGGACGTCGATCATGATTCAGAAAGTGCCGTTGAACTGCGCAAAGAGTGTCCTTCGAGAGCCCTCGATGACCCATCCGATGAAGGTCGCTCTGAGCCCGATTTAGCCTTTACGCGGCAGAGGTCATGGGTTCGAGTCCCCTATCGCCCACCCCGTAAAATCCCTGCTCAGCAGGGGTTTTCTTCGTTGTGGAGTCTGGGGACCGTGGGTCCGGAAACCGAGAATGGCGCGAAAATGGCGCGGTAGCCAGCGTGAACTCTGCCGTGCGTTCCGCGGCAGCGCACAAGTTTCGTGCTGTCTCGTCCAGTCGAGGTCGTGGGGGCGGCATCTTCGCCGACACCACCGTCGCGGTCGCCATGCTCGACAGACTCCTTCACCGCTCCGGCGTGCTCGGCATCGCGGGTGTTAGTACCGCCTCCGCGCCAACCGCGCGCGCTACGCAACTCACGAAGGGAGCGGACACCTGGAATCCACCCGCATCACGGGTGGGGGCGAAAGCGGCGCCACCCGTGTCGGAGGCGTACCGGTACCGTACGGGCGCATGACTGAGATTCCTGTCCTCGACTGCGACTGCGGCAGCTTCCTTCTCGGGGCCCCCAGAGGCTCAACCTCCCCTCACATCGAGGGCAACGCCAGGCGAGGAGGGTGTCACCCGCTCGTGTTCCGTTCGCCTACGTGCAAGGCCTTCCTGATGACGGCGTGCGCTGGGTGCAGGGCACGGTGATCGGTGACCAGAACGCTCGCATCGAGCACAGCTGGGTTGTAGAGGCGAACGGGTGGGTGTGGGATCCGACGAGCGACCTCTGGTTTCACGATGAAGAGGCGTTCAAGGCTTCAGCCATCGACCCCGAGCCGGTATACGAGTTCACTCCGTCAGAGGCGGTTGATGGTCGAGCCTTGGGACAGGTGGGCTACTGGCATCCTCCGGTGGCCTGACCTGCCCGGCGCTGCCATGGCAACCGGCCAGCACTCACGCTGGAGGGTCGGAGACCCAGATCCCATGCTTTTGCAACAAGTCTCGGAAGAACGTCAGCAACATCAGTTCCGGCTGGGCGACAGCAAGCATCTCGGCCCCGCCGAATCGGTACACCTCGTACCCATCCAGGCGGATGCGGCGGTCCTCCCGCACCATCTCGGCGTAGAGCCTCGGCGAGGGCTTGCCATCCTCGGAGTAGTGGTGCTTCCCGTCGAGCTCGAGGAGCACCCGCCGGCGGTTCGGCAGAAACAGCATGAAGTCCATGCGCTGCCGCTTGAGCGTCCCATCCGAAGGCCCGCGCGGATCGAGATGCAGCCATACCTGCGGCAGCAGCGCCGGGAGGTGGAACCCCTCCGACTTGTAGAGGCTGGTGTAGACCCGCAGGAACGGACGCTCGGGGTTGTCGGCGGCGCCGAAGCACGCGCTCAGGTGGTAGTAAAGCGCGTTCGCGGCCGCCTTTTGGTCGAGTCCCGGGTGGTCGTCCATCCACCACGAGACGAGATCCTGCCAGGACAGTCCCGCCGAACCGATCGGCCGACGGTAGACGAGGAACTCATCGCTGTCCCGAGCGATCTCGGCGTCGCTGTTGACGAAGTCGGTGAATACGACCTCCGGCTTGTTCGTGGCGGCGAAAACCAGGATCTTCGCCTCGCCGACGACGCCACCCTGAGCCAGTTCTGCAGCATCGACGACCTTGAGCAACTCGTCGTCACGAACGTCGTTTGCGACGCGACGCGCGATCGGGATCAGCTGCGCCAACTCCAGGGTGTCGGTGTGCCGGTCTACGTATTTCCCCTTGCTATCTCTCGGCGGGTTCTCTTCCGGCCGTTGGGGTCCAAGTCCGACGCGATTGCAGAACGCGGCCACCTGTTCACCGTTGAGGTGATCCAGGATGGACTGCTTCATGGCGTTCCGTAGGTCGAGTAGCGAGGCGTTCTTGGCCACGTGGGTCCGCCATCCGTAGACAGGCCGCCCCGAGATCTCACTGCGGGCGAAGAGCTCGATTCCGTCGCGTCGTAGGTGCCGGTTGTACAGCTCCGCCAAGTCGACCACCGACTGTTCGTCGCTACGGACCTCAGGGTGCAGGGTCTCGGCGAGGAACGTGAGCAGCCTGTTGTCGTCTGTCGGCAGCTCGAAGCGATCATCCGTGAAGATCCAGGCGACTTCCCAGTCCATCGGGTTGTTCACGCAATGTTGGATGATGTCCTCGCGAGCCGACTTGTAGCGGCCATCAGTGTCTGGGAGCGCGTCGAGGTCGTAGTGGAGCCGCTCAAGCAGACGCAACTCATCGAGGTCACCGGCCCACCAGTGTGGGCTTGCGGCGAGATCGGCTGTAATTGCGCGCCTGGTCACCAGTGTGATGGTCAACGTCCTACCTCCCCAGCAGGTTGAGCCTCGACGACGTCGTGGTCACTCGGTCAGTCCGCCAGGTCGGTGCCCCGGCCGTCGCCCGATACGACCAAGATGTCCACCACACGCTGCCAGGGATGCGTACGACGCGTGGCCCACGAGCGGAGGCAGGTTGGTCCGTGGCCCGATTGTCCACACGAACCGCTCCGACAGCGCTGGCAGCCAAGCCGCTTCACGGGATCAGCGAAGGCTGTTGATGGATGGCGGGCACGACAGGCTGGAGACGTCAATAGTCATCCGCCCGCCGCGCTCGACGGGCGGCCACTCGGCGCTTGATTTCTTCGTCGCTGAGGGTCACTGCCGGCCGGACTGGGTCGGACGTCGACGCTGACCGGTAGGCGGCCGCTGATTCCCGGTACAACTCCTCACCTGCTGGGGCGAGTTGCCAGTACCCATGAGGGGAGTTGTCCTTCAACAAGCCTTCGTTCTTCATGCGATTGCGCTCGAAGCTCGCGCGGTTCTGCCACTTCGCCTCGCCGCTGTGGGTTGCTTGCTCCACAGGGGCGTAGTCGGCCGGTAGAAGCACGCTCTTGATCAGGTGTTCGAGCTCGACCAGAACCGATTCTCGCTTGGCACTGCCCCCGAGATTGCCAATGGCGACGACGATAGGGATCCGGTAGTCGGACTGCGGAGTGGTCTCTCCGTGCTCTCGAGTAGCCATTCTCCAACGACTTCCTTCATTCAGGTTGGTGGAACCCGCAAGTACTGCTCTTCGCGTGAGTGCGAGGACCTGTCGCCCTGAGCGGGTCCAACACACATGGGACCCGAGGTGGTAGGGGTGCAAGTCGCAGCGTACGCCGCGGCGTCTGCTCGTGGGCGGAGCAGTGCGGCTCGTCGTGGTCGTTGGCCTGCTGCCAGTCGTCGCCACCACGCGGGTAGCGCGCTCGCATCGGGTGGCCCGGCATGACATTGATTCGCCTGTTCATGCAGGGCCGCTCGACGGTCAACGGCGACGATCCCGGTAGTGGTCATGGACGGCGGCGACCTCGCTCGACCAGAACGCGAGTCTTTCGTCCGCTGATGCTGGGGGCGGAAGCAGCCCGAGCTGCTCTGCGTAGCTGTAGTAGCCGGGCCCAGCGTCGTTCTCGTTCAGGTAGATCACGATTGCCGAGATCATGTGCCCCGACTCGGGTCGCTCTGCTCCAACGATCCGATACAGGAGATGGCCGACCGCGGCCCGCTCGCTCTCGTGGTCAAAGTCGAAGCCTGATAGATCGGTGCGCTGCACGAGCACCTGGTTCACCTCCGTGTAGGTGGTGGTACGGCCCATCCGTGCCCGCTCGACCAGGAACCGTCTGCCGACCTCGGTCAGCTCGTCCCACTCAGCTTCGCTTCGTCCGTATTGGCTCGGGATCTCGCTCACGTGCGGCGCTCCTTGCATCTAGCGGTGGCTGTGTCCTTGGTCGTCCTCACCCGGAACACTCAACGCAAACCGTGGCGTCGCCGTTGAACTGGGACGGGTGCTTCCGGAGGAAGCAAGAGGGGCAGAGCCGCTGATCGCCCTGCGACGACCGTCCCTCCGAGGCTCGCATGCTTTGAGCTCGCCGGACCCGAGATGTCGGGGCGACGGGTAGCAGGTCGCCGCTTGCTGCGCGATCGCCGAGGGCAACCAGCTTGGGGTCAGTCACCTGCAGGACCGTGCGCGGATACTTGACGAAGGCCTTGATGGCGTCCTCGTCGAGATCGTCCCAGTCGATTCGGCCAAACCACTCGACAGGGCGCAGGTGTCGCATTCCTGGGACCGGTGAGACATCACGCCATTCGTAGGGGCCGTTCACGCGGCCCACGACGAGCTGTCGGCGGCTGCCGTCAGAGGTGACAACGAAGTCGCCGACCTTCATTCGGGTAGAAAAGTCGAGCAGCCGTTCAGCGAGGGTCTCGAAGTCTGTGCGGTTCTTCGCTTGTTTCAGCTCCTGCAGAGCCTCTGCAGCGCCGCGTTCTCGCACGTCGCCTACCGTCGCGTAGCCCACGGCGACGAATCCGTTGTCGACGCAGGCATCGACTACTTCTCCGCCTTCGCCAGAGCGAACAAGCCAGATGACGCGTTGGTGCTCAGTGGAACTCAATGTGATCCCCTGCGATGTTGACCTCTCCACCCGCTAAGTCGGCGAGCCTCTTGGTCCGGTCCTCCAGCGCTCTCGACACCGTCGGCGAGAGGTACTCCTCGATCCAAGCATCGAAGGCCGCATGAGAAGGGCAGACCCACACGCACGAGTTGTACTCGTGCCGTGCATCTCGACCCGAGTTCACCCAGACGCGGCTTGAGTAGTCGATCTGGAACTCCAAGCCCCATCGGTTTCCCGT
>Ga0105047_10012648_pt1 | contig 13564 bp, 11 predicted proteins | sample MAT04_FD_78384 | JGI IMG/M metagenome (GOLD analysis project Ga0105047, IMG submission 78384) | Freshwater microbial communities from Lake Fryxell liftoff mats and glacier meltwater in Antarctica - MAT-04 (megahit assembly) | ecosystem: Environmental > Aquatic > Freshwater > Ice > Liftoff...
CTTCCTCGCTTGGTTCTACTGGACGTACCTGGATTTCCTGTAGCGCTTCGCTGGTGAATTCCGTCGATTCCATCCCAGAATTTTTACCAGGACTTTTTGGCGTTGTTCAGCTTTTAGACTAAGCCATTGAATCTAAATGGATGCTGTGGAAGCACAAATTCACCCTGGCCCGCCGGCCGTCAGATTTGTCTCCATTCGAACCTGCCGTGACACGGGCCGAAATGCAATGCCAGGGATTTGGGTTTGCTCGGAGGCTACGTCGCCAATCTCTTTTTTTGAATCGCACCCACCCATCCAAACGAGCCGTGATGAAATGCCGGCCGAGAAGGAATTGCGCATTTGCCGCAAACGGTTTGGGTTCGGCCCGGATTGATGGATATGAGGTTAGCTATGACGGTTCGAGCGTCATGACGCACTTCGCTGTCGTGAACAGGGCGGAACTCCTGCCGGTCATCCGCATGGAGCCTGAAGCGCTACGGTTGGCGCGGACGGTAAGGCCGGATCATCTGCACGGGTTGTCGCCATCGGCTCGTGAGAGCAGGGTCCGCAAGTGGGGACGCCGCGTCGATAATCGCGGGGATGGATCCGCGGAACGCGTGGTTGGAGCGTGGTGTGATGGGAAGGCCAATGGCGATCAAGGAAAACGACCGGATCGAGTTGTTTAACGGGGAGCAGCCGCCGAGGCAGAAGGTGATTCATTCGGCGGCGTTTGCCCGGAAACTGGAACGGCTGGCAACGGCGCTGGAACGTAGGCGTTGATTTTGCTGAGATCGATTGTTACGACGCCTTCTGGCGTCGCGCCGTACAGATCGGTAAACTTGGCGCCAAAGACGATGTCACTGCCGGCATAGGAAAAGCGAACGTGAACGGCTTGAGAAAACGTTTCGTCCATGGCGGAAAAGGCAACGAAGATCTCGATATCGGCGTCGAGGAGTTCTGCCTGGGTGCGGGCGAAGAAGGGGCTGCTGGCGTCGATGGGATGAACGATGACCCACTGGGTGGGCAGGAGTCCGACGTTGTCGCGCTCCAAAGGGAGTTGGTGGAAGCGGCGAATGGGGCGATTCGGATCGGAAAACTCCATCCAGCTATAGGTCACAGTCACTTTCAAATCCAAAAGCTGACTTTGCCGGCCGTTCGCGACGCGAAACATGAAACCAGTGCTGTCCCTATATGGCGCGATCAAAGCGACGTTGCTGCGGATGATGTGGGCCGATGGACGCGAAAAACGAGCGAACAAGATGCCGGTGATCAGAGCGAAGCCCATCAGGCCGGTCAGGGCTTCGATGGCGACGAGGGAGTTGGCGAATGTGCCCTTTGGCGTCATTTGGCCGTAGCCGATGGTGGCGATGGTTTGGACGGAGAAGAAGATCGCGTTGTGCCAGGGGGCTCCAGGTTCGCCGCCTTGAATGGCGCCAGGGCCGGCCGCGATGTAAAGTGTCGCGAAAAAGGCATTGGCGATCACATAGAAAATGAAGGAATACAGGAAGAATAGCGGCCAGGAGACGGTGACCATGTGTTGGTACACGTTGATGGACTGCCAGAATCCGTGCCCCAGGCGGACAACGTCAAAAGTGCCGTCGGGGCGCATGATGCGCTTTTGCCTCGACTGCGCAATCCGGCCGCTGAGGCCCAGATCTCGTTCCTGTGGTTCTTCCGCCATGTGGATGCTACCCTATTAGGTTAGGATACCCAGGACTGAACCATGTCAGGTCATTCAAAATGGCACACGATCAAACACAAGAAGGCGGCTCTTGACGCCAAACGCGGGAAGATTTTCACCCGCCTGATTAAGGAAATTGTCATCGCGGCACGCGGCGGCGGCGATCCTGCTTCGAATGCGAGGTTGCGAACGGCGGTCACCGCGGCGAAGGCGCTATCTATGCCGCAGGACAACATTACTCGCGCGGTAAAGCGCGGTACTGGCGAACTGGAAGGCCTGACTATTGAAGAGTACACCTACGAGGGGTACGGGCCGGGCGGCGCGGCGGTGATGGTGAAAGTCGCCACCGACAATAAGAATCGGTCGGTCAGCGATATTCGCCACTTGTTCGGGAAAAACGGCGGCAATATGGCCGAGCAGGGCGCGGTGGGCTGGATGTTCGAAATGAAGTCGAGCATCGTCGTTGACGGTGAGGGCGTGGGCGAAGATCAGTTGATGAATATCGCCTTGGAAGCGGGCGCCGACGATATCCGGAATAACGGCGATAGCTGGCAGGTGCTGTCAGATCCTTCGGCGCACCAGGCGGTCCTGGACGCGCTGGCGGCGGCGAAGATCGCGGTCGTGGAATCCGAACAGACGGCGCTGGTGCCGAAGACGATCGTGAACCTGGAAGGTAAGGACGCGACGGCGATGATGAAGCTGTTTGAAGCTATTGACGACTACGACGACGTTCAGAATGTTTACGGCAATTTTGAAATCGTCGATGACGCGGACGCCGACGGGTAACGTCCAAACGTTATGCGCGTTCTTGGCATCGATTGCGGTTCAGAGCGGACGGGCTTCGGGGTCATCGAAAGTGACGGCAGGACCCACCGCTTAATCGCGGCTGATGTGATTATCACGTCGCCCAAGAAACCGCTCCATGAGCGGCTGTTGGCGATTGCGACCGGTTTGCGAACAGCCATTGCCATGCACCAACCCGAGGCAGCGGCGGTTGAGGGCGTTTTTCACGCCGTGAATACGCAGACGGCGATCAAATTGGCCCACGTGCGGGGCGTGGCGCTGTTGGCGATCGCCGAGGCTCACTTAACGATTGGCGAATATTCGCCGATGGAGGTCAAGATGAGCGTTGTGGGGTATGGGCGCGCGGAGAAGGAACAGGTGCAGTTGATGGTGCAGACGATTCTCCGGTTGCCGGCGATCATCAAATCGCAGGACGCCTCCGATGCGGTGGCGGTGGCGATTTGCCACGCGACGCGCGCGGGGTTTGCGGCGCTGGTGGGAGCATCGCGATGAAATTGCTTCTGGTTTTGGTTTCATTGGCCGCCTGCGCCCAGGAAGGAAAACTCACCTTCACGAAAGTGTTTCCTGGGAGTACGCCGGCCTGGGTGAAGATTGTATTGGAGAAAAACGGTCAGGCGGTTTATACGGAAGCTCCTGACGACCCGCAACCGCTGACGTTTAAATTGACCGAAGCGGAGACTGCTACGATGTACGGGCTGGCTGAGAAGCTCCAATGGTTCACTCGCCCGATAGAATCCGGGTTGCCGGTGGCGAAGATGGGCGACAAGACGTTCCGGTATGAGGGCGAAGGGAAATCGCAGGAGCAGAAGTTCAATTATTCGTCGGATCCGGATGCGCAAGCACTGGCGGACTGGTTTGAACGGATCAGCGAATCGGAGCGGTATTTGTTGGAACTGGAGCGGTCGGCGCGATTTGACAAACTGGGCGTCAATCGCGTAATTCTGCAGATCCAGGCGGCTTATGAACGAAAGCGGTTGGTGGCGGTGGACCAGTTTCTAAAGTGGTTGGACCGTGTCACTAAGAATGAGAGCTATCTGAACATGGCACGGGACAGAGCATCGCGGCTTGCGGAGACCTTTCGGAATCCGGCGCCGCCGGAGGTAGCCAAGTGAAGGTTTTGGCAGTCTTGGCCTTGGTGGCCGCATTCGCTTTTGGGCAATCGCAGTTGCCGCCCCAGGAACAACAGGATTTAAGCAACTCGCTGGCCGAGGCGGGGAACTCCAGTCACGAGTTTATTTTTGCGTTGGAAAAGCACCTTAAAAAGTACCCCGAGACAAAGTCGCGATGGGATCTGGAACGCGCGCTTGTAAAGGCGGCGAAAGAAACTGGTGACGATGCGCGGATCATCAGTTGGGGCCAGCCCGTATTGGTGCGCGAGACCGAAGACCTGCAAACGCTGGAAGCCGTGACGCGGTCCCTAAACCGCATCGGGGATAAGGCGTCGGCCGAAAAGGCGTTGGTATTCGGAAAGAAGTGGGAGCAGGTGCTGCGGAGTTTGGAGCCACGGGATCAAACTGAGAAAATTCGGTGGCAGACGCGGTTGGATCTGGATCAAGGGCTGAGCCGGGCTCTGCAGGCGCAGGCACGAGCGCAGTTGAGTTTGGGGAAGGCCGCCGAGGCCGAGGTACTTGCTGTCAGTTCGTTTGCCACGTATGCGAGCGATGAGAGTGCGAGAGTGCTGGCGGAGGCCCGGACGGCGTTGAACAAATGGGACGCCGCGGCCGATGCCTGGGCGGATTCTTTTGTTTCAAGTGACTTGAAACGGCCGGAAGATCTGACCGCTATGCGAGCGGCGTACCAAAAGGCGCACGGGGACGTGAAGGGCGCCGGAGACCGGTTGTTGGCCGCGCACGACCGCTTTAACAAGTGGAACGATGCGAAACTCATACGCTTACGGGGATACGATCCGAACGCGATGAAGGGCAAGCCGGCGGAATACGTTCTGACTGGAATTGGCGGAGACAAAATGCCGTTAGCTGCACTGCAAGGGAAGGTTGTCGTGCTGGATTTTTGGGCGACCTGGTGCGGCCCTTGTCGCGTCCAACATCCCCTTTATGACAAGGTAAAGGAGAGGTTCAAAGGCCGCGAGGATGTGGAGTTTGTCTACTTGAACACGGATGAGGATAAGAACCTGGTGGCCCCGTTCCTGAAAGAGAACCAATGGGCGAATAAGGTGTATTTCGAGGACGGGTTGTCGCGTTTACTAAACGTCACTTCGATTCCGACGACCGTGATCCTGAACAAACGCGGAGAGATTGCGAGCCGTATGAATGGGTTTCTTCCGGATAAATTTGTTGAGATGTTGACGGAGCGCGTGCAGCGGATTTTGGCGGAGTAGCATGGGGACCAGATTCAAGCGGGTCATCTGGATCGTATTGGACAGCGCGGGAATTGGGGAGATGCCGGACGCCGCGGCTTACGGGGATGCCGGCAGCGACACGCTCGGGAACATCGCGCGTCAACGAGCACTGCGTCTGCCCAATTTCTCACGGTTGGGTCTGGCGAATATTAAGCCTTTGACCGGGCTGCCGATGGATGCGGCGCCATTGGGGGCGTATGGGAAATGCGCCCTGGCATCGCCCGGCAAAGATACGACAACCGGACACTGGGAGATGGTGGGTATCCATTTGGAAAAGCCATTTCCGCTGTTTCCTGGCGGGTTCCCAGCGCCGTTGATGAAGGAGTTTGAAGACCGGATCGGGCGGTCGACAATTGGGAACAAGGCCGCATCCGGCACCGAAATCATTGAGGAACTCGGTGAGGAACATGTGCGCACTGGATCGCCGATTGTCTATACATCGGCGGACAGCGTATTTCAAATCGCCGCGCATGAGGATGTGATTCCGCTGTGGGAACTCTACAAAATCTGCGACACGGCCCGGGCCCTTTTACGCGGTCCCTATGAAGTGGGCCGGGTGATAGCCCGTCCCTTTGCAGGTGAAGCGGGCGCCTACTCCCGGACGTCGAACCGGCACGATTATGCCGTGCCGCCACCGGCGGGCATGCTCCTGGACCGGTTGGCCGAGCGTAAAGTTCCAGTGCATAGCGTGGGCAAAATCTTCGACGTGTTTTTAGGCCGCGGCGTGTCGGTTTACGACAAAACGAAAACCAACGCCGAAGGGATGCGCGTGACGCTGGAGGCGATGGATGTGACGCCGGAGGGGCTGATCTTCGTCAACCTGGTGGATTTCGACATGCTCTTCGGGCATCGCAACGACGTCGAAGGATATGCTCGGGCGTTGGAAGAGGCGGACGCCTGGGTACCGTCGCTGCTGGCGGCCATGCGGCCCGAGGATCTAGTCATCTTCTGCGCCGACCACGGCTGCGATCCCACGACACCATCGACCGACCACAGCCGGGAATACACGCCGTTGTTGGCGTATTCGCCGTCCGGGCGGGGCGGAGTGGATTTAGGTACTCGCGCCACGTTGAGCGATATCGGGCAAACGGTGGCCGAAAACTTCGGCGCCTTGATTACGAAGGGAACGAGTTTCTTACAACAATTATGAGAACACCGCTAATGGCCGGCAATTGGAAAATGTACAAGACGCCGGCGGAAACCAAAGCTTTTTTCGACGCGTTTCTGCCGCTGGTGGCGGAGTCGAAGCACTGTGAAGTGGCGGTTTGCCCGCCTTACGTGAATATTCACGCTGCCGTGGAATCGACTCGCGGTACGCGAGTTGGCGTTGGGGCGCAGAACCTCTATTGGAAGAATGAAGGCGCATTCACCGGAGAGATTTCCGGGCCGATGATTAAGGCAACCGGCGCCGAATGGGTGATTATCGGACACAGCGAACGCCGGCAGTTTTTCGGAGAGACGGACGCGACGGTTTTGGAACGGACAAAGTCCGCCTTGGCCTGCGGACTGAAACCGATCGTGTGTGTTGGTGAACGCCTGGAAGAACGCGAGTCGGGGCGGACGGAAGCCGTGTTGGCCGAGCAGTTCGATGGCGGGATTGCACCGTTGGACGCCGAGTCGTTCGCGAAGATTGTGGTTGCTTATGAGCCCGTCTGGGCGATTGGCACGGGCAAAACAGCGACGCCGGACATGGCGGCCGATGCCCACCGCGCGTTGCGGGCGCTGGTGATCGCCAAGTATGGCCCGGAGGCCGGGGCCGCCGTTAGGATCCTGTACGGCGGCAGCGTGAAACCAGACAATGTAAAGGGATTGATGGCGCAGCCCGAAATTGACGGCGCATTAGTCGGGGGCGCCAGTTTGGAAGCGGGATCGTTCGCTTCGATCGTTAATTTCTAGATTCTCATCGAATCGGAAACCGGGCGCCGTGCCTTTACATCCATGTAACAGGAGGCACCATGCGAACCCAAGTAGTATTTTTTGCAATGGCGCTGGGCGGCATACTGACTGCCCAAACGCCAGCCGCGAATCAACAGGCCATCGTGAATATGGCCCGAACGATTCAGCGCGAGATTCTCACATTACCGGAATACGGCGTCTTTGACAGTCTCCGGTTCAGCTTCAAAGGCGATACGGTAACGTTGCGCGGCTTCGCGTCGCGACCCCTATTGAAATCAGGCGCGGAAAACGTCACCAAACGAGTGGAGGGCGTCGGGAAGGTGGATAACCAAATCGAAGTGTTGCCACTATCGCCGAATGACGACCAGATCAGGCTCCTCGCTTATGTGGCGATCTACGGACATCCCTCGCTCGCGAGATTCAATCCAAACCGCGGGACGCCACTGTTTATGTCGCGGATGAGCGCCATGACCGGCATTACGAACAACCCGCCGTTCGGAAACCATCCGGTGCATATCGTCGTCAGGAACGGGAATATCACGCTGGAAGGCGTATTGCCTACAACCACCGACCGCACAATTGCCGAGATACAAGCCAACGGCGTTTCGGGCGCGTTCTCAGTCATTAACAATGTTGAAGTGGAAGAGTCGATGAAGTTCAAGAAGCCGAAGAAGTAACGCGATAAGATGGGCTGGAAATGATGCGTTGTAACGCTTTGATCCGGCTCGCGTTTATCGCACTGCTGTTGTCGATGGCGGTCGCCGGTCAAGTGACGCCGGTGCTGAACTTTACCGGCGCCCCCATCGCCAATGAGTTTGCCGCTGGTGCTACCCAGACTTACCAGTTGACGGTTCCCGCGGGGATGTTCGTCGATTTGAAAGTCTATAAATTGGGGGGTGATGCCGCGATAACTGGCCGTCTACCGGATGGCAAGGAGTTTGCGACCTCAGACCGTTTGCAGTACGGCGGCTTTGAAGATGCCCATTGGATTTCCGGCGCGGGCGGAGATCACCGGATTGAAGTTCGCGCAGTAAAGGGCGCGGCGGTCCGGTATCGGATAGAGGCTGAATTGCGGTCGCCAAGTGAGGCTGATCGCCGCCGGGCGAGCGGATTTCGAATCGGGTGGGCAGATAGCAAAGCGCTTCTCAATCCGAAGACGGGTGATGGATTCCGTAAGCTGGCCGCACAGTACGAGTTGGCGGCGCCGGAGTATCAGAAGGGCGGTGACATTCGACGCGAGGCCCATACGCTGACAGAGTTGGCCAATGTCTTATTTGGTTTGAGCGAGTATAGAAAAGCGCTGGCGTTGTATTTGCGAGCGATCGAACTGCTAAGGCGAGTCCCCGACGAGCCGCAAAATCTGGCGAGTTCGCTGGTCAGTTTAGGCGCGATCTACACCGCGCCGGGAGAAAACCGCTCCAGCTTGAGCAGCTATGAAGAGGCGTTTAAAATAATGCCGCCCGACGCCGCGAAAGGCGATCAGGCGATTGCGATTAGCGGCATTGGCGGAGTCTACGCGAGAACCGGCGACAGCGGGAAGGCCATTGAATACAAGTTGCGGGCCTTGGCTATGCGGCGGAAAATTGGCGAGAAGCTTGGCATTGCATCATCTCTGGTGGGAATTGGCAGCTACTACTACAACATCCGGAATTTGCGGAAAGCCATTGAGTATGCGGCCGAGGCGCTCCCTATCTTTATGGAGATCAAAGAGGAAGTGTGGGAGGCACGTACGCGCAGTGAACTCGGATCGATTTACGCCGAACTGAGGGACGCGACGAAGGCCGCGGAGTACTGGCAGCGCACGGAAGAAATCTATCGGTGCGCCGGCCACAACAACGGACTGGCGGGTGTCCTTTATGGGATGGGTAATCTGAGGAAAAACGAGGGTGACTTTGCCACGGCGCAGAGGTACCTGGAAGAAGCGGCGGCACTGAATAGGAAGGCAGATTATCCGGCGGGACTCTCCCGATCGCTGGCGAGTCTCTGCGATTTATTTGCATCTTCCAAGCAGTGGGATCGCGTCCGTCCGGCGGGCCGGGAGGCGCTTGCACTCGGCCAAAAAATCGGTTCACCATAGGAGCAGACCCGCCCTTTACGTTGCCTCGGACAGGCCGCGACGCAGGACGGTTCGTGTGACGAGGCAGACAAGCTGTTCCAGGAGGCCTTGACGTTTGCGAGAAAGGTCAATGACAGGGGCGAAGAGATGCGTGTGCTCGCTGAACTCTCTCTCCTGGCCAGTCGCCGAGAGGATCTACGCGGCAGCATTTCCTATATGGAGCAGTCGACGGCAGTCGCGGAGGCTGACGCACTGCGCCTGCCGGATTCAGAATTGCGGACCCGGTACCGGGCGAGTCGATCGAGCATCAATGAGCGGCATCTGGAACTGTTGATGAGTTTGCATCAAAAAGATCCTGCAGGGGGCTATGCGCAACGGGCCTTTGATGTGGTGGAACGCGTGCGGAATTGATCGCCAGTTCGGATACGGCGGGGCCGCGGGTACTGAATGCAACGGAAAAGGGGACTGAGACCAAACTGCTGGGGGCCGTAACGGCTACACAGAGGGAGTTATTTCGAGAGAATCTTCCGGCGACACGTCGAGAACCGCTACGGCTGGAATTGGCCAAAGCCGAACGCGAGCTGGAACTATTTCAGAGCGTTTCGTATTCAGGGAAGGAAGCCGGATTCGTCTTCGAGGCATGGGACGCGGGGCGCGCCCCGCGTGAATTGGCCGGCGCCGACGGAGCCGTTATTGCCTTCTCTCTAGGCGCGGCCCGATCCTATGTTTGGGCGCCAACGGAGCAGAGGGTGGCGAGTGCCGCACTTCCGGCACGGGCGCAAATCGAGGCGCGCGTGGGAGCGTTTCGGAACCTGGTGAATAAGCCGGTGAACGCCCTTACCGCGTCTCGAGCGCTGTCGGCCATTGACGCTGCCGGGGCGGAACTCTATCGAATGTTGCTGGGTCCGGTGGCGGGCGCGCTGGCCGGTAAAAAACGGTTGCTCATCGTGACGGATGGAGCCCTGGCCTATCTGCCGTTTGAGGCGATCGGAGAACGGGCCAAGCTAATTGATTCGTTTTCCGTGGCCTATGCCCCGTCGGCATCGACGGCCGGGGCGTTGCGGGACCGTGCGGCCAAACGCGTTCCGGCGTCGAAGACGTTGTTGGCATTCGGGGATCCGTCATTGCCGGGCGGCCGGGCGCCTTCTGCCGCGATGAAGTCCCAGGTGGAACGCGGTTTCTCATTCGTCGCGTTGCCGAATGCGCGCGGCGAGGTGGCGTCGATTAGCGGCCTGTTCGCACCGGACTCGACGCGGACCTACTTAGGCGACGCGGCCACGGAAAGCAGGCTGAAAGCCGAGCCGTTGAGCGAGTACAAGTATTTGCACTTTGCCGCGCATGGCTATTTTGACGAAGACGAGCCGCGGCGTTCGGGCATCGTGCTGGCCCAGGTGGCCGACCCGAACGAGGATGGCTTCCTGCAGGCACGAGAGGTGATGAGTTTGCGGCTGAACAGTGACATGGTTACGCTTTCGGCGTGCCAGTCCGGCCTCGGAAAACTTCTGGCGGGCGAGGGTGTGCAGGGGCTTGCACGCTCATTTTTTCATGCCGGCGCTCAAAGCGTAGTGGTGAGTTTGTGGAATGTGGACGATCAAGCGACGGCGGAGTTGATGAAGCGGTTCTACGGGTCCATGCGCGATGGGTTGTCCCCGGTGCGTGTCAAGAACTTTGAGGCACTGCGCCGCGCTAAGCAGGCGCTGTCGCGCACCGTTGGCGGACGTTGGCGGCACCCCTACTATTGGGCGCCGTTTGTGTTGATTGGTGAATCCGGGATGTCGCGCCGATTTGCAGGTGGGCCGGTAAAATCAACGCCCACACCGAGTGCAAAATTCGCTGCCGATGGCCAAATATCCAGCGGTGCACTTTGAAATCGGCTGCCGCGATCAGTCGCAGACGCGTGGCTTTTACGTGCAAGTGGAAGACGTGGCGGCCGCGATTCAGCAGGCAATCGCGTTGGGCGGTAAGAGACTGGAGGGTCCGGTGTGCCGATACCCACAGGGACGTTTGCGTGGTTACAGGGTCCTGCGGAAGCCTGCCCCGTGACGGGCCTCCCTCCGTTTGATTAGAACGTAATCCGGGCCTGGGCTTCCATCCAGCGATTGGTGGCGGCTGTCTGGCTGGTGATTCGCCCGAAGTTTGTCGAGAATGGATCGGCGTTTGGACCCGCCATTTGGGAGCGGTTTTGGAGATTCAGCGCATTGATCCGAAGCTGCATTTTGACCCGTTCGGTGACCGCGAAATTCTTGGAGACGTTTACGTTCCACTGATTGGTTGAATCTGCCCGGATACCATCGATTCGCGTCGGGAACACGCGACGGTGAAAAGAGTTTGGGCCGCGCGCGGTGTTGCGTTCGAAATCGGCGGTGTTGAACCAAGTCTCCATTGAACGGCTGACATTGGCGACGTTGTTCACATCGCTGCCGTAATAGAAGAGATTGCCAAAATTGGCCAGACCGCCGGGCTGATACTCATACGTCGCGGCCATCTGCCAGCCGCCGAGGACGAGGTCAGTCGCTCGATTGGCTCCGGAGAGAAACTGGCGGCCTTTTCCGAAGGGCAGTTCGTAGACGCCCGTGCCCGTGAATCGAATGGGACGGCCGTCGTTCGATGCGCGCTCGGTGCGAACGGTATCGAATTCGTCGTAGAAGAAATCGGCCTCGCGGAGCTGCATTTTGGTGAAGCCGAGATTGAGGTTCCAGCCTTTAGAGAATCGTTTTTCAAACGAAGCCTGGAACTCGTGGGACTTTGTGTAGGCGCTGTCCTCGGTATTATTCGTGAGGCCGTTCATATGGGGGAAAGGCCGGAGCAGGGTGGAACGCCTTATTGTGGGCGAGGTGAAAAATCCATTCGTGTTCATATCGGCCCAAACAAGGGCGGAGAAGTCGGCTTGATTCAAATTTTGGATATAGAAAGGGTTGGTGACGTTCGCATTGAGGTTGTTCGCGATGGGATCGTTACGAACCGTGCCTGAGGCCCAGTATTTTTCGGGCAATGGCGACTGGTTCCGGCCAAGCGAGATGCGATCGGAATAAGAGCCGGCGTAGGACGCCGAAACAACCATCGACGATCCGAACTGGCGCTGGATACCGATCTGCCAGCGTTGTTGGCGGGCGTGGGGCTGGTTGAAATCCGTGTAGCCGAAACCGCGGCCGACGCGGTTCATCGCGCCGAGAGAGGAACCCGTGGGAGTATCGAAGCGGGTTCCGTCAGTCCGAACCGGAAATGGATCGAGCAGGGGGCTTTTGAAACCGGCAGGACTGGCGGCCGCGGGGAAATTCCAAGTCTGGCCGAAATCGTTGGAGATGACGGTGCTGGTTGCACGGGAATAACCGGTTTGATCGGGCCCGAAATTGAGGACATTGATGGTGTCGAAGTAGACGCCGTACCCGCCGCGGATGACGGTCTTGCTATTGGCCTGGTAGGCGACACCGAAGCGGGGGAGCCACATCAGTTCATTCTTGAAAAGTTGGCGGCGATCAGGCCCGGTAAATGTGTTGCCTCCTTTGATCACGAACTGGCTCGCGGGAAGTTCGGTTATCGGGTTGCGGGCGTAGTTTGCCTGGGCGCCGGCGGTAAGTGGAATGTTGGCGTTGGGATCGAAGTTTCCGATCATTCGGTTAAAGCGCTCCGTGGCGCCCTTTTCGTATTCCATGCGAAGGCCGATATTGACGGTCAATTTTGAGTTGATTCGCCAGGAGTCCTGGACGAAAGTGGCGTAGTAGGGCGTGTGCGTGGCGTAGGTATCATTGGTCGCAACACTGGCGCTTGAGGGGACGCCGAGGATGAACGCCGCCCAGCCGAGACCGAGGTCGCTGGCGGGAGTGAAACCGTCGTCGTTGCGGCGGACGTAGTTCTGATTAAACGAAAAGTTACCGCTGGTGTTTCCGCCCCCGCCGCCGGTGCGGAACTGGTTGCGGTTGTCGAACGCGGCGCGGATGGAATGGTTGCCGCGAATGAAGGTGCCTTCCAGTTTTGCGGTCAACTGCCGGCTGCGGGTCCAAGTGGAGAAACCGGCGGGGCTGATGGTCGTGTATCCCGCGACGGCCATTTGGGGAAGCTGGGCGAGATCGCCCGCCTTCTGATCGAGATAGGCGGGCAGGCCGAGATCGCTGGGCTTGAACTCGCGGGCCTTGGGTTGAATGCTTCCCTCGCGGAATTGATTCATGGCGATGTTAAAGTTCCAAAGCGTTGCCGGGTTCTGGGTGTAAACAACGTCGACGTTGCCACCCTTGTTGTTTCGAACCAGACCGTTGAGATTCAGACCGCGCGCGGTCTCGTACGTCCAATCGGCGCGGTCCTCGGGGCCGAAGTCGTTGAACGACCAGCGACCGAACATGCGCCATTTATCGGAGATCTGGTAGTCCGTCCGATTGGAGTATGCCTTGTAGTCCCAGTTGTATGGGGTCTGCGAGGCGAGGTAATTATTGACCGGGTCGGCGTTGGGCGCGATAACTACATTGGGGTTTGGATAGAGTTTCGTGATCGCGTCGTAGGCTGGATTGACGAAGCGGCTGCGGGGGATTATGTTTCCGGCGAAGGGAGTGCGGATGAAGTTGTTGGGGCGAGCCGGATCCAGGCGCACGGTGGCCGGATCATGGATCGCGTAACGAGGGCCGTTATTGACGATCGTCAGCATGTCGCTAAAGTCGCCTTCGCGGGCCTTCAGCGAAGGAACGGTTCGATTGAACGTCGAGGCGTCTTCGGTCTTCACGTCTTTAAAGGCGTTGTAAGTGAAGAACCAAAACAGGCGATTGCGACCGTCGTAAATTTTAGGAATAACGACGGCGCC
>Ga0105047_10012650_pt1 | contig 13561 bp, 13 predicted proteins | sample MAT04_FD_78384 | JGI IMG/M metagenome (GOLD analysis project Ga0105047, IMG submission 78384) | Freshwater microbial communities from Lake Fryxell liftoff mats and glacier meltwater in Antarctica - MAT-04 (megahit assembly) | ecosystem: Environmental > Aquatic > Freshwater > Ice > Liftoff...
AAGCGCGAACAGTTTCGCGGAACGAACCACGGCATCGGTCTCGCGCTGTTCTATCACGGCGCGGGATTCACGGGCGGCGGCGAACGCATGCTTCGCTCACGGGCGCGACTTGAACTCACCGCAACCGGAGTGCGCATTGCAACTGGAAGCACGGAAATTGGGCAAGGCACGCGTACCATGCACGCACAAATCGTGACCGACGCGTTGGGTATTCCCTACGAACATGTCGAAGTCGCGCAACCAGACACGGCGCTGGTGGCCGACAGCGGTCCCACCGTTGCATCACGTACGTGCATGGTCGTCGGAAAAATTCTTGAAGAGTGCGCGTACGAAATGAAAGGCAAATTGGGAGCGTTGACACCGGCCGAGTACTACGCAACAAACGGCGAGCTCTCGGTTGAACGCGTGTATGAGCCACCGGACTGGATTGAGTGGGACGACAAGACATACCTTGGCGATGCGTACGCGACGTACGGCTGGGGGTGCGACGTGGCCGAGTTGGAGGTGGATGCCGATACGTTCGAAGTGCGGCCCATTCGGCTCACAGCCGTACAGGAATTCGGTCGCCCGATACATCCCGCGATGGCACGCGGGCAAATTGAAGGCGGAACGGCGCAAGGTTTGGGATACGCGCTGCTTGAACGGGTGGTGATGAAAAACGGCGCGACGGAGAACGCGCAACTCACGAACTACACCATTCCGACAACGCTTGACATGCCTGAACTCGACCTCGTGATGATGGACAATCCGTATCCCGGCGGTCCGTTTGGAGCAAAGGGTTTGGGTGAATTACCAATGGACGGTCCTGCGCCTGCCATAGTGAACGCGCTTCGACACATTGGCATGGATGTGCGCGAAATTCCCGCGACGCCGGAATTGCTGTCAACGTGCGTGGCCACAGTATGAAGTTCACGTTGAATGGCGCGCCAACCGATATTGATGCGCATCCCATGTCGCGACTGCTGGACGTGCTGCGCGAGCAGTGTGCACTCACGGGAACCCTACGGTCATGCGCGCTTATAAAACCGAACGTGCGCTCGCTGACGGCGCGAACATAGAGGAAGCCGCCACGATACTCCGCGACGAAATACAGCCCATTGATGACATTCGATCGACGGCGGAATACCGGCGAACCGTGGCGGCCAACTTGCTGCGACGCTTCTGGAGCGATACAGGCTGAGCGACAGGAACTCGTACCGATTTCAGCCACGCTGCTGCGCGTGAAACAGGTTGCGGGCTCTCACCGATTGTGGACGGTGCCTCCCTGCCCACGATACAGCTCCAACACTGCCCGCGCTTCATCGCGCAACACGTTTCGCGTAATTGAGATGCCGCGCGCTTCGAGGTAGCGGTACGACTCCGGGAACACGGGCCCTTCGTCGAAATTGAGCGCGGATGCATCCTCGCGCGCGGCGCCGCACACCACGCGCGAGACTCCGCTCCAGAGCGTAGCACCAAGGCACATCGCACACGGTTCGCACGAGGTGAACAACTCGTGCGCCGGCAACCCTTCGGCGCTGAGCGTGAACGATTGAACCCGTTGCTGCGCCATCATGAAGGCGACCATCTCGCCGTGCAACGTACAATTCTGCAGTCGTACAACGCTGTTCATGCCCACGGAAACGAGCCGACCAGATTCCGTTTCGAAAATAGCGGCACCAAATGGACCGCCAGTTCCTTGCAGCACATTGATATGCGACATCGTGATTGCAAGGCGCATTTTTTCCTCGTCGTCGGAATACACGCGATTCCCGTCGACTTGCTGCTCAACCCACGACGGATACTCGAAGTGGATTGCGGGGGAATGCGATGGATTGGTCACGAAGGGAGTACCTCAGTGTGGCGGCGTAGGACCGAAGTTGAACTCTTTTCGTGGGGATGGCGCAAGACGTTGGGACGACGTCCCAGGCATCGCACGTTGCCCGGTATTGCGAAGCCGCCTCCAAATGTGTTGGTTTGGAGATGAAATTCACCCCATTGATCGGGAGGTACGAACATGCCTAGCGACGGCATCAGTCGACTGATTGCGGTCACCCAGTTGAAAGCGCAAAACGCGAACGACCAGGCCATTGCCGGGGCGAACAAACAGCGGGAGTTAGTTGGCAAACAACGGTTGTTGCGCTCGGACCAGCGCACGTTTGCCGAACACACGCGAACGGAGCAGCAAATTGCTGTGACAGAATTGCAGTTGAAGCTTGCGGCGTTTCGGAAGACACTGTCCCATCCGGCGGCGGCGTTGCTGGATCAATGGCTGGAGTGGGCGGCAAAGCATCGCTGAGGCAAGCGCGTGCGACGCACACGCGATTGCGACGTCGTTGCTGCACCACGATCTCTGGAGACGCAGTTTCCAACGCTCGTCTGCGGCGCGATTGTAACTCGGTATTCGTGATCAGGAGCGAACAAAATGGTGGATGGAGGAAGCCCTTCGAATTCCCCAAAGACCACCGGTTGTCAGAGCTCGATCTCCGTCCCCAGTTCACAAACCCGAGCGGGTGGCAGCCGATAAAATTTGGTGGCGCGCCGCGCGTTGCGTGCGAGGAGGACGTACAGGCGTTCTCGCCAGATGGCCATGCCAGGCCGATTGGTCGCCAGCAATGTCTCACGCCCGAGAAAGAACGTGCTTTGATCCATGTCGATCACGAGCCCGAAACTCCTGAGAAGTTCGATCACCGTCGGAACCTCCGCATCCTCGGCGAATCCATGGCGGGCAACCACGCGAAATATTTCCGGTGCCAGCCGGTCCACGTGTATGCGCTGACTTTCTGAAACGTATGCGGAACCCTCCGTTCTGAGCTCGAGGAACACCACACGTTCATGCAGCACTTTGTTGTGCCGAAGGTTCTGTAGCAGGGCATGGGGCGCCACGTCGGTGGTGCGGACCAGGTACACGGCGGTGCCAGCAACCCGAACGGGTGGCCTGGCCTCGAGCTCCTGGAATAGCTGTGGGAGAGTCATCGTCCGCTCGGCGATGCGCTCCGCGAGGATGCGGCGCCCCGTACTCCATGTGGTCATCACTGTGAACACCCCGGCCGCGATCACGAGCGGGAACCAGCCACCACTCGGGATCTTGAGCAGGCTTGCACCCCAGAAGCCCAGATCCACCACGAGAAACACCGACGCCAGCGCGAACACCGCCGGCAGGCTCCACTGCCAACGCGCTCTGGCCACCACGGAAAAGAGGATCGTGGTGAACACCATGTCTGTCGTGACCGCCACGCCGTACGCGGCCGCAAGGTTGCTGGAAGACCGGAACCCGATCACCAAGCCAATGCAGGCGAACATCAGCAGCCAGTTGAGGCCCGGGATGTAGATCTGACCCGCCTGGGTGCGGGAGGTGTGCTTGATGTACATGCGCGGCAAGTAACCGAGCTGTACGGCCTGCCGCGTCAGCGAGAATGCACCCGAAATGACAGCCTGAGACGCAATCACGGTGGCGAGCGTGGTCAACACCACGAGCGGCATCGTCGCCCAGTCGGGCGCGAGGTGGAAGAACGGATGCTCGGCAGCCGATGGGTCGCGGAGCACGAGTGCGCCCTGGCCGAAGTAGTTGAGCAGGAGCGCTGGAAGCACGAAACCGAACCACGAGAGTCGAATGGGTTTCACGCCGAAGTGTCCCATGTCGGCGTACAGCGCCTCTCCACCCGTCACTACGAGGAACACCGATCCAAGGACGACGAACCCCTGCCAACCATTGTCGGTGAAGAAACGCACCGCGAAGACGGGGTTGATCGCTTGCAGAACGGACGGATTCTGCACGAGTTGCACCCCTCCCAGCACGCCGAGCGTGCCGAACCAGAACAGCATCACCGGGCCGAAGATCGAACCAATCCGCGCCGTGCCCCGGCTCTGTACCGCGAAAATCCCCACGAGAATTGCGATCGTGATCGGGATGACGTACGGGCCGAACACAGGCGTCACCACCTGGAGTCCCTCCACCGCGCTCAGTACTGAGATCGCCGGCGTGATCATGCTGTCGCCGTACAGCAGAGATGCGCCGAACAATCCCACTAGAACAAGAATGCGCCCGCGGCGGCGCGCAACCGGAGACACGGGCGTAACGAGCGCCGTCAGTGCGATCATCCCACCCTCGCCACAGTTGTCCGCCCGCATCACGAACACGAGATACTTGATCGAGATAACGATGATCAGCGCCCAGAAGATCAGGGAGAGCAATCCCAGCACGTTTGCCGCCGTCGCCGCCACGCCGTGCGCGCCGTGCAACGATTCCCTGAGTGCGTAGATGGGGCTTGTGCCAATGTCGCCATACACGACGCCGAGGGCGGCGAGCGATAGCGACGCTAGCGGTCCTGCGCCGTGTGCCGTTGCATGTGCCGCCGCGTGAGCGGGAGTGTTCGCGCTTTGACCTGAGGGCTTTGCTTCGGGGTTGCTCGGTGTCGTCATTTTGCTGTGTCCGGATGGCACAGTGAACGAGGGGCGATCGTTTCTCGCATCGTGGGCGAATTGGAGCTGGCCTGCGGACTTGTCGATATACCGAAGAGCGAATAATGCGTGCAGGCGCGTTGGTTGCGACAGCCGCACCAGCAGGGATTGATTGGATGGCCCGAGCACAACACGCCGCTGACAAAACGCGCACTGGCCGACGGGCCCTCCATGGATCTGGTGGCCGGCATCGCGTTCCCTGATGTCACGAGTTACGGTTTCAATGCGGACAAGACAGCATTCACACTTCGCGTGTAACTTGAGCAGCGTGGCCCATACGTTCATGCGCGCTTGCCAAATGAAAGCGCTGGACGAGGCGCAGAAACACTTCCTCTACGGCGCTTTCCCATCCATCAACTGCCGCACAAAATACGTGTACCCCAGCGCCTCCGTATGCGCCGTTTGTATCGCATTCGCGCCCGCGCCGTGCCCGCCTTCAATCACTTCGTAAAACAGGTACGGCATGCCATACTCCGCCATGCGCGCCGCAAACTTGCGCGCGTGTTGCGGGCCAACGCGATCATCCTTGGTGGTGGTCCAGATGAACGGCGTTGGATACTTCGCACCCTTCCTGATGTTGTGGTACGGTGAAATGCTGGCGAGGAACGCGCGCTCTGCGGGAATCGAAACGCTTCCGTATTCCCCCACCCACGATGCACCCGCTGCGATTTGTTCGTAGCGCAACATGTCGAGCAGCGGCACGGCGATTTGCACTGCGTTCCACAACTCCGGATGTTGGTTCATCTCCACGCCCATCAGCAGTCCGCCGTTCGATCCGCCAACAATGCCCAGCCGTCGCGGGCTCGTGATTTTACGTGTGATCAGATCCTGCGCAACGGCCGCAAAATCATCGTAAATCACCTGTCGCCTGGTCTTGAGTCCCGCCTCGTGCCACGCGGGACCAAACTCACCACCGCCGCGAATGTTGGCGAGCACCGACACGCCACCGCGTTCAATCCATAACTTGCCGGCCGTCTCATCGTAGTACGGCGTCGACGACGCTTCAAAACCACCGTACGCGGTGAGAATTGTTGGATTCGATCCGTCGAGTTTGAGCGCTTTTGGATGCACGACAAAATACGGCACCTTGGTTCCGTCTTTTGAGGTCGCTTCGAATTGCTCGACAACACTGGCCGACGCATCGAACCGCGCGGGCATCGACTTGATCGTGGTCGCGGTTGCCTGCGCCGCATCGGCGAGGAAAATGCTGTTGGGTGTCAGAAAACTCGTCACGCTGACAAAGGCCTGATCGCTGTGTTTATCAGTACTGGTGACGTTGGTCGACGCGTTGCCGGGAAGCGCAACCGCTTTGCGCGCCCACGTTCCGTTCGCGGCGCGCGTGAACGAATACACACGTCCTTTCACATTGTCGGTCATGCCAACAAGCAGGCGAGTTTTGGTGGCAGACGCACCAGCCACCGATTCGCGCGGCCCCGGTTCCACAATCGCTACTGGCGCCAGCGCGTTCGGTGTTGTCATCGCGGTCGTGAGTGCGAACGATGCCAGCCCACCACTCTTGATCGTGGTCGTTCCAACCTTCCACGGTTCCGACAGCTGCACAACGATTTGTCCGTCCAGCATGGTTGCAAAGGATGCTTTCGTCGGCACCGCCAATCGCGCAACATCCTTCGCGCGCACTATGTACTGCTCGGCCGAGAAGAAACTCACGTACCGCGAGATCAGGTTCATGCGATGTCCCGCGGCATCGTCCAGCGTGAGCGGAAAGACTCCCATGTCAGCCTTGGTGCCACGAAAGATCTCTACGACGTTCGCCAGGGTTTGTCCGCGCACGAGACGTTTGACAACAAACGCGTAACCTGATGCTGTCATTTCGCCCTTGGTCCACTCGCGCGACACAAGCAGCGTGTCGGGCCCCATCCATGCAGCGTCCTGTTTGCCTTTGGGTAATGAAAAGCCATTTGGTACAAACGCGCGCGCCACAACATCGAACTCGCGAATGGTGACCGCATCCTCGCCCCCATCCGACAACCGCAGCAAACACCGCTGCTCGGCCGGTGCAACACAGTCGGCTCCCTTCCATACCCAGTTCGCTTTCTCGCTCTTCGCGAGCGCATCGAGATCGAGCACCGTTGTCCACTGGGGTGTCGCGGTGCGATAACTCGCGAGTGTCGTGTTGCGCCAGATGCCGCGCACGTGCGCCGAGTCCTGCCAGAAGTTGTAGAGTTGGCCGCCAATGAACGCGGCGTTCGGAATGCGATCAGTGGCCTGTGCCATCGTCAGCGCGCTTTTGTAGAAGCCCGCAAAGCGCGGGTCTTTCTCGAGCACATTGGTGGTTTTGGCGTTCTCGGCTTTCACCCATGACATCGCGCGTGCGCCACTCACGTCCTCCAGCCAACGGTAGGGATCGGCCGTGTCGGGGCGTGCGGTTTGCGCTGAGGCAACCCGAGCAAGAACAACGAACGACGTGATCAGCAGCGCGATTCGACGCATGAAGGTGGCCGAGTGAGAGAGGGGTGCGCACACAGCGTTGCAAGGTCTGCGAAGTTGCACGGTCTGGGTCGTTGAGGCAAGAACTGGTCGACCCGACGCACCCGCATGGCCAACTCCACCCCCGCCCCGCTATCCTACGCCATGGACACGAAAACGCGCGCAGAAATTGTGATTTGTGGTGCGGGCATCGCCGGAATTGCGGCCGCGCATGAACTCGCCGTGGTACATGGCGTTCGCAACATTGTGTTGGTCGATCAAGAACCGCCCATGACGTTGACGAGCGACAAATCGACCGAGGCGTATCGCAACTGGTGGCCCGGCCCCGACAACGCGATGGTTACGCTGATGAACCGCAGTATCGACATGCTGGAATCGTGGTCGGATGCGAGCGCGAATCAATTCCTGCTCAATCGACGCGGGTACGTCTATGCCACGGCCAACGCAGCCAAGGCCGAACAGTTGCTGGCCGACGCCGCACTGGCCGAAACGCAAGGCGCGGGTTCGGTGCGCGTCTATCGCAATTCCACCCAGGCGCACACGTATCAACGCAGCGCGCATCGGGGCTTCCACGATCATCCCAGCGGCGCGGACATTTTTCTCGATCAGTCATCCATTCGCGCGCACTTTCCATATCTCGCGCCGAACATCACCGCCGTGGTACACGCGCGTCGTTGCGGGTGGATGAGTGGGCAACAACTGGGGATGTATTTGCTCGACGCGGCGAAAGCGGCCGGAGTAACGACGTTGTCGGGTCGCGTGAGTGCGGTCGATACCAGTGGTGGCGCGGTATCCAGCGTTATGGTTCTCGGTGCGGATGGCGGGGAACATACAATTGCGACGTCAACGTTCATCAACTGCGCGGGGCCGTTTGCGCGTGAAGTTGGCGCGCTGGCCGGCGTCCACTTGCCGCTGTTTTCCGAGATGCATTTGAAGGCCGCGTTCGAAGACACACTTGGCGTTATCGATCGCAATGCGGGGTTGGTGATTCTCGATGATGCGCAATCATTGCACTGGAGCGACGAAGAGCGCGAGGAACTCGCGGCCGATGATGAGACGCTTTGGCTCACATTGCCATTGCCGGCGGGAATTCACCTGCGTCCCGAAGGGTATGGCCACAACCAAACGGTGTTGATGTTGTGGGACTATCACAGCACGCATCGCTACAGCGTGCCGATTTTTCCTTTGGAGGAGGATGCGTTGTACGCCGAAGTGGTCATGCGCGGCATGGTGGCGTTGGCGCCGGGGCTCGAGCCGTACGTGGAACGCCTGCCGCACATGTACGTCGACGGTGGCTACTACACGAAGACCGAGGAGAATCGTCCGCTGATTGGCCCGACTGCTGTGCGTGGTGCGTACGTGAACGCCGCGTTCTCGGGCTACGGATTGATGGCCGCGCCGGCGGCGGGAGAGCTGCTCGCGGCGCATATTCTTGGGCTCGCGTTGCCCGAGCACGCGGCCGCGTTCACGCTTGATCGTTACGAGCGTCCGGAGTACCTGGCGCAACTGGCCGCGTGGGGGGGTACTGGTCAGTTGTGACGCCGAGGTCATCCGAGGAGCCGAGCTCTGCTTGGGGTCAGACGAGTCATTGTGACCGAATATGATCCGATCTCGATCTGCGACCCGGGGCTCCTACCAAATGCGCTAGCTGTTCTTGCGTTCCATAAACTTTTGTTATACAGTGAATTGACAGCCAGCGGGCCGCCCTTGGTCAGCCTGGCGTGAGACGGCCAACGACTTGGAGGATTCCATGGTTCCGACCATCACGTTGAAGAAAGTGGGCGGTTCCCTTGCCGCCGTCATCCCCAAGGACGTGCTGCAGCGTCAGCATATCGGGCTGAACGATGAACTGTTCGTCATCGAGACGCCGGACGGGATTTTGTTGTCACCGACAGACCCTGCGACCAGGACAGCGCTGGCGGCGTATGCGGAAGTGGCGAGGGAGAACCGTGCCACTCTCGGAGCACTGGCGAAATTGTAGTGTTGGAAGAGCCAATCTGGCTGAGCCGCGAGGTCGTGGATCTCATTCACGAAGATCAGCGCCGACTGTACGGTGGGAACGTTGGCGTACTGAATGACGGCGGAGTGGGATCGGCCATTTCACGTGCCCGCAATCGTTTTGAGTACACTGATGCCGATGTCTTCGAGTGCGCGGCCAGTTACATCTTTGGCCTGGCCAAGAATCATGGCTACAACGATGCCAATAAGAGAACTGCGTTTGCGACCGGGTTAACTTTTCTGCGCGTGAATGGCGTGCGTGTGGACGCTGCCCCAACAGACGCCATCCAACTCATGCTTGATGTCGCCACAGACGTCGCCGACGAAGCAGCGATTGCCGCGTGGCTCCGCGAGCGCGCGATCCGCGTCGAGTGACCCAACCCGACCTTTCGATGCGGCGATAGGCGACATGCCTTTGGCAACTTGACGAACCAACGGGTAAGACGCCATCTTACATCGATGAAAACCACCGTCTCTTCCAAAGGGCAGATTGTACTCCCATCTGAGTTGCGTCTGCAGGATGGGATCGAAGCGGGACAGGAGTTTGACATTGAACGTCTCGATGCCGGCGAGTACCTGTTGCAGCGTCGTCGTTCAACCGTCAACGAGGGCGTCGTGGAATGGCTGCGCGCCTGCCCAGGCCAGGACTGGTTTGTCCCGGTCAACTCCGAGTCCACCGACATCCTGTGAAGTTTCTGGTCGATGCCAATGTGCTTAGCGAAGCCACCAAAACGTCACCCGACGAGCGCGTGATCACGTGGCTGACTCGTTATGAGCGCGATATCGCAATCGACCCCATCATTCTTGGCGAAGTACGCTTCGGGATTCTGCTGCTACCCAGGGGCAAGCGACGCGAACGCCTCGAGCACTGGTTTGATAGTGGAATGACTCGCATTCACTGCGTGCCATTCGACGCTGCAGTTGGGAGGTCCTGGGCGGTCTTGATAGCAAAGTTGCGCACGAAAGGGCGCGCCATGCCCCTCAAAGACAGCTTGATCGCCGCAACCGCCATCACTCATGATCTCACCGTTGTCACTCGCAATCGTACCGACTTCGAAAAAGCCGATATAAAAATCATTGACCCTTTTGCGTAGATAAGCGCGAGCAAGCGGCGCCTTGATTCAAGGCTCACAAACCACGATATTCAACCAGTCTCCAACCAGTTGAAATCGTGGAAATCATCGCCGCCTTCGACGCCAAAACCCGCCTGAGCGAGCTCCTCGACCGCGCCGCCAAAGGCGAATCCTTCCAGATCACAAAACACGGGCGCCCCGTTGGCAAAATCGTCCCGCCCGACAACGCCCGCGACCCGAAGATCATCGCCGAGGCCGTCGCCCGGCTGAAGACCTTTCGCGGCACGTTCAAAGGTTTGACGCAGGACGACCTCGCGGCGCTCAAGCACGAAGGGCATCGCTTCTAGTGGCCCTCATTGCCGACGTCTCGGCCATTCTGAGCCAGGCGTTTGACGACGAAGACGCGACGTACGCCGAAGCCGTCATCGAATCGATCGCCAGCGACGAAGCACTCGTCCCCACGCTGTTCTGGTTTGAAATCCGCAATGCGCTCCTCGTGGGAGAACGCCGCGGACGGATTACGGCCGAGGGTACGGGGCAGTTCCTTTCGGACTTGACGCTGTTGCCGTTTGTCGTCGACGAATTGCCGCGCGAGGTGGCGACCATGGAACTCGTTAGACGCCACAAGCTGACTATTTACAACGCTACGTATCTTGAGCTCGCGCAGCGCAAAAACTTGCCGCTCGCCACGCTCGACGACGCACTTATCAAGGCTGCTACGGCCGTTGGCGTAGCAGTCTTTCATCCAAAAGAAGGCCAGATTTGACCCTCATCGCAGTTGGTAGCGCGTCCGTCGATTTCGGACCGACCAACATCTTCAAGGACGTCACTTTCACCGTCGCGCAAGGCGACCGGTGGGCGATTGTCGGCCGGAATGGCACCGGTAAAACCACGCTCGTGAAATTGCTGACCGGCACGCTCGCGCCCACGAAGGGCAACGTTGCGCGTCAGCCGGGTTTGCGCATTGCGTTGTTGGATCAGCATCGCCACTTCCCGCCCGAGATGTCGTTGTGGGATGTCGTCGCCGACGCGTTCGCCGAATTGCGATTGCTGGAAGTGTCGCTCGCGAAACAAGCCGCGAATCTTGAACACGATCACGGCGAAGCGGCGATGGCGAAATATGGTCGTGACCTCGAACGATTTGAGCGCGAAGGTGGATATCAACTTGCATCGACCGTCGATTCGGTGTTGATGGGTGTTGGGTTCGATCCCGATCACGCGCGCGCAACGGCCATTGGCACGTTAAGTGGTGGTGAGCGAGGTCGCGTTGCACTCGCGCGCCAGCTCGCGACACCGTCCGAAATATTGCTGCTTGACGAACCCACCAATCACCTCGATCTCGAAACGACGGCGTGGCTGGAACAGTATCTGCGCGAAACCGATCGAACGGTCATCTGCATCAGCCACGATCGCGCGTTTCTCGCCGCGATTGCGGATCACGTGTTGCACTTCGAGGGTGGCAGTGCGTTCGCGTACACGGGCAATTATCAGCAGTTCATTGAACAGCGCGAAGAGCGTCGGCTCACACAAGTTCGCCAGTTTGACAAGCAGGACAAGAAGATCACCGCGGAAAACGAATACATCGCGCGCAATCTCGCGGGGCAGAACACCAAGCAGGCCAAGGGTCGTCGCAAGTTGCTGGCGCGTATGCCGCGTTTGTCATTGCCGCCCGGTTCTGAAGCGGTGATGGCGTTGCGCCTCACCGCCGGTGCGCGCAGTGGTGATCGCGTCGTCGAAACCATTCGCGCCGACATCGGCGTGCCGGGTCGGACACTCATCAAAGACGTCTCGCTCGTTCTCGAACGCGGCGATGTTGTCGCACTGCTTGGCGCCAATGGCGCGGGCAAGAGTACGTTGATCAAGACGTTGCTGGGTGAACGCGAGCCGGACGCGGGCGAAGTTAAAATCGGATTGTCGACATCCGTGGCGTATTACCGGCAGGACCTCGCGCATTTACCACTCGATTCAAACATCTACGACGTGATCGCGAACATGCGCCCGTTGTGGGAGCGTCGTCAGGTGCAGGGACATCTTGGTCGCTTTGGGTATTCGGGCGATGACGTGCAGCGTACTGTCGGAACACTCTCCGGTGGTGAACGCGCGCGCGTTGCGTTGGCGTTGCTCACGCTGGAGTCGGCGAACCTTCTCGTGCTTGATGAGCCCACCAATCACCTTGATGTCGAAAGCATCGAAGCTATGGAAGATGCCATCGAGAATTACGAGGGCAGTGTGTTGATCGTGAGTCACGATCGCGCGGTGCTGCGTGGACTCGCGACGAGTGTGTGGGAAGTGAAGCATCAAAAGCTCAACCAGTTTGACGGTTCGTTTGTCGAGTGGGAGCAGATGAAGGCCGAAGCCAAGGCGAAGGCCGAGTCGGATACGCGCGCGTCGAATTCGGCGGAGGCTGAGCGTAATGCAAAGGCGCGTGCGGCGGCGAAGGATGCGGAAAAGGCGAACGCCAAATCAAATAAGGGCGATTCGAACAAACACCGGGGACAAGCGCCGCAGGCCAATCAGGGAAACAAGCCGTCCAACCACGGCGCCGGTCGAGCGGCAACAATGCCGGCGGGCAGTGCCAGTGGTGATGCAAAGAAACTCGCGCGTCAGGCGCAGAAGGCGCTGGCCGATGTTGAGTTGCGCGTGAACACGCTTGAGGAGCGCATTGGTGAGATCAACACTACGCTTGAAGATTTGACCTTGTACGACACGCCGGCCGGGACGCGGCGGGCGCAGGAGCTGGGCCGGCAATTAGATGAGCATCGCGATTTGTTGGATGAGGCGATGCATGACTGGAATCAGGCGGCGGAGCGGGTGTCGGAGTTGGGGGTGGGGTGAGGGTTGCGGTGATCCGTTGGAGGTGTGAGTTGCAGGAGTGCCAAGGGTCGACGAGCGAGGACCGCATGCTGTTTTACGTCTGAGCCGCTGGCTATCGTGGTGTAGCTGGCGAAAAATGACGTGGAGCACGGAGCTGGGCTTGGAGCACCTTTGTTTATGGGAGATTTGGCGCATTCAGAATTCGACAGCAGATTCTACGCAGCCTATCACCTCGCGTCCAAAGCGCGCGCCGAGCTAAGCCCAGCCGCTGCAAGGCCTTGCAAAGCGCAGTTTGGAATTCGCCGTGGAATTGCGGCGTTGTTCGTGCAGTCTAAACAGTTGTCTTGCAGCCTATCGTCACGGAAATCGCGTTAGGGGCCTTGCGGTCTAGTACGCGTTAGAAAGACACCACACCGATCTGTGCATGACCAACTTTTTTGCGGTGGTTTGGTTGATGCGGTCCCACGATCCGATCGGTGCAACGAGCAGGCGCGGATTCAACGTTCGGCACGACATACACCCATCACCGCTGGCCCCGGCGCGACCGATCCGCGAACGCACCGATCGTGGTGGCGCCAGGGCACACCGGGGCGCTTTCTAACAAGGCATTGCTGCTGTCAAAGGCATTGAGGTACGCTATGTAACTGCGTAGCGCTTCGCGCTACTCCGTTCACAGCTAATTTATTACAGCCTTTGCAGCAGAACGCAGCGTTAGATGGCCTAGTCCTTTTACTACAGCACGCAAAGCACATCGACGGACCACACTCTCTGAGGAAATCCATTTGCGA
>Ga0105047_10012651_pt1 | contig 13560 bp, 14 predicted proteins | sample MAT04_FD_78384 | JGI IMG/M metagenome (GOLD analysis project Ga0105047, IMG submission 78384) | Freshwater microbial communities from Lake Fryxell liftoff mats and glacier meltwater in Antarctica - MAT-04 (megahit assembly) | ecosystem: Environmental > Aquatic > Freshwater > Ice > Liftoff...
TAGGTGGGTCAGACATCTATCTCGAACTGCGTCGCCAGGACCGGGCCGTCGATCCGGCACCCTATTTCTGAGCCCTGTCTCATCCCCCCGGGCGAAACCGCTTTCCAAGCCCGCATGACGCTGATTTTATCGCTCCGACGCGGGGTGGCCACGATTATATCGTGACATCCGGCTCCAACCTCCCGGGCGGCCCTGACGGGCGGCCTCCGAAAGAGACCGAATGCGTAAACTGCTCCTCGCCGGCGGTGCCGTCCTGGCCCTTGGCCTCAGCGGCATGGCCGTCGCCAGCCAGACGCCGCGCAACGAGACCTTCCGGATGCTGCAGCTGTTCGGCGACGTGCTGGCGGTGGTCGAGCAGGCCTATGTCGTCCCGGTCGACAACAAGAAGCTGATCGAGGCGGCGCTGGCGGGCATGATGACCGCGCTGGATCCCCACTCCAACTATCTTTCGCCCGACGGTTTCGGCGATCTCCAGGAACGCACCTCGGGTGCCTATTCCGGAGTGGGCCTGACCATCACCGCCGAGGGCGGCCTGGTGAAGGTCATCTCGCCCATGGACGACAGTCCCGCCGGGCGGGCAGGCGTCCAGGCCGGCGACGTCATCTCGGCCATCGACGGCCAGAACGCCGCAGGCCTGACCGTTTCGGACGTGTCGGAAAAGCTGCGGGGTGCCATGGGCACCTCGGTGACCGTCACCTTCCTGCGCGACGGGGAGGAGCCGCGCGATGTGCTCCTGACCCGCGAGGTGATCAAGGTCGAATCCGTCAACGGCCGGATGGAGGGCGAGTTCGGCTATCTGCGCATCTCCACCTTTAACGAGAACACCGGCCGCGAGCTGAACGACGCGATTGCGCGGATCCGGCGTGAAAACCCGGCGGTGAAGGGCTTCGTGCTGGACCTGCGCAACAACGGCGGCGGCCTGCTGACGGCCGCCATCGACGTGTCGGACGCCTTCCTCGAACGCGGTGAGATTGTCAGCCAGCGCGGCAGGAAGCCCGACCAGATCGAGCGCTACGCCGCCCGTCCGGGCGACCTGACCGGCGGCCTGCCGCTGGTGGTGCTGATCAACTACGGGTCAGCCTCGGCCTCGGAGATCGTGGCCGGCGCGCTGAAGGACCAGGAAAGGGCCACACTGGTCGGCCTGACCACCTTCGGCAAGGGTTCGGTGCAGACGGTCATCCCCCTGGGCGGTGGCCGCGACGGGGCCCTGTCGATCACCACGGCGCGCTATTTCACCCCGTCAGGGGCTTCGATCCAGAAGATCGGTATCGAGCCGGACCTGGAGGTCGCTCGCACTGAGGCGGAGGCGCGCATCGTCTCGCGCTCCAGCTTCATCTACTCCGAGGCCGCCTACGCCACCGCGCTGGATGCCTCCATCGGGGCCGAGCGCAAGGGGGCCCACATCCCGCGCGAAGCGCCCGGGCCGGACTATGACAAGGACGCCGACTACCAGCTGCAGCGCGCCCTCGACGTGCTGCGCGCTGGTGGCAACCTGACCCTTCTGGCGGCCGCGCCCGACGGGATCGTGGTCAGCGACGAGAGCATCCAGACCGCCGCGATCGACACGACGGAGCCTGAAGGGGAATAGGCCGGGTGTCTCCCCCCCGTCCGAACGATGCGGTGGAGACAGAAAGAACATGGCTAACGGCGCGTTAGGCTTTCTTAACCGCCTCTCGTTCATGGTCGTCGGCGAAGATCGTCGTCCGGAATCCGTCCGGTCGCCTGTTCACCGAGCGTTCGCCGTCCATGTTCGCCAAGCGCCAGTCCGCCCTCGCCGCCGCTGCCGGTGCCGCTCCGTCCCGCAAGGGGATCAGGCTTGACCTGAAACCTGTCGCCGCCCTGCTGAAGAAGCCGCCTGTGGCTGTGGGGGCCGCAGGCCTGCTGCTGCTGGCGGCCGTTGCCCTTTTCATGACAGTCCTGGGAGACCCGCGCGCGGGTCTCCCGTCCGCACGCGTCAGCCTCAAGCGTGAGGCACCGGTTCAGGCCCAGGGTGAGGCACCGGCCCCGAGCGGCCTGGAGGCTTTCAGCATGGGCGGGTTTGCCGCCTGGCAGGGTCTGGCCGGGGATCCAGGTCTCGATCCCGACGGCGCAGCCGGGGGTGACGCCCTGATCACCCTGCCGGACGGGGCCACCGTGGCGGGCGGATCGGCCATCGCCGCGCCGCGCCTCGCAGCCCAGCCCTTGGCCGCGGCCCCCATCGCCGGCCTCAGCCAGCCCGGACCGCAGGGGCCGCTGCCGGTGATCGCCACGGATGGCCGGGTGCCGGCCCAGGCCTATGCCCGCCCGTTCCAGTCGAACGGCAAGCCTCGCGTCTCCCTGATTGTGGGCGGCCTGGGGCTCAACGCCGTCACCACCCGCGCCGCGATCGAGCGCTTGCCGGCCGAGGTGACCCTGAGCTTCGTGCCCTATACCGAGGGGCTTCAGGGCTGGATCGATCTGGCCCGCGCCCAGGGTCACGAGGTGATGATCGAGATCCCGATGGAGCCGACGGGCTATCCCAACAACGATCCCGGCCCCTATACCCTGCTGGCCAATGCCACGCCCGACGACGTCGAGGCCCGGATGTCCTGGCTGCTCGGCCGTGCCACCGGCTATTTCGGCGTGACTAACTATCTGGGTGACCGGTTCGTGACCTCCGACGCCGGTATGGCGGCCTTCCTGGCGGTCCTGCGCCAGCGCGGCGTCGCCTTCCTCGACGACGGCTCGGTGCGCCGCCGCCCCGGGGCCTGGGCCCGGGCCAGTGCCGATGTGGTCGTAGACGAGACCCAGACACCCGCTGCCATCATCGCGCGGCTAAACGCGCTGGAGGCTACGGCCAAGTCGAGGGGCGCGGCGCTCGGGACTGGCTTCGCCTATCCGGTGACGATCGAAGCCGCAGCCCGCTGGACCGCCGGCCTGGATGCTCGGGGCCTGCAGCTGGCCCCGGCGTCGGCCATGACGCAAAGGCCGGGGCGGTGACACGTGATTGGTGACTGGTGGCTGGAACGCGCTAGTCACCGCTCGCTGTATCGCACGACAACCACCAGCCACTCTCATGACTGACCACCCCCGCCACCGCCCCAACGTCGGTGTCGTGCTGTTCAACCGCGACGGCCGGGTCTGGCTCGGTCGTCGCGCCGGCCTGGTGACGGGTCCGGCCTGGCAGTTCCCGCAAGGCGGTGTGGACAAGGGCGAGGACCTTGAGGCGGCAGCCCGCCGTGAGCTGGAAGAGGAAACCGGCGTCACCTCGGCCGATCTCATCGGCCGCACCGAGGGCTGGATCGTCTACGACTTCCCTGAGGCGCTCAAGGCCCGTCACGCAGTCGAGGGGCGCAAGCCCTGGGACGGCCAGAAACAGGGCTGGTTCGCCTTCCGCTTCAGCGGCGAGGAGGCCGAGATCGACCTGAACCGCCATGCCGAGGTCGAGTTCGACGCCTGGCGGTGGGGCGATCTAGAAGAGGTCTGCGACCTGATCGTGCCCTTCAAGCGCGCGGCCTATGAACAGGTGGTGGCGGCTTTCACGCCTTTCGCCCGCCAGTCGTAGCGCTCAGGGCTGACGCCGACCGCCCTGTCTATTGGCCGGCCGCCGACGGGGCCAGCCGCATCAGGACCAGACCGGAGACGATCAGACCCGCCGCCGCCACCCGCATCGGGTGCACGCCTTCGTTCAACCAGAGGACCCCGACCACGAAGGCACCAACCGCGCCGATGCCGGTCCACACCGTGTAGGCCGTGCCCAGCGGCAGGGTCTTCATCGAGATCGACAGCAGGGCGAAACTCATCCCCATCGTCACGAACGTGATCACGCTGGGCCACAAGCGGGTGAAACCCGCCGACTGTTTCATGAAATAGGCCCAGACGATCTCGAGCAGTCCGGCGATCAGCAGATAGGTCCAGGCCATGGCGACCTCCGCGTTGAAGCCGCCGGGCCGTCCCGGACTTCAACCCCATGAGGGGGAGGACGTGGCCTCTGGGACGTAATGTGGGACAGGGCGGCGGCGGTTCAAGCCGCGCCTGTCTCCGGATATCAGTTCCCGGTCAACTCCGAGGCCTGTTCGGCCAGGATGGTGAGGCCGGCAGGGGTCACGTCGGCGAAACCGCCGTGGACATCGAACCGGCGGCGTGAACCGCCTTCGATGACCGTGACCACGCCTTCGCGCAGGGCAGTCATGAAAGGCGCGTGGTCTGGAAGGACGCCGAAATCACCCTCGACGCCCGGCGCATCAACCTGGTCGACGAGGCCGGAGTAGATCTCGCGCTCCGGCGAGACCAGCGAGAAGTTGAGCTTGCCCGCCATGCCTAGGCCGCGTCCGCGGCGAGCTTCTGGGCCTTCTCGACGGCTTCCTCGATGGTGCCGACCATGTAAAAAGCCGCTTCCGGCAGGTGGTCGTATTCGCCGGCGACGATGCCCTTGAAGCTGCGGATCGTATCTTCCAGCGCGACAAATTTGCCCGGCGAGTTGGTGAACTGCTCGGCCACGAAGAACGGTTGCGACAGGAAGCGGCTGATCTTGCGGGCACGGGAGACGACCAGCTTGTCCTCTTCCGACAGCTCATCCATGCCGAGGATGGCGATGATGTCCTTCAGCGACTTGTACTGCTGCAGCACTTCCTGGACCGAACGGGCGACCAGATAGTGTTCCTCGCCGATGACCAGGGGATCCATGATCCGCGAGGTCGAATCCAGAGGATCCACCGCCGGGAAGATGGCTTGGGCGGCGATGTCGCGATTGAGCACGGTCGTCGCATCGAGGTGGGCGAACGAGGCGGCCGGGGCCGGATCGGTCAGGTCGTCGGCGGGGACGTAGATGGCCTGGACCGAAGTGATCGAGCCCTTCTTGGTCGAGGTGATCCGCTCCTGCAGATTGCCCATCTCGGTTGCCAGCGTCGGCTGATAGCCCACCGCCGACGGGATACGGCCCAGCAGGGCGGATACTTCCGAACCGGCCTGGGTGAAGCGGAAGATGTTGTCGACGAACAGCAGGACGTCCTTGCCCTCCTCGTCGCGGAAATATTCGGCCTGGGCCAGGCCCGTCAGGGCGACGCGAGCGCGGGCCCCGGGAGGCTCGTTCATCTGGCCATAGACGAGGGCGCATTTCGAGCCCTCGGTCGAGCCACCGTTCTTGGCCGGGTCCACGTTCACGTTGGACTCGATCATCTCGTGATACAGGTCGTTGCCCTCGCGGGTGCGCTCACCCACGCCGGCCAGAACCGAATAGCCGCCGTAGGCCTTGGCGATGTTGTTGATCAGCTCCTGCATGGTCACGGTCTTGCCCACGCCGGCGCCCCCGAACAGGCCGACCTTCCCGCCCTTGGTAAAGGGGCAGATCAGGTCGATGACCTTGATGCCGGTGACGAGGATTTCCGACGAGGTCGACTGCTCCTCGAAGCTCGGGGCCTCGCGGTGGATCGGGCGGTACATCGTCGTCTTGATCGGGCCCTGCTCGTCGATCGGCGCGCCGACGACGTTCATGATACGGCCCAGAACGCCCGGCCCAACCGGGGCCTGGATCGAGGTGCCGGTGTCGGTCACCGCCTGGCCACGGGTCAGGCCCTCGGTGGTGTCCATCGAGATCGTGCGGACCATGTTCTCACCCAGGTGCTGGGCAACTTCCAGCACAAGGGTAAAGGGCTCACCCGTCTTCTGGTCGACGTTGCGGGTTTCCAGGGCGTTCAGGATCGCCGGCAGCTGGCCGGTGAACTCGACGTCCACCACGGCACCGATGACCTGGGCAATCTTGCCCACGCCGGTGCCGGCGATGACGACGGCATTGCCGGTCGCGGAAGCGGCAGGTGCGACGGGAGCCTTGGGCTTCCGGGCGGCGGGTTTCTTGGCGACGGTGTCGGTCATCGGTCGGGGTCCGTTTCGGTCTGGTCTGTCAGGATCGGAGGATCAGAGCGCTTCCGCGCCGGCGATGATCTCGATCAGTTCGGTGGTGATCTGGGCCTGGCGCTTACGGTTGTAGCTCAGCGTCAAGGCATTGATGAGGTCGCCCGCATTGCGGGTGGCGTTGTCCATGGCGCCCATCTGGGCCCCGAAGAAACTGGCCTGGTTCTCGTACAGGGCAGCCAGGATCTGGGTCGTGACGTTGCGCGGCAGGAGCGTCTCGAGAATCTCCTCCTCAGAAGGCTCGTACTCATAGACGGCACCGTTCAGGTCGATCGGAGCTGCATCTTGGTCGACGACGGCCGGGATCAGCTGTTTGGGCGTCGGTACCTGCGAGATCACCGACTGAAACCGGCTGTAGACCAAGGTGACCACGTCGGCGCGGCCGGCCTCGAACTCCTCGGCGACCAGGGCCGCAATCGGCTCGGCGGTCGTCATGCCGATGACCTTGTGCTCGCTGAGTTCGAACGTGCGCAGGATCCGGCTGCCGAACTGGCGGGTCAGGCCGTCGCGGACCTTGCGGCCCACGGCGATGATCCGCACGTCCTTGCCATTGGCGATCAGGGTATTGATCCGCTCGCGCGCGGCCCGGATGACGTTGGTGTTGAACCCGCCCGCCAGACCCTTGTCGCCTGTGGCCACGACGACAAGATGCTTGTGGTCCGACCCCGTACCGGCCAGCAGCCGGGGCGCATCGTCGCCCGAGACGCCAGCGGCCAGATTGGCGATGACAGCGGCCATCTTGCGGGCATAGGGGCGCGCATTCTCGGCCTGATCCTGGGCGCGCTTCAGCTTGGCTGCGGCGACCATATTCAGGGCTTTCGTGATCTTCTGCGTGGACTTCACGCTTCCGATCCGATTGCGCATTTCCTTAAGGCTGGCCATCAGGCGCTACTCTCGCTCTCTCAGGTCAGTCTTAGGCGAAGGTCTTGGCGAAGGCTTCGACGGCGGCCTTCAGCTCGGCTTCCAGCTCCTTGGACAGGGCCTTGGTCGCCTTGATGGCGTCCAGCGTCGACTGGTGGGCCGAGTGCATCCGGGCCAGCAGTTCCGACTCAAAGCGGGCGATGTCGGCCACCGCGATCTTGTCCAGATAGCCGCGCGTGCCGGCATAGATCGACACGACCTGCTCCTCCACCGTCAGCGGCGAGTACTGGGGCTGCTTCAGCAACTCGGTCAGGCGCGCGCCCCGGGCCAGAAGCTTCTGGGTCGAGACGTCGAGATCCGAGCCGAATTTGGCGAAGGCGGCCATCTCCCGGTACTGGGCCAGCTCGCCCTTGATCGAGCCGGCGACCTGTTTCATCGCCTTGATCTGGGCCGAGGAGCCGACGCGCGATACCGAGATGCCGACGTTCACTGCGGGGCGGATACCCTGGTAGAACAGGTCGGATTCCAGGAATATCTGGCCGTCGGTGATCGAGATCACGTTCGTGGGGATATAGGCCGAGACGTCGTTGGCCTGGGTCTCGATGATCGGCAGAGCCGTCATGGAGCCCGAACCGTTGTCCTCGTTCAGCTTGGCAGAACGCTCCAGCAGGCGGCTGTGCAGATAGAAGACGTCGCCCGGATAGGCTTCGCGGCCCGGCGGGCGGCGCAGCAAAAGCGACATCTGGCGGTAGGCCACAGCCTGCTTTGACAGATCGTCATAAACGATCAGGGCATGCATGCCGTTGTCGCGGAAGAACTCGCCCATGGCCGTGCCCGAGAACGGGGCCAAGAACTGCAGCGGGGCCGGCTCGGACGCCGTGGCGGCCACGACGATGGTGTATTCTAGCGCGCCACGCTCCTCGAGCGTCTTGACGATCTGGGCCACGGTCGAGCGCTTCTGGCCGATAGCGACATAGATGCAATAGAGCTTGTCGCCTTCCGCCGCGCCTTCAACGTTGATCGACTTCTGGTTCAGGATCGCATCGATGGCCACGGCGGTCTTGCCGACCTGACGGTCACCGATGACCAGTTCACGCTGGCCGCGGCCGACAGGAATCAGGGTGTCGATGGCCTTCAGGCCGGTCTGCATCGGCTCGTGCACCGATTTCCGGGGAATGATGCCCGGGGCCTTGACGTCGACGCGGCGACGCTCGGTGAACTGGATCGGGCCCTTGCCGTCGATCGGCTCGCCCAGCGGGTTGACAACGCGGCCCAGCAGACCCTTCCCGACTGGAACGTCCACGATCTCACCCAGCCGACGGACCTCATCGCCCTCGGCGATCTGGGCATCGGCACCGAAGATCACGGCCCCGACGTTGTCGCGCTCGAGGTTCAGGGCCATGCCCTTCACGCCGGCCTTGGGGAATTCGATCATCTCGCCGGCCTGGACATTGTCCAGACCGTGGATACGGGCAATGCCGTCGCCGACCGAGAGGACCTGACCCACGTCCGATACGTCGGCTTCCACGCCGAAATTGGCGATCTGGGACTTGAGGATGGCCGAAATCTCGGCAGCGCGGATGTCCATGGTCAGGCTCTCTGGCTTTCGTCTGGGTCGGCATCGGCTGCGGGGCCGACGGTCAATCGTTGCGGTTTAGGCCCTTTTGAGGGCGAACTTCATCTGGTCGAGTTTGGTCTTCAGCGAGGCGTCGAACAGCTTCGATCCCACCTTGACCTTGAGGCCGCCCAGGATCGCGGGATCCACGCGTGCGGTCATTTCCGGAACCTTGCCGAGCGCGGACGCAAGAGCTGTCTCGATGGCTCTGGTCTGGGCAGGGGTCAGAGCCTTGGCGGACACCACCTCGGCCGCCACTACACCTGCATGCCGGGCGTAAAGCGCCCCGAAACCGGTAATAACGCCACCCAGGTCACGGGCGCGGCCGTTCTGGCCCAGCAGGCCGAGGAAATTCTTTGTTGTGCCGTTGAACTTCGCCGCGTCGGCAATGGCGACGAGACCCTTTTGCTGATCTTCCGCAGACAGAATGGGCGAGGTGGCCAGGCGGCGCAGGTCAGCGCTGTCGATCCAGGCCGCCTTCAGCGACGCCAGATCGGCGCGTACGGCGTCCAGACGGCCTGTCTCGAGCGCGAGGTCGAACAGCGCCTGGGCGTAGCGCGCGCCGACTTCCGTCGTTCTGAAATCGTCAGCCAAAGCCTGTCCGTCCGCTGTGGGTATTTGTTCAAACGACCGGTCGCGAGCCTCGCGCCGGTCAAAGGCTTGTATAGCTTAAGGAAAGCACGCCGAAAGCCGTTTCGTTCGAAACGCCCTTCGAAAGCCGGGCGCCTGATAGCATGGGGCTTTGCCTGTCGCAACCGAGGCAGGACCGCACACCGTTGCCGAAAGACGGACGGGCCGGCCGCTTGATCACCGCGCCGTGCCGTGGCCTTTAGGGTCTGTTCGCCGACATCCAGGGACCGCCTTCATGTTCGACAGCAGCACTCCAGCCCGGATCCCGGAAGAACAGGTTGCGCGCGGCGTGCGACAGCGTCAGGGCCGGAGCGTGCGCCCGACAGGCGGAAATCGATCCGGCTGGGGACCCTGCGGGTGTTTGCACCGGAAGACCGCGCGGATCGCCGCGGCACTTGCAGGGGTTTCGGCTCTCGCCCTCGGGTCGGCAGCCCCCGCCGCCTCGGCCGTAGCGATCCCGGTGGATCAGGCTGCGGATCAGGTCGGGATCCTTGCCGCCGCCCCGGTCCGGCCGGCGCGCTACGGCTATGAGATTATCGCTACCTGGCCGCACGACCCGACGGCCTTCACCCAGGGACTGCAATTTGTCGACGGGGTGCTGCTGGAAAGCACGGGCCGCGAAAACTCCAGCGTCCGCCGCGTCCGTCTCGAGGATGGCGTGGTCACCCACCGGCAAGACCTGGACGACCGCTATTTCGGCGAAGGGCTGACCGTCATCGATGACCGGGTGCTGAGCCTCACCTGGACCGACGGGGTCGGCTTCATCTGGGCCCTGGACGATCTGGCACCGCTGGGGACCTTCGCCTATTCCGGCGAAGGCTGGGGCCTGACCCATGACGGCCGCCGCGTCATCCTTTCGGACGGTGAGCCCCGGCTGCGCTTTCTGGACCCGGAAACCCTGGCCGAGACCGGAGCGGTTCCGGTCACCTTCATGGGCCGCCCGCTGGGCCGGCTAAATGAATTGGAGTTCATCGACGGCGAGGTCTTCGCCAATGTCTGGCAGACCAACTTTATCGTCCGCATCAACCCGGACAGCGGCGTGGTCACCGGCGTCATCGACCTGACGGGGCTACTGGCCGACCCGGTCGCGAACCCCAGCGACGACGTCCTGAACGGCATCGCCTGGGACGCCGAGGGGCGACGTCTTTTCGTGACCGGAAAGCACTGGCCCAAATTGTTCGAAATCCGGCTGACGGGGCCCCTCTAGGCACAGCGTTTGGCGGGCCTCAGGGGATGCGCGAGGCGCCTCCGGTGATCCGGCAGGCAAAGTCGGTCTCGGGCCGCCCCGTCGAAGCCGCCGGGATCGGGGTCAGGATGCCGCCGCGCGCACGACAATCTGCGGCCAGCCGGTCCATCTGCTCGTTGTAGCCCGAGGGCGTGCGGCCCGGTCCGGCAGCGCAGGCCGATGCAGCGATCGCCAGAACGAGGGCCGCAGACGAAACGATCATGCGAACGGTCATACGCGTATCTCCTTATTTTATGCTCAACGCCTGCCGGCGCGGACGGTTCGCCGGAGTGCGGTGTAAAGGACGATTGGCCCGGGCCTGGCCGCCGTCTCGGCCCATCCACCACAGTCTGCGCCCATAGAGGCAAAGGCTCAATGCGGTTGCCGGCGATCGGGACGCCTTCAGAGGTGTTCATTCGCGTTTCGCCAGTGAACCAACGCCGTCGTTGGCGAAACGCAGCCGTGCGCCGCCGCATGTCCGCTGGCGAGCGGACGACGCGGTGGTGATGGTCGGGATGTGGAGACCCGATCCGGGCCTCGACCACAGACAGGAACCCTCACCATGATCCGTTTCGCAATCGCCGCCGCCCTCGCCCTGTGCGCCACGACCGCCCTGGCCTCCGAGCCCGGCTCCTCCGTCGCACTGACCTTCGAGACCGGTGCCGATACCGGCGCGATCATGGTGGCCCTCTATGATGAGGCGACCTATGCCGGCGGCCAGCCTGTCCGCGCCGCCCGCATCGACGTGGCGGCCGGCGAGCGCACCGCCACCTTCGAGGGACTGCCCGCCGGGGACTATGGCGTGAAAGCCTTTCACGACGTCAACGGCAACGGCCGGATGGACGCCAACCCCTTCGGCATGCCGACCGAGCCCTACGCCTTTTCCAACAATGCCGTCGGCAACATGGGGCCTGCCGGCTGGGATCGCGCGCACTTCAGCGTCGATGGCGCGACCGCCCAGACCATCCGCATTCGCTGATCCTCAACGGGGCTAACGCGAGCGACGCGGTCGCTCGCGTTAGCCCCGAGCTGAACCTTTTTTCGGAGACCCGCCATGACCCCCTCCCGCCGTCACTTCCTGATGGGTGCCGCCGCCCTGTCCACCGCCGTCGCGACACCGGAAATGGTCAGGGCCGCCATCGCCCAGGACATCGCCGAGCCGTGGGCCCTCGCCACTGCCGATGTGGAGGCCGACATTGCGCCCCGGGCCATGCGGCTGGTCCACGGCCGGGCCCCGTCGGGGCTGGAAGGCGTCCTGTTCCGCAACGGACCGGGCAAGTTCCGTCGATCAGGGGGCTCGGCCACCCACTGGTTCGACGGCGACGGCCTGATGCGGTCCTTCACCCTGTCGGACAGAGGCGTGAGCCTGGCTGCGCGTTTCGCCGACACGCCCAAGCGCCGAACCGAGACCGAGCTGGACGCCGTCGTCACGCCCGGCTTTGGCACCCCGGGTGACAGCCGGGCCCGGCTCGGATCGAACGACGACGGCAATGCCGCCAACACCGCCGTCATGGTCACCGGCGACAAGGTCTGGGCCCTGTGGGAGGGCGGCTCGCCGCTCGCCATGGACGCCGCAACCCTGGCGACCGAGAGCTTCGTCACCCTGCGCCCCGATCTGAAGGGCATGCCGTTCCAGGCCCACCCGCGCTTCGCGCCCGACGGCACGATCTGGAACGTCGGCACCAACGGCGATCAGGTGATCGTCTGGCATCTCCAGGCGTCGGGTGCCTTGATCGACGCCCGGGCGCTGACCCTGCCTCGCGCCAGCTACCTGCACGACTTCACCGCGACGGACCGGCACCTGATCTTCGTGTTGCAGCCCTGGGTCTTCGACCATGCAGGCATGCCCTTCTCCACCCAGTTCGCCTGGAAGCCCGAGCTGGGGACCCAGGTTCTGGTGGTGGACAAGGCGGACCTGACCCGGACGCGACTGTTCGAACTGCCGACCTTCAGCTTCTTCCACCTCGGCGACGCCTGGGCCGAGGCCGACGGGACCATCCGCTTCGACATCGCGACCAATGTCGACAATACCTTCGCTGTGGAGGGCGCACGCGTCCTGGTCGCCGGTCGCGGCGTGGTTCCCGGAGAGCCCAGTGTGCTGAAGCTGATCACCCTCCACCCGAACGGCCGCGCCGATCTGACATCGTCGGGCGTCACCGGCGAGTTTCCCAAGGGCGATCCGCGCCGGGCCGGGCTGGAGCGCAGCCTGACGGTCCATGTCGCCGGCGAGCGCGGGGGCCGGCCCCTCCCCAACGGTCTCGCGGTCCAGGACTGGAAGACGGGCCGCAGCCACGGCTTCAGCTTCGGCGACGACCAGATCATGGAGGAGGCGGTCTTCGTGCCGAAACCTGGAACGAGCGCCGAGCGCGACGCCTGGCTGGTCGCCCCGTCAATCAATCTGGCGGAGGGCGTCACGGAACTACATGTCTTCGACGCCGCGTCGGTCGAAGGCGGGCCTGTCGCCACCTGGCGTGCCGACGTCGCCCTGCCCGCAGGATTCCACGGGGCGTGGAGGGGCTAGTACCAGCCGGCCTCGCGCAGCGCCCGGGCATAGCGGCGGCTGACCGGGGCAGTCAGGCCGCCGTCCAGCGTCAGGGTTGCCCGACCGTCGCCCCGGGCCACCTCGCGGACGGCGTCGCGGGCCACCCACCAGCTCCGATGCGTCTGGGAGCCCTCCAGTCCTTCCAGTTCGTCCAGCGCATCAGAAAGACGCATCAGGATCAGGTCCGAGCCCCGGTCTGTATGGATGCGCAGATAGTGGTCCTCAGCCTGGACGGCGCGGATGGATGCGCCACGCAGTTTCATCGGCAGACGGTCGGGGAACCGTGCAGGTGCCGCGCCGGAGGCCGCCGCATGGGTCTGGACCGGCTGAGCCTTGGAGAGGAAGACGTTGATGGCGCTCATCGTTGCGGTCACGATCAGCACCGGGCCGACCATCAGCGGCAGGGTGCGGAGCGGATAGACCTCTCCCTCAAAGATCAGCCCGGTCACCAGCCAGACCATCAGCGACACCGGTCCGGTGATCGCGGCGGTCAGGGTGGCGACGGTCAGCCACGGCCGCTCGTCCATGTCGATCCAGCGATCGATCAGCCGCGAACAGACCTCGCCCCAGCCGGCGCCCGCCAGCATGACGGGCACCCAGTAGGCGAGCCGCAGGCCAACGGACGCATTGTCCATGCCAAAGGCACCGGTCAAGGCCAGCACCACCCCCGCCATCGCGGCGACGCCCAGGCCGCGCGCCAGTCGGACCGGAACGGACCGGCGCAGTAGCTGAGGCAAGAGGGGACGGGTCGCGGTCATGGCTGGACGGACCTCTCCGACTGGTGTTCTCGTAGTCATGGGGCAGCAGAGACCACGAAAA
>Ga0105047_10012653_pt1 | contig 13559 bp, 10 predicted proteins | sample MAT04_FD_78384 | JGI IMG/M metagenome (GOLD analysis project Ga0105047, IMG submission 78384) | Freshwater microbial communities from Lake Fryxell liftoff mats and glacier meltwater in Antarctica - MAT-04 (megahit assembly) | ecosystem: Environmental > Aquatic > Freshwater > Ice > Liftoff...
CGTTCTCGGCGAACGCCGCGCACTCGCTGTCCGGGATGCACTCATCACAGAAGGCATCAGCGGGGCCCGCATTCAGACGGTCAGCTTCGGCGAAGAACTCCCCGCCAACCCCGGCAGCGGCGAAAGCGCATGGTCAAAGAACCGCCGGGCTGAAATCGGTGTGGTTCGTTAAGTTCGTAAAGTTCGTAAAGCCTCGAATTGTTCGCGCACATCGCGAAACTAAGTATTCCCCACCTGACTCCGGTCCTCAGCCAGGATCTCCAAAGTTTTTGGGTCCTGTTCGCCATTGTAGTAAGCATCCAGCACGCGATGAAAAACGGAGCCTTCCGGTGAAACCGCCGCAAACAGCGTCATCGAAGACCGCAGCTTCATGTCGTCGGGAAATCCCATGATTTCCGATGCCGTCCGGCCCTTCACACGCAGCAGCGCGCTGGCACATTGCAACAAGCGGTCACGCAGCACCGAATGATGCATATATGCCTTGGCTTCGCGTCTCGACGTGATGGCGTAACGCACGGCCCTATCACTTTTTCCCAGTCCATCAATCTGCGGGAAAATATACCACATCCAATGGGTTTTCTTTTTTCCATTGAGCAACTCGTGCAGCGCGATGGCATAATCCCGTTTCTGAGCCTGAACAAAGCGGGAAAGTTCAAACGGATCGCTCATGCTTCGATTTTGATTCATACTTAAGCTTACCATGTTCGAGTGGCCACAAGCACCCGTTTTCTGCTCAAATGGAACGGGCAATCAAGACAGCGCCGGGTAAATACTAAAATAGTCACTGAAAGGCAATGAAAGCAGGTTCGCTTTCTGCGCTTGCAATTAGTAAAAGACACGGTAAGGGATAGCCAAGAATTTTGGATTTCGAGAGCTAAGAATGGAAGGCTTTAAGATGGCCTCCAAGCTGAAATCAGGGCCTTCCGCGTTTGAGAATTTCGAATATGCATCAGGAAAGTATCTTATGAATAGATTAGCAGTGTTCACAGCAACTCTTTACCTCGGAATGTCGCTACCTTTGTTTGCTGAGGAATCTGCGAGTGTGCCCTTTTCGGTGTTGACCTATAACATTGAGAATGGAGGCGCTCAAGTTTCCTTCGACAAGACAGTCGAGGTAATCAAGAAATCTGGTGCTGACGTCGTTGGGCTCCAGGAAGCATGGGGCAACACCGGTCGCCTCGCAAAGGAAGTGGGATGGGAGTATTATGATCCCCGCCAGCATATTATCTCACGATTCCCACTTCTCGAAGCTCCCGACAGTGAGGGGCTCTACCTCTTAATTGAAGTAAAACCCGGCAAGTTCGTTGCCATGGCCAACATGCATCTGCCAGATGAGCCCTACGGTCCTGACATGGTAAGAACAGGATCCTCAGCCACTGAAGTTGAGACCATGGAAAACCGCGTCCGGCTCCCCACTGCCATTCCCTTCGTTGAAAAATTGGCGGAACTTTCAACTCAAGGTATCCCGGTTTTTTTGACGGGCGATTTTAATTCGCCTTCGCATCTGGATTGGACTCAGCCCACCGTTGGCATTTTGCAAAATCATAAGTTTTCCGTGCTCTGGCCTTCGACCAAATTCATCGAAGACCGTGGTCTGATCGACTCCTTCCGTGAAATTCATCCGCACCCCGAAAAAGATCCAATATACTCCTGGCCCTCTGGACGTCCCTTTGTCGAAAATACCATCGACGGATTTAATCCATCCAAGGATGACCTCCCGGATCGTCTGGATTTCGTTTATACTGCGGGTCCATCGAAAACCAGGGAGAGCCTCCTGATGGGCGAACCGGAATACGCAAAGTCTGACATCACGGTGTCGCCGTGGCCCTCGGATCATCGTGCATTTGTTTCGCATTTCGATGTGGTCCCGGCCACCCTGCCGACGCTGGATCTCAAGGTTCCCTCTGCGCGAACCCCATCAGGAAAGCCGGAGTTGTCCGTAGCGAACACCACCTTTCGTAAGGGCGAAGAGATTGAGATCACCTGGCGCAATGCTCCCGGTAATCGCTATGACTACGTGCGGATCACTCCGGTCGGAACCAAGCGTCTGGCTTGGGGCGAGGCCATTAGGCTCTACACACGCGGCGCACTGGAGGGTTCGGTGAAATACAATCAAGCCAACATCAATGGAAACTGGCTCGATTGGTATAAAGCCGACGACGGGCATTGGCCGCTTACTCCCGGCGAATACGATGTGAAGCTCATGCTTGACGATGGCTTCACCGAACTGGCAGCAACGCAAATCACGATTCTCCCATAGCGGCACAATTTCTGCCGAGGGAATGTTAGATTTAGGGCGAATTGTGGTTCACCAAAGCGCTAGATCCCGACTGAACCAGCTTAGCACGGAAGCTGCTTATTACTTATGCAATGCATCATCCGCTCCGGAATTTGCTTTGTGCAACTGGCTTTTGTGTATTGGCAGTGAGTGTATGCACGGGGCCTGCAAAGGGTCAAAACACCACGATCATTGATCGTAATGCAAATGGTCTAAGTGATTTATGGGAAATGGCTTATCCGGGTGGCATGCTGGTGGCTGAGGAAGATTTCGATGGAGACGGGTTCTCCAATACACAAGAAGATCGCGCGGGAACAGATCCACGGGATGCTTCGAGTTTTCCGCATATTTCAGAATTGAATCTTAACGTCAGCACGCCGCTCACGGTGGAGTGGATCGCAGTGGCGGGAAAACGTTACCAACTGGATTACTCGCTCGACCTCATCAATTGGCAGACTTTGGCCGGATCCATTGTCGGAGATGGCGGCACGCATGAGCTAAGTTTGGATCAAAACAAAATTCTCACCGGCAGCGGAGTGCCACTTCTGCGTTGGGACAATTACCTGACGAGCAACTTCAATAATCTCAAAGCCTACGTCAGTGCGGGAACCCCCGTTTCAAGTCAATCGAGTGTCATCACGCGCCTGGAAGTGACGCAAACCAGTCCGGACTCATCGAATTTCGCTCAATGGGTTCGCGGTTGGTTAGTGCCATCTACCACAGGGACTTACACCTTCTGGCTGGCCAGCGATGATCAGAGCGAACTCCACATTTCAACCAATGCCAGCCCGGCGAATCGCCGACTTTTGGCGTTGGTCAGCACATGGACCGGCCTTCGTGAGTGGACTAAATTTCCCGGCCAGAGGTCTGCGCCCGTTTCGTTGGTGGCAAATACCCCATATTACTTCGAGATCTTTCATCGCGAAGGAAGCGGTGGAGATCATTTTTCCGTGGCATGGAGTGGCCCACCCTTGGGCAGCGAAACGCCGATTGTGATCGAAGGTCAGCATTTGTCATCCACAGGACAATCTCCCGCAACACTGTTGGCTGCCGGCAAGCTGTTCGTGCGGCTACGTGTGGACGACGTGGATTCCGATAGGGACGGAGTATCGGATTACGATGAGAGGCTCACCGGATTTAATCCCTCCACTTCAACAACCAAACCCAGGATCCAGGATCGGGACGCACTTTTGGCGATGTTAAATGCCTCCAATTCGGTCACCGCAGGCACATCAGTGTCACGCGCCTATGAGACCGGTGGAATGCCGGGCCGCTTTGTGATTTTCCGGTCCGGTAATCTCAATCCCATGGTAGTGAATTATTCGGTAAGTGGAACTGCGGGTTCCGGAAGCGATTACCTTGCACTTCCGGGCAGTGTCTCATTTTCAGTGGGTCAGACCCGTGCCGAAATTCCAGTGCACGCTCAGCCGGATGCCCTCGTGGAAACCACCGAAACGGTGGTGCTAACGCTCAATCCAAGTGCGGGTTACAATCTAGGCAACCCCGGCTCGGCCACGGTCGCGATCGACGATGCACCGGACATCTTATACCTGGCAAATTTGCGTCCATCGGGGGATGTGCGTTCGTCGGGTTCTGGCACTGCCGCAGTGAACCAGGCGGGAAATGCGCTCTCCGGTAAGCTATCGATAAACTATGGCAATCTTGCGAGCGCAGCAGCAGGCATCGATTTCTATGTTTCCAATGATGGAAACGCCGGCCCCGTGGTTCTTACATTTCCAGCAGGACAAGTTGCGTCGCAAGTTTGGGAATTCAGCGCTGCAGGCGGATTGACGCGGGGACAAATTCTTGCGGCACTCACAGAAGGACGGCTCTGGGTGCGCGTACGTTCCGCTGGCGCACCAGGAGGTGAAATCCGGGGACAACTCGTCGCCGGCTACGGATGGCAGACCATGCCGACTCCTCCAGCGCCCGGCATCTCACCGACGCTTGCAACCGTTGATGCAGATGCATCCCGTTTTCTGGCGCAGGCGAGTTTTGGCCCTAGGACCGCTGAGATTAGCGCCATGCGAAGCGGGACGTTCAGCCAATGGATCAACGCGCAGATGGGGCTGCCGGTGACGCGGCACCGCCCATATGTTGATGCGCGGCGAGCGGAATTTATGGCGCGTCCTGGCGGCTCTGATGGCTGGCAGACTTCGCGCCAGGAAGGCTGGTGGCAGGCGACGATTACGGCTCCCGACCAACTCCGTCAACGAATGGCCTTGGCCTTAAGTCAAATTCTCGTGATTTCACAGTTCGGAGCTTTGGATGGTGATCACGTCGGCACGACGATTTACTATGATATGTTGTTAGACCGAGCATTTGGAAACTATCGTGACTTGCTGCAGGAAGTGACGGTGAGTCCGATGATGGGGACCTATCTCAGTATGATGCGTAATCGCAAACCGAATCCGGTGACCGGTCATGAACCGGACGAAAACTATGCGCGCGAAATCATGCAACTCTTTACCATCGGCTTAAATCAGCTTCATCCCGACGGTTCGTTGAAACTGGATACGAATGGGCTGCCGATTGCGACCTATTCGCAGGATGATGTCGTCGGTCTGGCGCATATCTTCACAGGTTGGGGGCCGCACTACGATTCAACAAACCCACCCCGCTGGGAAAATAACAGCATCGCGGCGCGGGGTGACTGGTTTCAGTATGGGCGGGATTCGCTGCGGTCGATGACTTTTTACCCTGAATTTCACGATAACGAAGTGCGCACAATCGCGGGGGCAGTGAACATTGCTGGAGGATTACCTGGAGAAGAGCGCTTGGATCAGGCCTTGGACGCCTTATTCGAACATCCCAACGTGGGGCCATTTTTGGCGAAACAATTGATCCAACGATTTGTGACAGCGAATCCTTCGCCGGGATATATCTATCGTGTCGCCTCGGTTTTCAACGACAGCGGAAACGGCGTGCGCGGCGATTTAGGCGCGACGTTAAAAGCGATTTTGCTCGATTCCGAAGCGCGTTCGGAGACAGCGTTAAATGATATTGGATATGGCAAGCCGATGGAGCCCTTGCTGCGAATGTCCCGGATGTTTCGACTTTTCTTTCCCAACCCGCCGAAACCGGGTGATCCGCGCTACTTCATTAATCTGCAATATTCCATGGGCGAACAGGCTCCGCTCATGTCGCCATCGGTATTTAACTTCTTTCAACCGGGTTACGTGCATCCAGGGCGAATTGCGAAAGCAGGATTGTTATCGCCGGAATTCCAGACTCTTGCCGAAACCACGGTGGTGAACCAGGCCAACCTGCATCATTCCGGATTATATTGGGGGATTTATAATGGAGAAAAACTAGCTAACGGCGATGACGCCATTGTCCGCGCAGTGTTTCCCGAGCAGGAAGCGATTCTGGCGACGGCGGGTTTGACTCCGGCACAGGCTCAGGAACTTCTCATTGAGCATCTCAACGTGCGCCTGTTGGGGGGAAGAATGTCAGCCGCTTTGAAGCAGGACATCCGCACCACCATGGCCTCACTACCATCGTGGTACGGCTATACTCTGGAGAACCAACGGTCACGCATTCGCGTGATGATTTATCTTATGATGACCTCACCTGAATTTTCCACCCAACGCTGATTGCGCATGAAACAAGAACCCGCACCACTCAACCGCCGAAAATTCCTGGGCCAGGCCGCATGCGCAGGATTGGGCCTCACGGGAGTTCTTTCCACGCTTGGCACCTTGCGCCTTTTTAACGCCACCCTCTCGGCGCAGGGACTGCCCGGTGGGGGTGACGACTATAGGGCTTTGGTCTGTCTCTTTCTATTTGGCGGCAACGATGGGAATAATGTGCTCGTGCCGATGGATACAACAGGCTACGGCAATTATTCACGGGACCGGGGGATTCTCGCCTTGCCGCGAGCAAATTTACTGCCGCTGATCCTTCCTGAGGGCGACGGACGCGAATTCGGGCTGCACCCTGCAATGTCGCGACTTCGCACTCTTTTCAATTCAGGTCAGGCTGCGGTGGTGGCGAATGTGGGGACTTTGGTGGCCCCCATCACGAAAGCGGACTACCAATCTGGTGGGGCAGCGATTCCACCCTATCTTTTTTCGCACAACGATCAACAGGTGCAATGGCAGACCTCAGTGCCGGACTCGCCTAAAAAAGTGGGCTGGGGTGGAAGGATGGCAGATTTATTGCAAGCGCTGAACACAGGTTCGCAGATTTCCATGAATATCTCGCTGGCCGGAAATAATTTTTTCCAGGTGGGCAACGAGGTGGTTCAATACCACGTGGGCCCCGGGGGAAGCCTGGGGCTTCGACAATACAACGAGACATGGACGCCGATACGGGAGCAATACACGGCGACACGCGCGATGTTAGGAAGAAGTTACGGGCATATTTTTGAACAGGAATATGCGGATATTCTAAATCGAGCGATTGCAAATGATACACTTCTTCAGCAGCAACTGGTGACGGCGCCAGGTTTTGCCGCGGAATTCGCTGCGTCCACCGGCACCACGGGTGCACTGACTCCAATCGCCGCGCAGCTTAGAATGATCGCCCGTCTGATTTCTGTGAGGCAATCGCTGGGAATGAAACGCCAGATTTACTTCGCAGCACTGGGAGGTTTCGACACCCATGATGATCAACTTGAGGATCACTCCTATTTGCTTGGCCAACTTTCGAATGCAATGGCGGATTTTCACGCTGCCACGACGACGATGGGAATTGCGGACAAGGTTACTCTGTTTACCGCGTCCGACTTCAATCGCACTTACAACAGCAATGGCAAAGGCTCGGATCACGCCTGGGGCAATCATCAGTTTGTCATGGGTGGCGGGGTGCGTGGAGGTCGGCTTTATGGAGAAATCCCGACCTTGGATATTGGTGGACCGGATGACACCGGGACGCGGGGAAGCTGGATACCTAAAATTTCCACCGACGAATTTTCTGCTACTCTAGCGCGTTGGTTCGGCGTATCGCCCGGCGATCTGCCGTTGGTGCTTCCAAACATCGGGCGCTTTGAGAACACGGATCTTGGTTTTATGAATTCTATCTAACATGAAAAATAAGAAACTTCTATTATGGGCCGCATTTTTGGCGGCTGCCGCACTCGTGGCCTATATTTCCCATGATACCGCGAAGCCTCTGGATGCTGATGCGGCAACACAACCTGTTTCGCCCAGGATCGAGAAGCCGGTTGAAGCGGCAAAAGAGGAAATGGCCAGGCAACTCGCACCGGGGCGCATACAAATGCGCATACCGAATGTGGCTGCACCCGGGGCTAATGCGGGGATCTTGGTTTCGCTTCAAACGACAACAGACATGCCCCGATCACCTTTGGCGGATGCATTGGGGCGCGAGGGATTTCCTGCACAGCGCGAGGCCTGGGTCGTGTTGGATTTACTGGAATACTATCGCCAAAGTTTCGGTGGCATGCCGGCTGGTGAAGACAATCGCCAGATCGTAAATGCGCTGCGTGGAGCAAACCCCCAGCAACTGGCGATCATCCCACCCGATCACCTGCGGCTTTCAACGAATGGCGAACTGATGGACGCATGGGGGACGCCGTTTTATTTCCACCAAATTTCCAGCCAGGAAATGGATGTCCGCTCAGCAGGTGAGGATGGAGACTTTTACACTGCGGACGATCTTCTCGCACAACAGAAGCAATAGAGGTGGACTCAAAGCTCCGTGGGCAAGCCAGCCTCTGACCAGGCTTTAAATCCACCAATTAATGATTGCACGTTTGTATAGCCCATTTTTTGAAGGGTGTCGGCGACCAAAGCCGAGCGATAGCCGCCCCCGCAGTAGCAGAGCAATGGAGTGGTGGTGTCCGGATAGAGGGATTCAATGTCGCGCTCGATAACCCCTTTTCCCAGGTGCACCGCACCCTCGGCATGACCGGCGAGCCATTCGTTATCTTCGCGCACGTCGATTAGGACCACTCCCGGTTTCCCGGCCAGCAAGGCTGTTTCTTCCACGCTGATCTCTCTCACGCCGGGCATAACGGAATTTACGAGGTTGAGAAATTTGGGGCTGTGTTGCATAGCCCAGACAATACACGACACCAATCGATTTCTCAACGATGGCGATGTATTTCTTCCAACACACTCGGACCATCGGTGACGCCGATTTTTTTTCCGCTTTCCTTTGTAAGCGGCAATGCTATGTCTTGCATCCTTTTTGACACGTTTCCCATGAAAAATACCCGTTACACACTCAATAACAAAGTCGGTGCAAATGGCCTCGGAGCCGGTGTCTGGAATCTCGGACCTGGAGGGGATCCGTTCGGCGGTCCGACACGTCCGATTACGCCGATTTTGGAGCGTCTGCCGAAAATTGCGGAATCAGGCATGAGTTATTACGAAGCGCACGATGTGGAGATTCCTTTCGACCAGATTGATGAAGCCAACAAAGTCGCGGATGCCAACGGCCTAAAGTGCGCGATGTATACTCCGTCGTTTTTTGCCGAGCCCATTTTCAAAGATGGCGCGATGACTTCAAACGATCCAGCGATCCGCAAACTTGGTTTGGAAAATGCCAAACGCGCTGTGGATGCAACGGTTGCTTTGGGAGCAAAGGTCATGGTCTTCTGGAATGGCCGTGAGGGTTTTGATTTTGTATTGGCCAAGGACGGACGCGAGAGCGTCAAGCGTCTGATCGAAGGATTCAATGCGGTCGCGCATTATTCCAAGGAGAAGTACGGCGATCAAATACGTTTCGCAATTGAGCCCAAACCAAATGAGCCACGTGCCAATATGTATATGGCAAACGTCGGCGAGGTTCTCTATCTTATTAGCCGAATGGATGCGCCCATCCAACATTTGTTCGGAGTGAACCCGGAAACCGCGCACAGCCGCATCGCAGGACTCGATTATCTTTGGGACATCGAGCTATGCCTCGAAGCAGGCAAGTTGTTCCACATTCATTTGAATGCGCAGGATGGTCAGCGCTACGATCAGGATTTGCCTTTTGGTTATACCGAGCCTTTGAAGGACCTCGCCCTTTGCGTGGTGTTGCAGGATGCGGCGTATGAAGGGATCATTTGCTTTGATGTGAAGGCCCCGCGCACGGATGCGCCTGAATTTATTACCGATATTCTCACAGTGAGCGCCAATAACCTCGTCGCTCTCTGGGAACGGGCAAGCAAGGTGGATCGCGATAAGATCGCTACGCTTCGCGCTCAGCATCGGGCAACGGCAATTTCCGGCTACCTGGCCGAATGCCTCTACGGCATCTGATCCAATAAAGCCTTCGTCTTAGCATCATGCATAAGTCCTTTGATTGTGTTTTCGCCAAAGGGCTGCGGCATTTGGCTGCTCTCACGGCCGTTGCCTCGCTCGTCGGTTGCGCGTCGGTTGCAAAAGAGCAGAGTCGCTCCATTCGCGATGTTAGTCCGAGCGCCGCTTTGGAGCGGGCGGAGTCCACCAAGATATCGACCGAAGAACGCGTTGCGCTTTATCTGCACGCCGCCTCATTGACTCGTCCGACTGAGAAAAATTGGAACACGGAAAAGTCCATAGCCATTTACAATCGCGCGTGTGCCGAACTCACGATCTTGCTTCGCTCCGAAGAAGACGGGAAGTATTGGAACCGCACCTTGCAGCTTCCTGTAGACGGCGGATTCTCACAGTTGACGATGCCGCCAGCGACAGGGCGTGATGTTTGGTCGCCGAACGAGTTCACGCAATTCGAGGTGGCTGCTGATATGCCGGAAGGCCGTGTCCGCACGCCGGACGTACGGGCCGGAGTGGGAGGTGCATTAGTGGGGATCCGTCTAGCCGATCCGCGTGAACCTTTCATGCTGAAAAAAGGTCTGACTGCCGCTGTCACGGCGACTTTGGAGTTCCAGGGGGATCGCGCGCAATTGAAGTTAAGAAATCCTACGAAGCAAGCCACGGTTCGATTGGGAGATGCCCGTCTGCCATTGGCTGCGGATTTCTCTTCTGTCTTTGCCCATTATCCGAAGGTAAACGAGTTAGCTTTGGGGCTTAGCGAGACATTAAACCCCGGCAAGTATGCCGATATCCAGGGGATCTATCTTTTGCAGCCATGGGATTCCACACGAATTCCCATCATTTTTGTGCACGGCCTGATTTCTACCCCATACATGTGGATCGATGTGATCAATGAAATCCAGGCAGACCCGGTCTTGCGCAATCGGTATCAATTTTTGGTGTATTCCTATCCAAGCGGCAATCCGCTTGCTTATTCCGCGCTGCAATTCCGGCAGCAACTCGCGAAATTGCAGGCCCGCTTTGCCATGCCGAATGGCTTTTTGCTCGTCGGCCACAGTGAAGGCGGTTTGCTGTCCCACATGCAGACAACCACACTCACTCGCGAAGATTGGGTGCGCAAGCTGGGTGAACCTGCAAACGAACTCTTCAAGAGTCTCAAGCCAGACAGTCTGATTTATCGCGGTCTGATTTTCGATGCGAATCCAAAAGTGAAACGGGTTGTTTTCATGAATACCCCGCACCGCGGTTCGGATATGGCGATTAGTGGATTTGCCGATTTTGCCAAAAAACTAATCCGCCTGCCGGTTGCGCTTGTGGGTCAGTTGAATAATACTGTGGCCTTGCTCCCCATCCTGGCAGAAGCCGGAATTGCTGCGGGGCAACTTCCGACGAGCGTGGATAGTTTTTCCCCAAAAAATCCGACTTTGCATGTCATGAACACCAAAAAAGTGGTGCCGCCTGCGCATTCGGTCATTGGCAATCAAGGCAAACCCGGTCCATTGGCGGAAAGTTCGGATGGAGTGGTGCCCTATTGGAGTTCACATCTTGAATACGCCAAGAGCGAGCTGATCGTGCCCGGCCCGCACGGTTGCTTTGATTATCCGCAGAGCGTTGCTGAATTGCGGCGGATCCTGCATCTGCATTTGGGTAGCTCTGCTGCCCGGTAGCTCCGCTGTTTTTACTATCAGAGAGGATTGAGGCGGCCGCGCTTGTTGTCTTTCCCGCCATGAAGTAGAATTCTGGTTTCTACCGGCGGCTAAGGATTTCTCCTCCTCCCACACATCCTGATGCATCCCACTACATGGCGCAAAGAACTGCGCATCACTCTCCCCATTGCACTGCCTATGATGGCGGGGCAATTGAGCCAGATGCTCGTGGGCGTGTCGGATACGGTGATGATTGGGAGAATGGGTTCGGTGCCTCTCGCTGCCGCGGCTTTCGCGAACGGGATATGGCATGTGCTTTTTCTTTGTGGACTGGGATTGACGACGGGCGTTTCGGTTTTTGCTTCGCGTGCCGTTGGCGCAGAGCGTCCGCGTGATGCGGGTGAAGTGCTCCGACATAGTCTTTTCATTGCGCTGGTTTATGGCGCTTGCATTGCGGTGCTTTGTCAATCGGGTTATCAGGCGCTCAATTTTTTCGGCCAGGATCCTGCCGTTGTCCGCGAGTGCATCGGCTACTTTGTGCTCGTAGGCTGGTCGACCATTCCGATACTCGCTGGATTTTGCCTGAAGCAATTTAGCGAGGTTTTCAATAGAACAGCGGTGCCCATGTGGGCCTCGTTCGCCAGCGTGGGCATAAACATTTTCCTCAACTGGATTTTGATCTTCGGCAACTGGGGTTCGCCCGCACTTGGGGTCACTGGAGCCGGGATAGCAACGCTGCTGGCGCGCATTTTCTTTTTGGTTTTCATGATCGCCTACATCAGTAGAAACAAGGTTTTTGCCGCCGCGCTTCGAATTCGGTGGTTCGCCGTGTTGGAAATCGCCCGCATACGCAACTTGATCAAGATTGGCTGGCCGGCGTCCGGGCACTTTGTGATTGAGGTGGGATGTTTTGTTTTTGCCGCGGTAATGATGGGCTGGATTGGACCGTTGCAGCTTGCCGCCCATCAAATCGCCCTGACCTGTGCAGCGACCACCTTCATGATCCCGCTGGGCCTGAGTATGGCGGTCACGATTCGTGTCGGCCAATGTATCGGCGCGAATGAATTGCATCGCATTCGTGCCATTTGTGGCGGGGCGATCGGTTTGGCCACGGCACTGATGATGGGGACCGCGCTCATTTTCATTCTGGCGCGCTACCAAATTGCCGGTTTATTCATGCAGGATCCTGCCACCATCGCGATCAGCGGCAGCTTGCTGCTGGCAGCCGGCGTGTTTCAGATATCCGATGGATTACAGGTATTGGCAATTGGCGCCTTGCGCGGTTTGGCCGACGTGCGGGTGCCCATGTGGCTGATTGCGGTTGCTTATTGGGGAATCGCGATTCCTCTCGCATGGACAGCAGGCTTTCCGTGGGGATTTGGCGCGATCGGGATCTGGTGGGCGTTGGCTTCAGGGTTATTCATTGCTGCGGTGCTCCTGCTCATTCGCCTGCATAACCGCCTGCAGCACCTGACTGCTGATCAGGCCGGAGCCGTTGTTGGTGATCCGATTGCAAAGCAGGATGGTAAAAGTATTTAGAATAATTCTTGATATTATTCAAAAGCACTTGGATATTGGGTTGTCGCTCCCGCCTCCTATGTCAACCCACCCTAAAACTTTTCCACAGCGTCCGAGCGAAAAATCGCAGGACCCCGGGTTTCGTTTCACTCCGCAACGACGCGTGGTGCTCGATGCCATCGCCTGCGCGGATGACCATCCGACAGCGGCTGATCTTTACACACGGGTGCAAAAAAACATGCCGCATATTTCGCTCGCCACGGTTTACAACTGTCTCGAGACCCTTTCGGTCAATGGCTACGTGCGCCAGGTCAATGTGGATCGCGCTGCGACGCGTTACTGCTTGAATGATCATCCGCACGCGCATTTCTCTTGTGATGGTTGCGGAGCCATATTGGACGTCGAACTTCCCGATCGGAAACGTTTGCACGCCACTTTCAGTCTCCCGCCCACCTGCGTGGTGGTGCAGGAGGAAATTTCACTCCGCGGCCTATGCCCGGATTGCGCACAAAAACAAACCGTATTGAACAAACGCTCATGAGCTCGCTTAAAATTTCAGATCTTCACGCCGGTATCGCCACCAATGAAATCGTGCGCGGCCTCAGCCTCGAAATCCCAAAAGGAGAAGTGCACGCCATCATGGGACCCAACGGCTCCGGCAAAAGCACCCTGGCCAAAGTCCTCGCCGGCCACGAGGATTATGCAGTTATCAGCGGCAGCGTCGAAATGGACGGCGTTGACCTCTTGGCAATGGAGCCCGACGCGCGTTCGCGGGCCGGCTTGTTTCTCGGGTTCCAATATCCTTGCGAAGTGGCTGGTGTTTCCAATGCCAACTTCCTCCGCGCAGCCTTGCAAGCCCGCCTCCCTCAGGGCGGCGAACTCGACGCCGTAGCTTTCTATCATCGTCTC
>Ga0105047_10012654_pt1 | contig 13559 bp, 10 predicted proteins | sample MAT04_FD_78384 | JGI IMG/M metagenome (GOLD analysis project Ga0105047, IMG submission 78384) | Freshwater microbial communities from Lake Fryxell liftoff mats and glacier meltwater in Antarctica - MAT-04 (megahit assembly) | ecosystem: Environmental > Aquatic > Freshwater > Ice > Liftoff...
ACGAAGACCGCGCGACCGGCAGTCACGCGCTCCGCGTCAGCGCCGAACGCCGCGAGTTGGTCGTCGGTGAGCTGCGCGCCCGAGGCCTCGGCGATAGCGGCTGCCTCGTCTTGATATTGCGCCATCGGGCTCTTGGCCATCTCGTAGCCCTCGTAGACGAACCAATACGCGATTCCGAATACGACGGCGCCGAAGAAGGTGAGCAGCCACCACACGGGAAGGTGGTTGTCGGCCTCTTCGATGCCGTCGTAGACGTGGAGAATGTCGCCCTGAATCTGGTCCTTGCGCTTCACTTCACTCATGACGGGGTACCTCCTCGGCGTCGCCGAGCGGAATGCGTGCGAGCGCATCGACGTCCTCGCGGGGCGCGCGGAGCGCGCGCACCGTGACCAGGACGAAGACCGCGAAGAAGAGCAGCAGCGCGACGATCGGCAGGGCGATCACCGGGCTGTCTGCGAAGAACTGGCGAGCGATCGCGTTCACGGTGCACCTCCGACGGCATGGGCGACGGGCACGGCGTTGGCACCGCCGGGCGCGAGCTCCGGTGACTCCCGCTTGCCGAGACGCTGCAGATAGGCGATCAGCGCGATCATCTTGCTCTCCGGTGGCGCGGTGACGTGACCCTCGTGCTCCAGCTCCGCGGCGATCAGCAGGCCGGCGCGGCGCGCGTCGGCTGGCGCCGCGGCGATCTGAGCGTCGGTGTACGGCACACCGAGAGTGCGCATCGCCGTCAGCTTGCCCGCGGTGCGATCGAGGTTGACCGGACTCTCGAGCAGATGGGCATACGAGGGCATGTTCGACCCCGGCGTGATGGCGCGCGGGTCGACCAGGTGCTGATAGTGCCAGAGGTGTGGATAGCGACTGCCCTCACGCGCGAGATCCGGTCCCGTGCGCTTGCTGCCCCACTGAAACGGATGATCCCAGATGGAGTCGTCGGGAGTCGACGGCTCGCCGTAGCGCGCCGCCTCCGCGATGAAGGGACGGATCATCTGAGAGTGGCAGTTGTAACAGCCCTCTTGCAGATAGACGTCGCGGCCTTCGAGCTCGAGCGCGCTGTACGGCTGCTGCGGCGTCGAGCGCTGCGCGGCGTTGCCGGAGACGATGGACGGAACGATCGCGGCGACACCACCGACGAGCACGGCGATGACGGTGAAGATCGTGAACACCAGCGCGCGCCCCTCGAGCATGCGATGCCAGGTGGGCTTGCTCGGGTCGCCAGCGTTGATCGCGATGACGCCTAGTACGGCGACGCCACCTGCGATGACGACGATGAGCGTTCCGGCGAGCTGATTGACGACGACCAGCGTGCCGACGAGGACCGAGACCACGAGCGTGAGCAGCACCGGGGCGCCGAAGACGACCTTCGGCCACGGCGCGGGGTTCGCCTGGATGTCGTCGGCGACGACCTCGACCTCGGTCTCGACGGCCTTGCCTGCGCGCGCGGTCATCCCGAGATTCCACGCCATCACGCACATGCCGACGAGGTAGAGTGTGCCGCCGGTGAGGCGCGTGTAGTACATCGGACGCAAGGCGATCAGCGTCTCGATGAAGTTCGGATAGAGCAGCCCGCCGCCCTCGCCGAGCGCCTTCCACATGAGGCCCTGGGTGATCCCGGCGACCCACATCGAGACGACGTAGAGCAGGATCCCGATCGTGCCGAGGTAGAAGTGGAGATTCGCCGCAGCGCGGGAGTGCAGGTCACGTCCGTAAAGCCGCGGAATCAGGTAGTAGAACATGCCGGCGGCCATGAAGCCGTTCCAGCCGAGCGCTCCGGCGTGGACGTGCCCGACGATCCAGTCGGTGTAGTGCGCGAGCGCCGAGACGCTCTTGATCGAGAGCAGAGGGCCCTCGAACGTCGCCATTCCGTAGAAGGTCACGCCCGCCGCGAAGAACTTCAGGACTGGATCCGTGCGGAGCTTGTCCCACGCGCCGCGCAGCGTGAGCAGGCCATTGAGCATGCCGCCCCACGAGGGCGCCCACAGCATCAGGCTGAAGATCATGCCGAGGGTCTGCGCCCAATCCGGGAGCGCGGTGTAGAGCAGGTGATGAGGCCCGGCCCAGATGTAGATGAAGACCAGCGCCCAGAAGTGGATGATCGAGAGCCGGTAGGAGAACACCGGCCGATTCGCGGCCTTCGGCAGGTAGTAGTACATGATCCCGAGGATCGGAGTGGTCAGGAAGAACGCGACGGCGTTGTGCCCATACCACCACTGCACCAGCGCATCTTGAACGCCGGAGAAGATCGCGTAGCTCTTGAACGGCCCGACCGGCATCGCCAGCGAGTTGACGATGTGCAGCACGGCGACCGTGAGGATCGTCGCGATGTAGAACCAGATCGCGACATAGAGGTGCTTCTCGTTTCGCTTGGCCAGCGTCCAGAAGAAGTTGACCGCGAAGACGACCCAGATCAGGGCGACGGCGATGTCGATCGGCCACTCGAGCTCCGCGTATTCCTTGCCCTGCGTGAGTCCGAGCGGCAGCGTGATGGCCGCTGCGAGAATGATCGCCTGCCAGCCCCAGAAGTGGATGCGCGTGAGTACGTCGTTCGCCAGCCGCGCCTTCACCAAGCGCTGCGTCGAGTGGTACACGCCGGCGAAGACCATGTTGCCGACGAACGCGAAGATGACGGCGTTGGTGTGCAGCGGCCGCAAGCGTCCGAACGTGAACAGCGGCGCGAGGTTCGCCTGCCAGAAGGAGAGCTGCGTCGCGATGATGACGCCGACGAGCATGCCGACGATGCCCCAGGCGATCGACGCCCAGATGAACCAGCGGACGACTTGATCGTCGTATTTGATACGTATCGTGTTCATTTCTCGGTCTTTCGCGCGTCGTCAGTGGGCGCGTGGTCAGTGGGCGCGTGGACAACTGCCGCGTGGACAACTGCCGCGTGGACAACTGCCGCGTGGACAATTGCCGCGTGGTCGTCTTCCATCGGCAGGAGCGCGAGCCGGTCTGACTGCTCGTGCGAGCGCTGCCGGAGGGTGAACGCGAGCAGAAGCAGACTGCATGCCACCAGGCAGAGGCTCACGAACATCGTCAGTGCGATGACTTCCAAAGGACGCTCCTCGGACCGAGCGACGCGAGCGTCGCGAAAATGACTGCCAATGAGCTGGCTGGCATCATCGCGGCCGCGAGCCACGGCGACATGAGTCCAGCGAAGCAGAGCGCGACGGCGCCTGCGTTGTAGACGAGCGCGGCGCAGAGATTGCGCGTCGTCGTCCGGTGAAGTGCACGGCTTGCGCGGAGCGCGAGGCCGATGGGCGCCAGGCCCGGAGTGACGAAGTAGAAGTCGGAGCGCGCTGGAACGAACGGTCGATCGACGGCGGGAGTGCCCGAGCAGTGTGCCTCGCCGACGACGAGCGCGTCGTTGAGACCATCGCCGATCATCAGTGTGTCGTGGTGATCGTGCGCAGCGAGCCAATCGGACTTTCCCTGCGGAGTGCAGGCACCGACCGCGCGCGCGGCGGGAATGCCGATCGCGGCGGCGAGCGTCTCGACGCGCTGCTGCGCGTCGCCGGAGAGTACCCACGTCTCGTAGCCGTCACGGCCGAGTCGCGCGACCTCGTGCACGGCGCCGGGGCGGAGTCGCTCGTCGCTCTGCAGCAGAGTACGGACGGCGCCGTCGACGCTGAAGACCAGATCGGCGTTCGCAGGGAGAGCTTCGGTATCCGCGACGCACCAGCGCGACGAGCCGAGTCGGTATTCGTGACCGTCGATGCACGCGAGCACACCGGCGCCGGCGCGCTCTTCGATGTCGAGGTCAGCAGCAGCGCGCGAGTCGATCGCCACCGCGGAAGCGGCCTCGTGGTCTTCGCTCGCGCGCAGCTCCAGCGCGGCGAGCACGGCCGCGCTCTTCGGATGCGTGCTGCGCGCGGTCATCGCGGCGAGCACGGCGCGCTCTGCCGCGTCGAGGTTCGCGAGCGGCGGCGCGCCGTTTGGTAGACCGCTGCGGTCGAGCGCGACGAGGCCGAGCACGCCCGTCGTCAGCGTGCCGGTCTTGTCGAAAACGACGCGCTTCACCTCGCGCGCACGGTCGAGAAAGCCAGCTGCACGGACGTAGAGCCCAGCGCGGCGGAGCCCTGCGTGCACGAGCTCGTAGGCGAGCGGCGTGGCGATCCCAAGCGCGCACGGGCAGGTGACGACGAGGACGGCGATGGTCACGTCGAGCGTGCTGCCGAGGTCGCCCGTGACGAGCCAGTAGAGCAGCGCGCCGACCGACGCGATCAGCAGCACGCCGCTGACGTACGCGGTCGCGAGGCGCTGCCACCACGGCGTGGCGCGCGCGCCGTCGACGTCACGGGGCCGCGGCGTGCGCAGCAGCGCGACCAGCGGCGACGACGCGAAGTCGGTGAGCGCGCGCACGGTGACAGCGCGGACACTCGCGTCGAAGGCGCCGGCCGGCACGGTGTCGCCGCGCGCGAACGTGCGCGGCGACGGCTCGCCAGTGATCCAATCGAGCGAGAAGCTCGCATCCTCGCCTTCGAGGACGGCGTCGACCGGCAAGAGATCGCCGGGCGCGATCAGCAGCGTGTCACCCGCGCGCAGCTCGCCGCAGGCGACCAGCGCCACCTTGCCGGCGGCGTCCACGCGGCGCGCGAGCAGTGAATACGCACCGTCGTCGGCGAGGAGCGCGCGGCGGTTGCGATCGAGGACGCGCTCCTGCAGCCAGCGACCGACGAGCATCAGCGCAATGAAGATCGTGATCGTGTCGAAGTAGGACGCGCGGCGGTCGCCGTAGAAGAACGACCAAGTGGAGCCGGCGAAAGCCAGCACGATGCCGAGCGCGATCGGCACGTCCATGTGCAGCACGCCGCGCGACAGAGCGCGCCAAGCGGAGCCGATGAAGACGCTGCCTCCGACGGCGACGGCCGCAGTCGCGAGCAGGTAGCCCGCGCCATGCATCAGATCCCAAGTCGGCCCGCGCTCGAGGCCGAGATAGAGCGACAGCGCGAAGATCATCGAGTTCATCGCCAGCGCGACCGTGATGCCCATGCGCAGCAGCAGCGCGCTCGAGCCGACGGCAGCGGCGTCGCCGCTCTTCGCGCGCGGCCCGAGGCGATAGCCGAACTGCTCGACCTCGTGCACGAACGCGGGAAGGTCGAACGCGGAGCCGACGACGAGATCGACGGTGCCGAGCGCCGGATTGACCAGCACCCGCGCGCCGCCCGCCTGCCGTCGGAACAGCTCGTCGACGAGCCAGACGCACGCGGTGCAGTGCACACCCTGCAGATCGAGCGCGACTTCGCACAGGCCGGGGCTCGACGCGACCCGCTCGGCGAAGGGCTCGAGCCACTTCGCGTCGTGCCCTGCTCGCGCGCTGCTGACCGGCGTGCCGCGCTCGCCGCGGAGCGCGTAGTAGCGCGTCAGTCCGCCGCGCCGGAGCAACCCGTAGACGGTGCGACAGCCCGCGCAGCAGAAGCCGGCGCCGGCGTCGTCCGCCGCACCGCCGAGCGCCGCGCCGCAATGCAGGCACACACCTGCCGCGTCAGTCGACGCGTCGCCGAGCGCGCCAGCGGCGTCGGCAGCAGTGGCGGTGGACGGAGGCATCGCGCCCGCCTACGCACGACGCGTGCCGTCCGCGGAGCGCGGTTTCGTTGGCTGATCGCGCGTCCCGCGAAGCGCCCTCGGGTGGCCACGCAGAACCTGCGCCGACCGCGCGCAAACCATGCGCCGCCGAATGCACCGTGCGCCGCCGGTTGCGCTATCCGGCGCACGCGGGATGCGGCGCGCTACGCGGCTTCGGGCGCGAGCTCGGCGACGTCGACGAACTCGTTGCGCTCGGAGTCGAACACGGTGAGCGCGAGCGAGTGCATGTCGTAGACCCAGCCATGGAGGCGCAGCTCTCCCGCATCGAGACGCGAGCGCACCGACGGATACGTGAGCAGGTTGGCGAGCGCTTGCAGCACGTTCTCTTCGACGGCCGCGCGAAACGTGGCGTCGGGATCGAGGCCGGCGCTCTTCACCGACTCGGCCGCGGGCAATAGGCCGGTGAGCCACTCGCGCAGCGACGGGGTCTCGGGTCCGATGCCGACCAGTCCGTCGAGCGCCGCGCGCACGCCGCCGCAGCCGGTGTGGCCGCAGACGATGATGTCGGGCACGGCGAGGTGCGCGACGGCGAAGTCGATCGCGGCGCCGACGCTCGCATCCGGGTGCTCGAGGGTCGGCACGTGGTTGGCGATGTTGCGCAGCACGAACAGATCACCCGGCACCGCGCTGGTGAGCAGCTCGGGCACGACACGCGAGTCCGAGCAGCCGATGTAGAGAGCGCGCGGCGCTTGTTTCTTCGCCAGCGTGGCGAGGTATTCGCGCTCGCCGAAGTAGCGCTTGGCAAACTGAAAATGGCCGTGAATGAAGTGTTCGGTCATGGCGGTCGGCGTCAGTCCTGCTGGGACTGAGTCGCGGGCAGAAAGGCGCGCAGGTTTCGGTCGATGTTGCTGCAGATCTGGTCGAGCGGAAGATCGTTGTCGTCGGTGCCGAACGGATCTTCGATTTCGACGCCGATCTCTTCGATGCCGAGCAGCGTGTACGAGATCGCCGCGACGCCGAGGATCGTGCCGTAGCCGAACACCGGCAGCAGCGCGAAGGGCAGCGTGAGGCAATAGAGCAGCAGCGCGCGACGCAGATGAACGACGTAGGCGAACGGCAGCGGTGTCCCGCGAATGCGCTCGCACGCGCCGAGGTAGTCGACCAGCTCTTTGACGTTCCCGTCGAGCGCCATCTGCTGGATGTCGGTGATGAGCCCGCGCGTCTGCGCGTCGGCGATCGCGGCGCTGATCTCGCGCGCAACGGCGAGCGGCGGATGCTGCGCCGCCTCGACCGCGCCCACGTCAGCGTTTGGCAGCGAGCTCTTACCGGGGCCGAGGTTCTTTTGGCCGCGAAGATGAAACATCGTCGCCCACGCGAACGCGATGGTCCAGCGCACGATGCGCGCGACCGTCTCTGGGTCCTTCTCGAGCAGGACACTGGCCAGCCGGGCGACGTTGCGCGTCTCGTTGACGATCGCGCCCCACTGCTTGCGACCTTCCCAGAAGCGGTCGTAGGAGGCGTTGGTGCGGAACACGAGCAGCAGGCCGAGGGCCACGCCGATCAGCGAGTGCGCGCGCTCGCTGATGCCGAGCTCGATGTGCTCGTGGTGCAGATAGGTGATCACCGCCGCGATCGCCACGCAGAGCAGCACGCGGTACACGATGACCCGCACCATCGAGCCGCGGATGTCGAAGAAGTGGGCGAACCATTTGTGTGGGTCGTAGTCGATCACGCGGCCTCCTTATAGCGCAGCGCGCATAGCGCCGTGCGCGCGGGAGATGCTGCGCTGGCGCGGCGATCAGAGCGGGGGCTGCGCGGCGATCCACGCGCGGACTGCGGCGACACCGTCGACATCGACGATCTCGGTCGCGATCGGCGGCATCTGCTCGGTCTCGACGCGCTGCTCCATGCGCCAGACGACAAGGCTCTCTGCAGGAATTCCGGGCGCGATCTGCGCGGTGATCGTTGCAGGGCCGCCGGCATACGCGGCCGCATGGCCGAACGCCGCGTACGCACCCGTCGCGGCCGGCGTCGCGACCCCGACGTCGATGCGCAAGCGCAGCTCGCCGGGCGCTCGCTCACCGCGATGACAGCCGCCGCAGTTGGAGTGCATGTAGCCGAGCGCCGCGCGCGTCACGTCGTCTCCAGGGACCTGCGCCTCGAGCGGATCGATCGGCGCAGAGAGGCTCCCCTCGCTGACCAGCGTGGCGAGCGTGACGCCAGCGCCGTCGTGCGCGAGCTGCACGGCGCTGAAGCCGAGCACGGTGTCGACCGAGCTGCGGTGACAGGTGCCGCACTGCGCGCGCGACGGCACATCGTGCGGAGTGCCGAGGACGTCGGGGACGGCGGTCGTCGCCTCCGTCGCGGTGCGCTGTGCTTCATCCCAGACGTACGTCGTGACGTTCCAGCTCGACAGGCCGGGGTCAGTGCCGGTCTTCTCGAGGAGGCGGGTCTCGAGGCGCCGTCCATCGAGGCCGAACTCTTTGTAGAACCGCGTGCCGACGGGGAAGATCCACTCATCGGCATCGGTGGTGTCGATGAGCTCGCCGGGCGGCAAGTAGACCCAGCGGCCTTTGCCAGCGTCGTCGGCCCACAGCGCGTAGCGCGGCTCGAACGGGCGCACGCCGTCGGCGAGCGTCTCGCAGGAGCCGGGCACGTAGAGGCCCGGCGGGCCGCTGCAGCCGGCGTCGCTCATGGCGCCGCCATCGTCGCTGCCGCCGTCGCTCGGGCCGGCATCGGGCACGTTGGCGTCGGCCATAGCGGCATCGAGCGTGGGCGTGTCGTCGTCGTCACCGCACGCCGAGATGAGCGCGACGAGCACGAGAATCGAGGCGAAGCGAGTGGGCGAAAGCGTCATGCGGCTCCCCGAGGCGAGTCAGCGACTCTACGACGGATGCGCTGAAAGATCAGGCCCGCGGCAGATCTGCATCGACTGCGCTCGGAGTGCGCGGGGTAGCGCGCCGCGCGGTGCGCAGCTCACTCCGGCGGCAGGCCGCGCTCGGCGCGCGTCTGCGCGACCTGCGAGGTGAGGACCGAGTGTACGCGCTTCAGCGAGTCGAGCCGCTGACGACGAATGCGCTCGTTCTCGATCGGTCCCGCCTGTGCCTCCGCGGCGAGCGCCGCCTCGACGCGTTGGATCTCCGCGGCTTGCGACGACGCGAGGTTCTCCATCCAATTCAGGCGCTGATCCGCGAGCGAAGGGCGCGTCCGCGGCAGCCCCGGCTCGAGCACCTGTGCGATCGGCACCGTCAGCCGGAGCCCTTGAAGCGCGCTCGCCGCGGGCGGCACGTTCGGCGCCCCGCGCGGCGCGACGACGGCAACAGCCGCGTTGTCCGCGCCCTCGCCTCCGGCGGCTGCATCGGTCGTGTCTGAAGTCGTCGGTACGGGCTCAGAGCCCTCGACGACCAGCACCTCGGCGCGCGCGAACTCGGCGGCGACGAGCGGCGCGCTCGGTGCGCTCGCGGCTGTGCTCGCCGCCTCCGCCGTGGCCGTTTCTTCCGCTGTGTCGATCGGCGGCGCAGGCAGCGGCGCGTCGTCCGATCGACGCATCGCGATGACGACGACGACACCCGCGGCGAGCAAGAACCCACCAGCAACCGACCAGAGGAGCGTACTCTCGCGAGGTGCCGACATTTGCGCGAGGGTAGCAACTCGCACGCGGCCCGCCACAGCGCGCGCCAAGCGCCGCCGCCTCGCCAAGCTGCGCTGCACTCTCTACATTGCGCGAGCCATGCAGCAGCGCTCCCGCTCGACTGAGTCGAAGTTCGTCCCCGAGGCGCCGTCGAACGCGCTCCCGCTCGGTCCGCGGGTCGAGTCGGTGCTCGAGGTGGCGTACCGCGCGCGCCGGCCCGTGCTGCTCGAGGGCGCGACCGGCATCGGTAAGTCGGAGCTGGTCGCGCACGTCGCGAAGAAGCTCGGCATCGCGCACATCGTGCTCGATCTGTCGCTGCTCGAGCCGCCTGATCTGGTCGGCCTGCCGGTCATCGAGGAGGGCCGCACGCGCTACGCGCTGCCGCGCTTCTTGCCCCGCGACGGCGCGGGCATCTTGATGCTCGAAGAGCTCAATCGCGCCGAGCGCTACATCCAGCAGCCTGCCCTGCAGCTGCTCACCGCGCGCGCGCTACACGAGTATGTGTTGCCCGATGGCTGGGCGTGTTTCGCCGCAATCAATCCGGAGAACGGCGACTACCAGGTCACGCCGCTCGACGCCGCGCTGCGCGCGCGCTTTCTGCAAGTGCCGGTGCGCGCCGATCGCGCGGCGTGGCTCGCTTGGGCCGGCAAACACGGCGTGCATCCGGCGATCATGACGCTGGTGCGCGCGCACGAGCGCATCTTCACCGAGATCTCGCCGCGCTCGTTCACCTACGCGTCGGAGGTGCTGCTCTCGATGCGCCTCCACGAGCTCGCCGATGGCGCGCTGCTGCGCGACGTGCTTGGCGGCTATCTACCCGGCGTGTGGGTCGAGGCGCTGGTCGCGAGCGGCTCGCTCGCTGCGCGGCCGCTCGAGCTCGACGTCTACGAGCTGCTGCGCGACTACACGCCGAAGAGCGCCTACGCCGAGCGCCTGCGCACTTGGAAGCAGCGAGGCGAGACCGATCAGCTCGACGAGCTCACCGCGCGGCTGTGCACGGTGCTCGGTGGGCCAGAGTGCGGCGTGCTGATCGCGCAGCGCTCGCTTTCGCTGCCGGCGCTCGAGGCGTTGCTCGTCGATCTGCCGGGCGATCTGCGCGAGCGAGCGCAAGACGCGCTCGGCGGCAATCCGACGGCGACGACGCTCCTCGACGTGCGCCCGGAAGAGGTCATCACCAATTACGGCGCGGGCGCCGCCATCCATCGCGTCGCCGAGTGGAAGGCGCAGCCGGGCAAACATCACCGCATCGCGCTGCTCGTCACCGCCGTGCGCGCGCACGTGCTCGCGCCGCACATCGCCGAGACGCTGCGCAAGTCGAACGCGCAGCGCCTCTCGCTCGGGCACTTTCTCGCGCAGGTCGGCGAGCGCTGGGGCGTGCCGCTGGTCGAGGCGCTGCAGAAGATCGGCGCGACGCCGATTCGACCGACGTGACATGAGCGCGGCGCACTCGAACGAGCCCGTGGATCTGCGCCCGTGGCTCGCGCGCTTCGTTCACGACGACGGCTTTCTGTCGCGCTATCCGTATTACGCATACGTGCTCGCCGGGCTCGAGCCAGTCGCCGATCCGAGCGTGCCGGCGATGGGCCTCTCGCTGCACGGCGTGCCCGGCCGCGGTGGGCGCTATTACCTACACGTCAACGTCGCGCAGTTCTTGCGCGAGCCTCAATATCTGCGCGGCATCTTGCTCCACGAAGTGCATCACCTGGTGCTCGGGCACCTCGCGCACCCGAAATTTTTCGGCGCAGAGCATCGCGATCTGATGCTGATCGCGCAAGAGACGAGCGCGAACGAGCACATCGAAGAGCCGCTGCCTTCACCGGTGCTGTGGCAACACTTCGAGCGGTTCGGTCTGCGCGCTGGGCAGAGCACGCTCGAGCGCTACGGGCGGCTCTGCGCAGCGCGCGCAGAGGGCGCGGAGCCGATCGTGAAGCGCGACACGAAGTTCGTCGACGAACACGGCTGGCGCGAGCAGAGCGCACCGCCAGCGGGCGGCGTCGAGCAAACGAAGCAGCTGATCGAGCGCGCGCGCGACGATGGTGCGGAAGACGCAAAGCGCGCGACGGCCGGGCGCGCAGGCGGCGGAACGCTCGCCGGTCGCACGCCGGAGGAGCTGCTGCTCGCCTTGGTCGGCGCGACCGACGCGCCGCAGGTGCACATCGACTGGCGCGCTGCGCTGCGCGCGTTCGTCGCACAGGCGCGCGCGCCGGTGCACACCTGGTCGCGTCCGAGCCGGCGCTTTCCGACGCGCATCGGCGAGCTGCCAGGGCGCACCTATCAGCTGCGCGGGATCATGCGGCCGGCGCTGATCATCGCGATCGACACCTCGCTCAGCATGAGCGCGGGGGAGCTCGCCGAGGTCGCGCGGCAGCTGCGACCGCTGAGCGAGCTGGCGCGGCTGGTGATCGTCGAGTGCGACGCGGCGATCGCACGCGTGTATCCGTTCGCCGGCGCGATCGAGAGCGTGAAAGGGCGCGGCGGGACGGATCTGCGGCCGGTCTTCGACGCGCGCTTCCTGCGCTCGCACGGCGCTGATGGGGTCATCTATTTCACTGACGGCGACGGGCCCTATCCCGAGTCGCCGCCCCCGATCCCGACGCTGTGGATGTTGACCAAGCCGAGCGACTTCGAGTGCCCGTGGGGCGCGCGCGCGCAGCTCACGCGGCCGCCGGCGCGCTGAGGCCGCCGGTGCGCTGAAATCGCGCGCTACTCCGAGACGCGCAGCAACACATCGCGGCGCGCCTCGACGAAGCGAACCGCGTCGCTGAGCTGCGCCCAGCAGCCGAGGCCGCTGCCGCCCGCGAGCAGTAGCGCGAACCACGGCAGCCAGCCGCCGCCGAGCGCGATCTCGGCGAACCAGCAGACGAGCGCGATGGCGGCGAGACCAAGCGCGGTGAACAGAGAGATCAGCACGACTGGCAGCGCGAGCGGATTCGAGCGCGCACCGCGGGTGATCGGTCGCGGCAGCCAAGCGCTCGTGCGCTGACCGATCGCGGCGAACGTGAAGAACGCGCACCAAGAGAATAGCCAGCCGGCGAGGAGAAGCGTGAGGTCTGGCCCGATGGCGACGGCGAGGACGAAGCTCACCAGCGTCGTCGAGATCGCATGATAGAGCAGCCCGGTCAGCAGCTTGGCGCGCATCATCGTGCGCAGCTCGATCGGCAAGACGAGCAGCGTGCGCATGCCGCGTCCGTCACGGCCGAACATGCCGAGCTGCGCGACCGCCTGGGTGAACGCGGTGAACAGATACGCGAAGCCGACGAGCAGCGGACCGGACGCCTCGCGCCCCATCAGCGGCGCGCGCAGCGCGAGCAGCGCGAGCGACGGCACCAGCATGCCGGCGAGGCCGCGCGGTCCAGACACGAGGTTGCGCCAGTCGAGCCACGCGAGCGTCAGCAGCGTCGAGTGCGCAAATGGTACGCGGCGCTCGGTGCCGAGCTCGCGCGGTGTCATCGCCTCGCCGGCGCGGGTCTCGCGCGCGGCGAGCCACCAGCCGATCAGCAGCAACACGACGACGAGCGCGACGAATACGCTCATCCATCGCCACGCCTCGAACATCTGGCCCTGCGCCGCGGTGCGCAGCGCGCGGCCGACCGGCATCGTCGGCAGCCACTCGCCGACGTCGCGCAGCCACAGCAGACGCGCCAACACCGCGCGCATGCCGATCGGTGCGCCCTTGGCCGCGCCATCGCCGCCGCTGCGCAGGGAGAGCTGGAACACGCCGAGCACGATCACCAGCGCGATCGTCACCAGCGCGCCGAGCCGCCCGCGGATCGCCGTCCCGAGCCGCGAGAAGAACACCGCCGAGAGCTGCCGCAGCATGATCGCCGCCAGCAATGAGGTGAGCAGCGCGACGAACGCGAGCGGAATCAGCGCGGGTCGCGCGATGCAGACGCCGCCGAGAAAGCCGCCGAACACCGCGAAATCGAGCGCGGTCTGCAGCGTGCCGAACGACGCCACCAGCTCGGCCGCGAACAGCGTTCCGGCGCCTACGGGAAACGAGCGATAGCGCTCCCATGGCAGCCACCAATCGCCGGTCGCCGAGCTCTGCAGCACGCTGACGCCGAGCTGCAGCGCGAGCAGCCAGCCGACGACGAGCTCGACGCCGATGCGGTCGAGCAAGCGCCCAACCGCGTACCCACCGACGCCGAGCGCGGCTGCGACCGGAAGCAGCCCCACCAGCAGCGCCGCCGTAACGAAGCCGCCGAGCGCCGCCAGACCGTGCCACCCGAGCTCGCGTCGCACGCGATTCTGCGCAGCGGCGCGGTGTACGGAGACGACCGCGCGAAACGCGCCGACGCGCTTGCCGCGGGCGCTGCGCGACGCGCCGATCGTCTCGCTGACGACGGCGCTCAACTGCCCGCCAGCCACGAGAGATCCGCGGCCTTCTCGCCGCCGACGAGCG
>Ga0105047_10012655_pt1 | contig 13559 bp, 15 predicted proteins | sample MAT04_FD_78384 | JGI IMG/M metagenome (GOLD analysis project Ga0105047, IMG submission 78384) | Freshwater microbial communities from Lake Fryxell liftoff mats and glacier meltwater in Antarctica - MAT-04 (megahit assembly) | ecosystem: Environmental > Aquatic > Freshwater > Ice > Liftoff...
CAAAGTTCAAAGTTAATTTTGAACTTTGAACTTTGAACTGTATTAGTGGCTAAACTTACGCCGTACTCTACTAGTTACTTTCAAATCCCAGGTACCATCAAAATTTATTAAAAAGGGGAGTGCACGATTTGTTCAGGCACTCCCCTTTTTTAACGTGTTCTACTCGGATAAGTTAGCTGTCAGCGTGACGGATAAAAACATCGCTACGGAATTCGCCCTCGAAGCGGCGTCCGTTTTTCCAGGTGCGGGTGCCCCGACCTTCTGCCATGCCGCCTCGCATTTCGCCAACGTAGCTTTGAACAGAAGAGCGACGAGGGTAGCTACAGGTTGCTTCGCCAGCGAGGGTGCTGTCGTAGAAGGTGCCTTCGCAGCGCACGCCGTTGTGCAGGGTGACCCCACTGCCATTAATTTGACCGTAGCGGAACTCGCCCACGTAGCGAGCGGCAATCTCGGCGAATACGAAGGTTCCCTGTCCGTGGGGTTGTCCGTTGTGAAAGGATCCGGTGTAGGAATCGCCGTTGCCGTAGGTGAATGTGCCTTGACCGTTAAACTTGCCTGTGCTGAAGCCGCCTTCGTAGCGATCGCCACTCGAAACAAAGAGATACAGACCGCTGCCATTGGGTAAGCCGTTGCGAAATTCGCCTTCGTAGCGATCGCTATTAGCATAGACCAGCACTCCTCTACCTTGAGGTCTACCGTTTCTAATTTCGCCATCGTAGTAGTTGAAAGGGCTGCCCGATTCTGATGCCCGTTCATATAGGCAGAGTCCGCGTCCATCTCGCCCATCAAATGAGCCTGTACACTCTGCCCCATCTGTTAAATTAAGTTGATCTTGCGCCAATGCGAGGGGATTTAACCCGGCAATTAAGCCCATCGATAATATTGCGCTGATGCTCAACCGTTGAGCCAAAGAAACCATAGCTAAACGCTCCAAATTGGTGAATTTTTGATTGGATGCTTTAATTTGCAGAATTCCCTATTTTTGAAGTTGGCTAACTCAACGAGCAATCTGAATCATTGATTTTTGGCAATAAAACTTAAGAGAACGGGCGGATCAACTGTCTAGTCTAGGTAGTAGGCTGAAGGGTGATTCTTGTTTTGTTTCCCTTGTGCAGGTTGTTAGGATGTGTCAGTTCTTTGACAGATCTGCTGAGTGCAATGGAAATATTCTTTTAAGATTAATTATCCCGAAGGAAAATACTCATGGTTCAACGTGGTTCTAAGGTGCGAATTCTCCGAAAAGATTCCTACTGGTACAACGATGTGGGTACGGTTGCAACCGTTGACCAAAGCGGCATTAAATATCCTGTGATCGTGCGTTTTGAGAAAGTCAACTACAACGGCGCTAGCGGCTCTGCTGGTGGTGTCAACACCAACAATTATGCCCTTAGCGAGTTGGTTGAGGTAGAAGCGCCTAAGGTAGAAGCTAAGGCTGGATAGGTGATCGAAATATTAGGGGAACTGTGCCTGAATTACCTGAGGTTGAAACAGTTCGTCGGGGTCTAAGTCTGATGACCCTGAATCAAGAAATGAGGGGTGGGGAAGTGTTGCTAGAACGCACCATTGCCTACCCTTTTTTGGCGGCTGATTTTTTGGCGGGGCTGATGGGGGTGGCGATCGCCCAATGGCATCGTCGGGGAAAATATTTGTTGGCAGAGTTAACCCACAGCGCTATATCTTCTCAAGAACCTGCGGGTTGGCTGGGCGTTCATCTGCGGATGACGGGACAACTCCTGTGGATGTCGCAGGATGAGCCGTTGCAAAAGCATTGCCGGGTGCGGTTGTTTTTTCCGGATGGGAAAGAGCTGCGATTTGTAGATCAGCGGACGTTTGGGCAAATGTGGTGGGTGCCGCCAGGGAAGCGACCAGACGAAGTCATGAAAACTTTGGCGCTGTTGGGCCCTGAACCGTTTTCGCCAGAGTTTTCGGTGCAGTATTTTGCAGACTGGTTGGGCGATCGCCAACGTCCTATTAAAAATGCGCTTTTAGATCAAACTTTGGTCGCAGGCATCGGCAACATCTACGCCGATGAATCGCTCTTTCTCAGTAAAATCAACCCCAAGACTCATTGTGCTGACCTGAAGCGCAAACAAATTCAAAAGCTCCATGCCAGTATTATCCAAGTCTTGCAAGACAGCATTGGCGAAGGCGGCACGACGTTCAGCGACTTCCGAGACATTAAAGGCATCAATGGTAATTATGGGAATGTCGCCTGGGTGTATGACCGAGAGGGGAAACCTTGCCAGGTTTGTGGAAGTTTGATTGAACGGGTAAAAATGGCAGGGCGATCGGCTCATTTTTGTCCTAAGTGTCAGCGACTTTAACTTTTAGTGTTCAGATTTAGTGGTCAGAAATCCAGTGTTCCGCTTCGGTAACTTGCTTGACGATCTCCAGGAACCTCTGAACCGATGGGGCTGGGTTGTTGCGATAGATGAGGGCGATCGCAGTCTGCGGCGATACTTCCTTTAAAGCGCGATAAACTACTCCAGTCCGTTGCAGATTTTGCAAAGAACCTGGCACGATCGCAATGCCTAATTCTGCCGCCACCAGGCTCACGATCGTTTGCATCTGAATGGCTTCCTGCATTACGTTAGGACTGAAACCTGCCTGCTGACAAAGGCTAATAATTTGGTCATAAAGTCCGGGTGCTAACGTCCGAGGAAAAATCACAAAGGCTTCGCTGGCTAAACTTTGCAACGATACCTGCGCCTCTTTTGCCAAAGGGTGAGCTTCTGGTAGTGCCACCACTAACGGTTCTCGAAAAATCGTTTGCAGTGTAAAAGCATCCTCTTCCACCGGAGGACGCAAAAAGCCGATGTCCATGCGGTTTTCCTGGAGCCATTGCAACTGCTGATCGGTGGTTAACTCGTGCAGTTCAAGGCTTACTTCCGGTACACAAGTCCGAAAGGCGCGCAAAATTTTGGGCAACACGTTATATGCCGTCGAACTAACAAACCCAATCACCAGTTGTCCTACTTCGCCTCGACTGACCTGTCGCCCAGTCTGAATCGCTTGGTCGAGCTGCCGAAATAGGCGTTGGCATTCTAAAAAAAAGATCTGTCCCGCCTCAGTCAGCTTGACGCTACGTTTAGTGCGATAGAAAAGCTGAAAGCCTAGCTCAGTTTCAAGCTGCCGAATTTGCTGACTTAGAGGCGGCTGAGCGATATGTAGACGTTCAGCCGCCCTGCCAAAATGAAGTTCTTCTGCGACTGCAATAAAGTAACGCAAGTGTCGCAATTCAATCATTCTGATGATTCATCCAATGTTCACAACTGCTGCTAACTGCCATTAAAAAATTATCTTGATTCATTTAGTCATCGGCATCAGCATAGCTGTCGTTATGCGCAATCCTGCACAATAACCCGATATTCAATCGTACTAGACGAACTTTGCGGGGAGTGGAATCGAACAGCATGATCAAGAAAGAAGCTTTGTAGCCAAAAATACGTTAGACGAGCAGTAAATTAGAACCCAGTCTCTATGAATTTTTGTGAATTAGATTTTAAGTGAATCTAATTCGCGTTAATATCTAATCGCTTTGTGTGAGGAATAATTATGAGTAAGTTTTATGCTTTATTGTCCGCTGCTTTTGGCATTTTGCTGGTTGCACCTTCTATAAAACCTGCGATCGCCCAAGAATCACCTACCTCAGTTCAAGCGCCAATCATTACTGCTCAAGCGAATGCTCAAGCAACAAATCTATCGAGGATTACAGGACAATATGTTGTCTCTGGAGTAGATGCTGATGGTGCTTATCAAGGAGTAGCCTGGATTCAAGCTAGCACTGACGGCAAAAAAGCTGAGGTTCATTGGTCACTAGATTCGCCTGCCTTTCCAGGCATTGAGAACTATGTAGGCGTAGGAGCGCTTAATGCAGAGGGCAAGCTAGTAGTTGCTTACACGGGCGCAATTGCATCTGGAGATCAGACGTTTACTTTACTGCCAGATGGGAAGCTACAAGCCACCTTCACTTATGCAAATGCAAATGGTAGTTCGGGAAGAGGCACTGAGACGTTTACCCCAGTCAAAGCTACGGCACAACCCGCTGGAGCTAGATAGAGGCATTTTTGTCCACTTTAGAAGCTGTCACACGATCGCTAAATATAGAACTCCAATGGCTCCATATTTAGAAGTGTGAGGAGCGAAAATTAAAACAAAAGCCTTTGAAGTCGAAACACGGACAGACGCTCAAAGGCTTTTGTTTTTTAAACTTTAAGTTTGCTCTTTCCCAGTTTGTCACTAATTCTGTAACGACACTAAATTCTAGAATGAGCGTAGTAAAGTAAAACAGTTCTTACCTCAAGTTCTACATTTTAGGATGGCAAGTATGTTTCGCTACAGGCTCAACCTTAAAAAAGTTTATTCATCCCAACGGCTTTTAACACTGGCGTTGCTGAGTGCTGTGCTAGTCAATGGATATTTAGGGCAAGCTGCGGCTCTTGCGGTATCTGCAAAGCAGCCCGCCTCGCTACGTTCCGCTATATCTCCCGTTGAAGTTAGCCAAACTCGCCCTGCCGATCGCCCCTCTCGGCAAATCATTCGTCGAGTTCGTCTGGATTTGTCAGAGCGGTTCAATGTTCCTCAACAGTCGTTAAAACTGGTCAACTTTAGCCGCGAAACTTGGTCTAATGGCTGCTTGGGTTTAGCACCCAACGAGCGTTGCACTAGCGCACTGGTAGAAGGTTGGCGCATCGAAATGACTGATGGGCAACAGAACTGGGTGTATCGCACTGATTTAACTGCCCAAGTGCTGCGCCCTGAACCTCCTGTGGATGAGGCAGCAATTCCGGCTGATGTGAGTGAAATGGTGTTGGCGGCGATCGCTAAACAAGTCCGCGTCCCGGTGGCAACCTTGCGAATCGCCGAAAGCAAATTGGCAACCTGGGACGGCTGCATGGGCATCTATGAACCAGGTAGATTCTGTACTCAAATTGCCATTTCTGGTTGGCAGATGATTGTGGCAGGAGCCAAGCAGAGTTGGGTGTATCACATCAGCGAGGACGGCGATCGGATTACCCAAAATACCACTGCTAGCGGCAGTGGCTTAGTGCCCACCTTTGCGACTGCCGACGAATCACCCTTTGGTCAACCTGAGCCAAATATTGTGTTTCGCTCCATCGAAGCAGGTGGATTAGCAGGTAGGGTTACAGAAAGAGTTCTCACGGATGACGGTACGTTGTATCGCCAAGTGCGGCAACCCAATCAGGGACAGGCGATCTCTTCGAGATACCCGCAAGGGGTCGCCCCGGTTATTGAAAAGCGTCTCTCAAAAAGCCAAGTCCAGCAGTTTCAGAAATTGCTTGAAGATCAACGGTTTCCCAATCTCAACAACCTCAGATATTTGAGCGATGCAGCTTTTGCTGATTATCCGACGATGACGTTGCAGGGTTTGGGTCGTTCGGTTGAGTATATTGATTTAGAGGTTGAGCGGTTACCTGTGGCATTGCGATCGGTGATTCAGGCTTGGAATCGACTGGGACTTAATTAAGACCCAAATTTCTGTTTTGCCTGCTCATAAACCTCAACCGTAATTTGCGTCGCCCCGACCTCCTGAGCCAACCTCTCAATTTTCTTGCGGGCAGCCGGACGGACAAAAAACGGTATTTCTTTTAGACGGGCTTCGGCTTCAGCAGTCCACTCCACAGCGTTCCTCCTTTTAGACTTAAGACTTTACTTACTTTACCCCGTCTGCTGCTGCACAAAATAGAGCAGGCGGAATCTGCCTTTGGTAAGATCAAGCAACGGTATACTATCGGGGTAATTAAGTTGTATCTTCCTAAAGATTTTTTAATCCTCCCAACATCCCGTATGACACGAATCCTTATCTTGTACGCCTCACTGGGTTCCGGTCACGTTAGCGCCGCCAAAGCACTTTGCGAAGCCTTCAAGCGCTTCCCCAATGTAGAAGTTCAAATAGAAGATGCCTTTGAATTTGCTAACCCCATCATTCGGGAAACCTTAACCAAAATCTACGAGCGGTTAAGTGAAAGTGCGCCCCAAATTTATCGGGCTATTTACGAAGGCAGCGATGTCAGCGATCTGGATGGGTCTAACAGCGATAACATGCTGTACGCCAAGATCGAGCGCCCTTTTTTACGGGATTTAGAACGATTTGTCAAAAATAGCCAAGCCGATGCCATTATTTGCGTTCAGCAAATTCCTAGCCGACTGTTGCAGCTTTTAGATCGCAAAGGCGAATTGCCCCAACCCCACTACGTCGTCGTCACCGATGTGATGGCGCACAGCACTTGGCTTAACCCTGGCGTAAAAGGCTACTTTCTGCCCAGCGATCTTACGGCTGAAGTGCTGACGCAGCGAGGCATTGAGCCATCTCTAATGCATGTTGTCGGGATTCCCGTCAAATTAGAAGTGACTGAACCCAAGACAAAGGAAGAAATGCGGGTGCGCCATGTCTTGCCTTTAGATGTTCCAGTCATCACCTTATTTGGGGGCGGGTTACAAAATAAGCGAGTCCGTCTCATCGTCTCGAAGCTGTTGGAAGGCAATCTGCCTAGCTTGCTGGTGGTGGTTGCCGGACGCAACGAAACATTGCTAGAGAACTTGTCAGACTTAACGAGCGGCTCCCACATGAAGCTGCGCAAACTTTCTACCATCAACTACGTGGATGATTTAGTGGTGGCAAGTGACTTAATTATTACTAAGGCGGGCGGCTTAATTACTAGCGAAGTGTTGGCGAGGGGAACACCGATGATCATTATTGATCCGTTTCCGGGGCAGGAGGAATGGAACGCTGATGCGATTTCGGCAATGGGAGCAGGCATTCAAATTCGGTTGCCAGGAATGGTGCCTCCGGCGGTTACACATCTCTTGAATCATCCAGATCAGTTAGCATTTATGCGGCAACAGTCTGAAAAAATGGGACAGCCCCATGCAGCTTTTGAAATTGCTAAAACGATTTTAGGTAAGTTGCAGTCCTGAGCCTTCACAATATAGGCAAGATGCCCGTTCTACAAAGTTCCTGCTTACCTCACTCCTGCATTGATACCTATGCAAACGAATCTTGACTGGTCTAACTCAATTGATCCTTTCCTTTGGGGCGTGGCAACATCGGGCTATCAGAGTGAGGGAGGGTTTAATGGATTGGGGCAGCCGCAGAATAATTGGTCGCTGAGTGAACAGCGGCGATCGGTGATGCCTGTGGGTAAAGCCGCAGATTTTTGGAATTGTTACTCAGAAGATTTTCAAAACTGCCGAGAGATGGGGCTGAATTCCTTTCGGTTAGGGTTGGAGTGGGCAAGGATTCAGCCGACGACCGAGACTCATCCAGCGGCTCCACCGGCGTTTGATTGGGCGGCTTTGGATGATTATGGCGATCGCATTGCCGCTTGCTATCACCAAGGCTTAGAGCCGTTAGTCACCCTTCACCACTTTACGCACCCTGCTTGGTTGGGGATCGATGCTTGGCTCTCATCAGAAACCGTCGATCACTTCCTTACCTACGTCCGCACCACGGTCACCCACATTAATCGCCGCCTCACCGACCATTACCACCTGCCGCCAATTCACTGGTTTATTACCATCAACGAACCCAATATGCTGGTGACTAGCAGCTATCTCAGCGGTCAGTTTCCCGCAGGTGCGGCGCGGGGGCTAGGCGTAATGCTGCGCGCCTACAATCATCTCCTTACGGCACATGTCCGGTCGTACCAATGCATTCATGATCTTTATCTTGCCGAGGGCTGGGCTACACCCAAAGTTTCACTCAATACTTATTGCAGCGATGTTTATTGGTCGGAGAAAGCCATTTGGGATTTGCTAAATTTGCCAGAACGCCACATTAAGCCCGCAGAAGTGCGCGAGTACATTCATAGCAAAGCGAGAGATTTAGAGTTGGCAATTCAAGCGGCAAATTTACCGTTTCGCCATAACTTGCCTTATCAAGCGGGGCGGCTGGCGCAGTTCGTTACCGATTGGTTGGGTTATCGGTATTTTGATACGCGCTGTTTTGAGACGTATTTGCAGGCGTTGAACGAGTCCGATCGCCCCTCTGTATTTGATTATGTGGCGATCGATTATTACGATCCCTTTGTGGCGCATTCCTTCCGCATTCCTTCATTTGCCGATTTTGAGTTCAAAAACAAAAACTTTCGGGCTTGGCTGATGAGCGGCATCACTAGCAAATGGTGGGACTGGCGCAGTTTGCCCGAAGGACTTCATTTTTTCTGCAAATACTATTCAGAAGATTTGGGCGATCGCCCCATTATGATTGCCGAAAACGGCATGGCGCTCCGGCGTAAGCCCGACAATAGCATTGCCGCTCGTCGCTCAGATCAGCTGCGGCGCAGCGATTTTCTCAAGCTCCATCTTCACCAAGTCAAACGGCTGCGGCAAGAGGGAGTGCCGTTGATAGGCTATATGCATTGGTCGTTAACAGATAACTACGAATGGGGATCATATACGCCTCGGTTCGGGCTGTTCAGTATTGACTTTGAACAAGGAACTGGGAGACTGGTGCAAGACTATTTGGGCGATCGCCCTTCAGAAACCTACGCCCAGTTGATTAAAGAATCGCGGATTTAGAGCAAGCTTGAATCCAAACTTTCCGACTCTGCCAACGTCTGCGGTAAATGAATGCCACATTCCTGCTTCAACCCATTAAACCGAGTATCTCGCTCATTATCATCGAGGGCTGTCAACGGTCGACTAGAATGCCAATCGCCCACTGTCACATAGCCCTCATCAAAAAGCGGATGGTAGGGTAAATTGTGCGCCATCAAATACTCATAGACTGCCTTAGAACTCCAGTTAAGGATGGGCAAAATTTTGTAGAGATCCCCCTGAAAACTCACAGGTTCTAGCGTTTTGCGATGAGCAGTTTGATTACTCCGCAATCCAGCGATCCAAGCCGTTACCTTTAACTCTTGAAGCGCCCGTTGCATTGGCTCAACTTTACGGATTTGGTCGTAACGATTGAAGGATTCTACATCTTGTGCCCAGAGCCTGCCTTGTAAAGCTTCCATACGCGCAGGGCTGATGGGAGACTGGTAAACTTTGAGATTGAGATTGAGGCGCTGGATCAGTTCTTCTGCAAAAACGTAGGTAGTAGCGGGGAGGTAGCCCGTATCAACCCAAATGACCGGAATCTCTGGCAAGGCTTGGGTCACCATGTGCAGCATGACAGCCGAGTGAATGCCAAAGCTGGTGGTCATTGCTAGCCCTTCGCCAAAGGTATCCACTGCCCATTTGACAATTTCAACAGCATCGGTACGAGCGAACTGCTGGTTAACGTCATGAATACTGAATTCGGTCGGCTGCATTTGCAAACGAGTCATTGAAATTTTCATCCAGATTATGCCAGATTATGCCAGATTATGTTAGCTGCACGGGCTTTAGCGTATCAGTTTTAAGCACTCTAAAACAATTGCTGACCCAGCGAGAAACCCTATTGCTGATTGGGTTACGCTGCTTCTACGATATGAGTCAGAGCCTGATGATTGGAAGGCGATCGCCCTCCAGATTTATCAAAACTTTCGTTAGTTTAGTGTTGTCCCCGTGCTGAAAGTCATTCTCTCAGTATCTACCCAATTGATCATTCTTGACCATAATGGAATCCGTACCCCAGGGAAGGGGAAGGCGATCGACTTGACACAACTGGAGCCACTGCTTTTCTAAATTGAAGGCAAGCCTCGACCAACCCCTCAATACGACGTAAAATTTTGACTGATAAACCCCAGCAATTATAGGAAAGCTTTCATGAACATTACCCCCACCGAAATTGCTGAAGTTTTGATTCTCGAACCTCGTGTCTTTGGGGACGATCGCGGTTTTTTCTTTGAAAGCTTTAATGAGCAAACCTTCAACGATAAAACCTCAGCAGACGTGCATTTTGTTCAAGACAATCACTCCCGTTCTGCCCAAAATGTTTTGCGCGGTTTGCATTACCAAATTCAGCAGCCTCAGGGGAAGTTAGTGCGGGTCGTGGCTGGGGCTATTTTTGATGTGGCAGTCGATATCCGCAAAAATTCTCCGACCTTTGGACAATGGGTGGGTTGTGTTTTGAGTGCCGAAAACAAAAAGCAACTGTGGGTTCCCGTGGGGTTTGCTCATGGGTTTGTGGCGCTTTCTGACCAAACAGAAGTGTTGTACAAAACCACCGATTACTATGCACCTGCCCATGAACGCTGCATTTTGTGGAATGACCCAGATTTGGCGATCGCCTGGTCGCTCACCAATCCGCCCATCGTTTCAGCGAAAGACCAGGTAGGCAAGTCTTTTCAAGAGGCTGAAGTCTTTGCTTAGAGTTTGCGCTTAGAAAATTACACACCTAAAGAAAAGGTGCGGGAAAAGAAAAGGTGCGGGTGACCCTTGCAATATCCACAAGGGTCGCCCGCACCTTTTTTATTATTCCACTAAAAATACTTGCCTATTTTTGGTAAATATAACTATAATTAGGCATCCCCCACCCCACCCAATTATGGAAGCTCAAGCCATCTGTCCAGAAGATTACAGCTTGCTGACCGACCTCTATCAGCTAACCATGACGGCTTGCTATGTGGGCGAAGGCGTTGACCAACGACGAGCCAGCTTTGAGCTATTCGTCCGTCGTCTGCCCCAGGATTTTGGTTATTTAGTCGCGATGGGATTATCTCAAGCTCTAGAATACCTGGAAAATTTTCGGTTCACCCCAGCTCAAATTACCGCACTCCAAGCGCTTGGCATCTTTGATCAAGCCCCAGCGCGGTTCTGGAAAATTCTGGCAGAGGGTTGCTTCAGTGGCAATGTTTGGGCGGTGCCCGAAGGCACGGTTGTCTTTGCCAATGAGCCGATGCTGCGGATAGAAGCCCCGTTGTGGCAGGCGCAAATCGTGGAAACCTATCTGCTCAATACCCTCAATTATCAAACTCTGATTGCTACCCGCGCAGCTAGGTTGCGCGATGTTGCCGGCGAAACCGCCCAGCTTTTAGAGTTTGGCACCCGACGGGCGTTTAGTCCTCAAGCCGCACTGTGGGCGGCAAGAGCAGCCCTTGCTGGCGGGTTGGATGCGACTTCCAATGTGTTGGCGGCTTTGCAGTTGGGTCAAAAACCCAGTGGTACAATGGCTCATGCTTTGGTGATGGCGCTCTCGGCTCTGGAAGGGAGCGAGGATAATGCGTTTGAAGCCTTTCATCGATATTTTCCGGGGGCAGCGCTGTTGATTGATACCTATGATGCGATCGCCGCGGCTAAACGGCTATCCCTGCAAGTTCAAGCAGGCAAAAAGATTGATGCAATCCGGCTAGATTCTGGCGATTTGGTTAGCCTCTCCCAACAAGTCCGTCAGCTTTTGCCCAACACCCTGATTTTTGCCAGTGGCGACCTAGATGAACAAGAAATTGTTAGATTACGGGCTGAGGGTGCAACCATAGATGGCTACGGGTTGGGCACTAAGCTAGTAACCGGGACGCCTGTGAATGGAGTTTATAAATTAGTTGAAATTGATGGAGTTCCGGTGATGAAAGCATCGAGCGGTAAAGCAACTTATCCGGGGCGCAAGCAAATTTTTCGGGGGGCAGAGAACCGTCGCCTGGGGTTAATGAGCGAGAGTCTTCAGCCAGGAGAGACGGGACTTTTAGAGCTAGTGATGCGAGAGGGGCAGCGGTTATTGCCCGACGAAAAGTTGGGGGCGATCGCGCAGCGAACTCGTTATTCTGTGACGGCGCTTCCAGCCTCTATTCGACGAGTTAAAGATCCTGATCTTTTTCCTGTCCCCATTTCTCCTTTACTTCAAGCTCTGACAATTCAAACTCAGACTCAAATCCAAAAGACTATTTCGCCGCTATAACAGGTGCAAATATCCGTTTATCCTGGATTCTGGTCATTGCCTAGATTCGGGGTAGGCACGGGGGCGTTACCCCAATTGGTTTTCTGGCTTTTGTCCATTTACGTATCCCCATTCCTATCTACCCATCCCATGACTACTATTGCTCTTTTTGGTACCAGCGCTGACCCGCCGACCGCAGGACATCAGGCTATTTTGACTGGGTTGGCACAGCAGTTTGATGAGGTTGCAGTTTGGGCTGCCGATAATCCCTTCAAATCGCACCAGACCCCGTTAGAACATCGGGAACGGATGTTGCAGCTTTTGATTAACGAGTTGCCACAACATAATATTCACCTTTATGCCGAACTAAGCCATCCTAGAGCTTTAATTACGGTCGATCGCGCTCGGCAACACTGGGCAAATGCAGATCTGACTCTGGTCGTTGGAGCAGATCTAGTGGCTCAATTGCCCCGGTGGTACCAGGTAGAAGCCCTATTGCATCAGGTCAATTTACTGGTAGTGCCTCGTCCGGGGTACGACCTGAGCGAGGCGGCGTTGGCTCCTTTGCGGCAGATGGGGGCAACAGTGGCGATCGCCAATCTCTCTGCTCCCGCCGTTTCTTCCACTGCTTACCGAGAAGCCGGGAACCTCGAAGCCATCACTCCCCCTGTTAAGGCATACATCCACCGAGAGCAACTGTACAAATGCCAGTCAAAAAAAACGCTGACCCCACCCAGGCGGTCTTAGCAGATTTCAAAGTCGGCGTTGATAACGCCATTTTCTCAGTCGATATTGCCCTCAATCGCCTGCTGGTTCTGCTGGTGATGCGGCAAGAAGAACCCTTTCTGGGGCATTGGTGCTTACCTGGAACCCTGGTGCGGCAAGGCGAATCTTTAGAAAGTGCGGCGTATCGAATGCTGGCTGAGAAAATCAAGGTCGAGAATCTTTATCTAGAGCAGCTTTACACCTTCGGCGGCCCTCACCGCGACCCTCGTGAGGCAAAAGATAGCTACGGCGTGCGGTATCTGTCGGTCAGCTACTTTGCCCTGGTGCGCTTTGCCGAAGCCGAACTGATTGCCGATGGCGTTTGCGGCATTGCCTGGTATCCGCTCAACCAATTGCCCAAACTCGCCTTCGATCACAGTCAAATCCTCGAATACGGCTATCGTCGTCTGCGCAACAAGCTAGAGTACAGCCCGGTGGCATTTGATGTATTGCCCGAACTCTTTACCCTGGGTGATTTGTACCAACTTTACACCACCGTTTTAGGCGAAAATTTTTCCGACTATTCCAACTTTCGGGCGCGGCTGCTAAAGCTAGGGTTTCTTCACGATACCAAAGTTAAGGTAACTCGCGGAGCTGGAAGACCTGCCAGTTTGTACCGCTTTGATGCAGAAGCATTTGCGCCATTTAAAGATAAGCCGTTGGTCTTTATTTAGTAGAAAACTATGGACATTCAAGAATTGTTGCAGGAAAAACGTGAGGAGATTTTGGCGATCGCTGCCCAGCACGGAGCCTATAACGTGCGAGTGTTTGGCTCAGTTGCACGAGGCGAGGCGAAGGAGGCGAGTGATGTAGATTTCTTAGTCGATGTCGGTCAGGTTCATAGTTCCTGGTTTCCGGTAGGACTCAAGCTAGATCTTCAGGATTTAGGGAGTAGCAATGAAATAACGTTCCGATCCGCCCCCCAAATCCCCCAATTCTGGGGGACTTCCGAGCCTTTCAAAGTCCCCCAGAATTGGGGGATTTAGGGGGCTAGAAAGCTAACGCATCCCATTGGGACTTTATTTCAATGCAG
>Ga0105047_10012656_pt1 | contig 13558 bp, 9 predicted proteins | sample MAT04_FD_78384 | JGI IMG/M metagenome (GOLD analysis project Ga0105047, IMG submission 78384) | Freshwater microbial communities from Lake Fryxell liftoff mats and glacier meltwater in Antarctica - MAT-04 (megahit assembly) | ecosystem: Environmental > Aquatic > Freshwater > Ice > Liftoff...
GCTTGGCCCGGCCGAAGTTCCATCAAACGGGCGCAATCAGGCCGTGCTCGTTAAGAGCGACAGTCCTCGCCGCCTGTTCAATTCAACGGCCGTACCGGAAGCGATGCAATTTTCCCATAGCGGACGACCACTTCGCTCCTCGAATCGGCTCCTTCAGGTATCGACGCGTTCACCTGGAAAACACCCTCAACCAAGCCCGGCGCGGGACCAGCGTAGAGCACTTCCACCGGACCTCCGCCCATGGTCACCTGCAAACCGCGATGGTCCAGCGGGGCACCAGTGCCCCACAATACGGCGACACCCCGGTCGGCGATGCCGGCAAAGATTCCTGGGGCAGCGTCCTCGACGGGCAGAACGATTGATCCGCTCTTCTGCCTAAGGTAGTCCACTTCCACCTGAATCGAGGTTTTACCCAAGGCCTGGCGCGGAACCAACGCGGTCACTTGGCCCGCCGAGGTGTACAGGATCGGAACCGCCACCCCCGTCCAAGAACACTTTCGTGCCGGCCAGCTCCAGGAGCAGGCTGATCGACGGAGACTGAACTAAGCTCAGCGGGCCAAGGTTCGAGCCAAACAGCGTAATGAGTTCGCCAGGAACAAGAGGCCCCATCGCGAAACTGGCCGCGTTGACCACGCCGCGCGAAGTGAGAGTAGCGACGGGAATTGCCCGGCGAATCGCCTCACGTAGGGGAAAGTAGTAGAGTTCAACATTTTGCAGCCTGTCCTGGAGGACGACCACCCCCGTGAGGTTGCGGTCCAGGTCCACCCAAGGGCTGAAAGCAAAGGCACCCTGAGAGCCCAACTCGCGGGCTGAACCGGCTTCGGCGCGCTCCAGCCACTCGCCTCTGTCATAGCGGGTTTGACTAACCCCGGGGTGAAGCTGCTCGAAGAATTGATAGGGGCTGTAGAGGATGGTCGCTCCGCCCGTCTGATCCTTTTGCATTTCGATCACCGACGCCGCGGAAAGAACCCGTCGGCCTCCGACGACGCCCCGGTTTAGAATCATAGTCAGGAAGCGCGTGTAGTCGGCGTTCGAGGACACGTAGCCGCCCGCCACCAACGGATTGGTGTCGCGCCCGGGCACGGCCGCCAGGGTCGAAAGGAGTCCAAGGGGAATAGCGACGTGTTCGCGGAACAATTGCGCACAAGGCTTGCCGGTGGCCACCTCAAGAACGCGGCCCGTGACCTGCATTGAAAGAGACCCGTAGGCAAACTGCGTGCCGGACGCGCTGATCAAAGGAATTTGGGCAATGGCCCGCGCACAGGCATTGAGGGTTGCGGTCCGCTAAGGGCTGATTCAGCGGGGAATCCTGCGGTGTGGCTGAAGGCCTGCCGGATTGTGATGTTGGCCTTGTCGCCGGTAAAGTAAGGCGGGTATTGGCTAATCTTGTCATCCAGCGACAATTTTCCTTCGTCAACGACACTCATCACAACCGCGGCGCTGAGCCATTTGGAAGCCGAAGCGATGGCGTAAGGCTGGTTCACCGTTTCATTGCCATACGCCTGTTGGAAGACGGTCCGGCCGCCTTGGGTCAGCGTAATAAAAATGGGTACGTTGAGCTGCTGTTGCGCCGTGGTTAGAATCCGGTCCGCTTCCGTGAAGTCGTAGGACTGCGGGCGCAAAGTTACAGCGAAGAGGGCCAAGCAAACAAAGAGCCCCATGAAAAAGTAAACACCCAGAGATTCCGAAAGGTTCGTCGTCTCTTGCCCTGGTCGCACCGCCGTTGACCGCATTGTTTCGGCGGTGAATACAGCGATTCCTGACAGGGATGCGCATAACTCCTCCTGACGGCACAATCAGCGATGCGAGGAACGAGGTAATCGTTGGCACCGCTCCAAGCCTGGCCGCCGCCGAGTTCCGTTTTCAGGTCTTCTCAGTGCGCCTCCACCAGCGGAGAGGATACTTCCGCGCGAATTCAGATTGGAATAATCTGGGCGGACGGATCCAGCCGCCGCAGGTCCTCAGGATCGCTTGTAACTATGGGATCTCGCCGCCCCCTGGCAAGGATCACGACGGAAGCGTCGATGATATCCGACGAGTTTGCCGCGCCGCAGAGTTCTCCACAGGCACGGGCAAGCTGCTCATCAAGAGGAACAATCTCCACCTCCTCGCTTCGCAAGAACCGAGCCAAAGTAACCTGATCACGGCTATTGCGCCAAGCTTGTCCCACGACGCCCGCCGGCACTCGAATGGCTCGGCCTTGAGCTAACGCCCTGTCGAGCAACGCGATCATGCGCTTATCGCCACGATCCAGCGCGATTAGCGCCCCGGCATCCAGCACTATCCCCGCCGCGGTGCGAGTGCGCGTTCTGCCCATTCGATATCCTTGCCAGCCGGTTCACCATGTTGATCGGTCAAATCCCGCAGAAGCGCCCGGAGAGACTCCCGCTTCTCTTGCTCCTGCAGGGCCCGCGTAATGTAACCCGAGACTGAATCGGCCCGTCCAGCTCGGATTTCCTGGTGGACTCTCGCCAGTTGATCCGTGGGCAAGCTGATGGCAATCTTCGACTTGGTCATACCAAAATCATACCGTATTTGAACGCGCCGAAAAAGCGAGCGCTGCGAGCGCCACGAATGACGTCGTCAGGCAAGTCCTGGTGAAATCCGGGAAGCGTTCAACTCAGAAGCCTTCTCGGTTAGCAAACCAGTCGCGTCTGGCATCACCGAATTATCGTAATTGCCAACCGCAGCATCGGTCCACGACCGATCAAGTCGCGCACGACCCCCCGAAATCGAACCACTGTCGCTCTCAATCACAAGGATGCGATAAATTCCTCTACCGACACACCGGCACCACGAAGGATCGCTCGCAAGGTTCCGCGATCTAACTCCTTGTGATCCGGTACGACCATTTGGGCGAAAGGTTCGTCCCGGCGAGCACCATGTGGCTGCCTTCTTGCCGTCGCGTTCGAAAACCAATCTTTGCCAACGCCCTTACGCAATCGCGACCCGAAACGCTCGGCAGTTCGCTGACACAGCGACCAGCAGCGTATCGAATCGCTCTTCAGGAACCGGCAAATGATCCTCCTCCAGCACTGCGACATAGAGTTGAATCGCTTCCCGAATATGGCCCACCGCTTCCTCGCGCGTTCGCCCCTGACTCACACAACCCGACAGCCTCAGGCATTCCGCCACCTACTGCCATCTTCGCCTTTGTAAACCCAGCTTGGCGCATCTGCCTCCATCATAGCCCAAGCCTTTCGACAACAGTTCCGGCTTAGGCGCAATCGTGACCGTAAAGTGGAACTCGGCGGGCGGGCATACCAGACCCCGCGATCCGCAAGCCTTCGCTCGGACGAAGCGGACGACAGGCCCAGTCCTCACTACGCCAGCAACAAATTCGTCGACTCCCTAAAATGGCCAAAATAGGAAGAATTATCGAAGCAGTTTGTCAGAGCGATCAAAGCCAAGTCGCGGTACATCCCCACTTCCAGGTCCCGAAGACCATAAATCTCACGCCAGGTCGCCCCGAATAAAGTGTCCTAGCCAAAAATCTTCGAATTATTGCTCCCCGCCAAAAGGCCGTTCACAAGCAATGATAATAAAGTTTAGTCCCTTATTTTTCAAATACTTAGCCAACTTTAAGCCTCTCGATATATCCGGAATAGTTGACACCGTATGCCTATAATACAGTTAGAAATACCAAACGCGCCCTGCCCTAGCTAACAGGCAGGGCGTTTCTATTTCTAAGGCGAGTTTTCACGATGTCAGACCAATTGACAGACGAACAGAAAAAGGCCCGTCGCACCGAAATCAATCGCGAAAATGCGAAAAAAACACCGGACCAAAATCACAGGTCGGGAAAATGAACGTCCGCCTAAACGGACTCAAAGACGGCGCCCGCGCCGGCATCAGCGACCTCTCCCAGTTCGAAAGCTTGGTCCTGCTACCTACCGAGGGCGCCACCGCCTACAAAAAGGTGTTCGCTAACTCCGCCGATAAGTTGCAGCCTCGAGACCCCTGGCGCGAAGGGCGACCAACTTCGTAACCTCGACAGCGTCAACGCATTTCGTATCGGGATCAAATCAAAACTACTCAAAGAGTTCCCGCGCGAAGAATCAGCCATCGTTCGGCTCACGAACGCGAGCTATCGAGAGCTGACTATCATCAGAAAGCTCGACCCCCTGTTAAAAAACACCCCTCACGAGGAACGCACAAATTCTCGGACCCTCCCAGGCGGACACCCAGTTCGACAATCCTCCGGTAGCGGAAATTAAAAACATCTAAACTGTTGAAGATAAACAGGAAACAACCCATCAGTCCAACGAGCGAAGCCAAGTCCCCGCCGGCTTCCAAGCCCCCCAAAAACGTGATTCCGTTGCCGTTTCGAGCCGAGATAAAGCCGGCTCTCCTCTACAGCGCCGCCGGATGATACAAACTTAATCTTTGACCCATGGCCCACGGCGACTCGTTCGATCAAACATTTCGATTGGACGCTCGAACCAGCTGATGAAACACTACTTATAGCTCTCCCCGCTGAGGCTTATAGTCGGCCCTGTCCCCCGGCTTCCCCAACGATCTTTTTTGGAGGACATTGTGTTACTGGCTGCTGCAAGCCGCCCCGCCGGAAATGTATCTCTGGTCGGTGCCGGCCCCGGGGACCCCGACTTACTCACGGTTCGCGCCCTTCTCCGGCTCGCCGCAGCCGACGTCGTGCTTTACGATCGGCTCGTCAGCGCCGAAGTACTCGCCCTCGCTAACCCCGCCGCCGAATTCATCTACGCCGGCAAAGGTCCCGGGCAGCAGGAACCAGTCCAGGCCGAAATCTTCCGCCTCCTCATCGACTTCGCCCGCGCTGGCAAGCAAGTCGTCCGCCTCAAATCCGGCGACCCCCTCGTCTTCGGCCGCGGCGCTGAAGAAGCCGAATTCCTCCTCGCCCATGGCATCCCCTGCGAAGTCGTCCCCGGCATCAGCTCCGCCATCGCCGTCCCCGGCCACGCCGGTATCCCCGTCACTTACCGCCACCTCGCCAGCTCCTTCACCGTCGTCACCGGCCACGCCCGCAAGGAAGGCCGCATCCGCTGGGCCCATCACGTCCATAGCGATACCCTCGTCATCCTCATGGGCGTCGAAACCCGCGCCGCCATCGCCACCGAACTCATCGCCGCCGGTCGCGACCCCCATCAGCCCGTCGCCTTTATCGAAAACGGCTGCACCCCCCGCGAACATGTCATCGAAACCACCCTCGCCCATGTCGCCGCCGGCTTGGTCGAAGTGACCGCCCCCGCCATCTTCATCGCCGGCGAAGTCGTCCGCCTCCGGCGCAAGGAGGTCGCCTCCCATGTCGCTGCCTCTGCTTGAACGAGCCATCGCCGAAGCCGATCCCCGATTCGTCCTGTCGACCACTAAGCTGCCCCCGCCCCCTGGCCCCGGCGAGCAGTACCGCTTCCACTTCGACATGACCAAGTGCATCGGCTGCAAGTGCTGCGAGGTCGCCTGCAACGAGCAGCACGGCAACCCCGCCGATATCCACTGGCGGCGCGTCGGCGAAATCGAAGCCGGCGAATACCCCTTCACCCAACGTCTCCATCTCTCGATGGGCTGCAACCACTGCGTCGACGCCTCCTGCCTCAAAGGCTGCCCCGTCGACGCCTACAACAAGGACGCCCTCACCGGCCTCGTCCTCCACTCCGCCGACGCCTGCATCGGCTGCCAATACTGCACCTGGAACTGCCCCTACGGCGTCCCCCAGTTCAACGAGGAACGCGGCGTCGTCGGTAAGTGCGACATGTGCCACGGCCGCCTCACCCAAGGCGACGAACCCGCCTGCGCCAACGCCTGCCCCGAACAGGCCATCGCCATCGAGGTCGTCAACATCGAGCAGTGGAAGCTCGAATACCAGGCTCTCGCCAATGCCCCCGGCATGCCGCCCGCCGACCAAACCATCTCCACGACGCGGATCACCCTTCCCGCCAACCTCCCCGCCAACGCCCAGAAGGGTGACTTCCATCGGGTCCGCCCCGAACATCCCCACTGGCCCCTCGTCTTCATGCTCGTCCTCACCCAGTTGAGCGTCGGCACCTTCTGCCGCCTCCTCCTCGATCCCGGCCAGGCAGGAGCCATCGCCGCCCTCCTCATCGGCCACTTGGCCCTCGCCGCCTCCACCGCCCACCTCGGCCGTCCCATCCACGCCTACCGTGCCCTCAAAATGTGGCGCCGCTCCTGGCTCTCCCGCGAGGTCCTCGCGTTCTCCCTTTTTGCCGGTGCCGCCACGCTCTACACCGCCACCCAGTCCTTCGCCATCGGCGCTGCCACCGTCATCGCCGGGCTCATCGGCATCGCCTGCTCCGCCGCTCTCTATCTCGTCCCCGCCCGCCCAGCCTGGAACTCCTGGACCACCGTCGCCGAGTTCTACCTCACCGCCGTCCTTCTCGCCGGCGCGCCCAAACTAGTCCCCATCGCCGCCGCCGCCCAACTCGTCGTCCTCGCCTTCAAGTACCTCCGCTTCCACCAAAGCGAGGAGTTCGAACTCCGCCAAAGTGCCCGCCTCCTCGGTAACGATCTCAAAGAACTCGTCTGGCTCCGCATCGTCCTTCTCGTCGGCGGCGCGCTCTTCTCCTCCCATCCCGCCAGCCTGCTCCCCCTCCTGGCCGGCGAAATCCTCGGCCGCTACCTCTTCTTCGTCGGCGTCGTCCCGCGGAATATGGCCGCCACCTTCGGAGGCCGAAAAGTCGCATGAACACCCGCCGCCTCCTCGGTCTCGACATCCTCAAAGAAAAGTACCGCTACGCCAACGACCCCCAGTTCGGCCACATGTCCGCCCAGAAGATCCCCGACCGCTGGGTCAAAACCACCTGCGGCTACTGCTCGGTCGGCTGCGGCATGTTGATCGGCGTCAAGGACGGCCAAGCCGTCAGCGTCCGCGGCGATGAAGAACATCCCGTCAACGCCGGCAAGCTCTGCCCCAAGGGTCTCTCGGAGCACTACACCCTTCGGGCCGACGGCCGCCTTCGTCAGCCTCTCCTGCGTAAGAACGGCAAACTGGAGCCCGTCTCCTGGCCCGAAGCCCTCGAAGCCCTCGTCACCAATTTCCGGGCCGTCCAGGCCAAGCACGGCCGCGAAGCCCTCGGCGTCATCTCCACCGGCCAACTCCTCACCGAAGAGTTCTACGCCCTCGGCAAGCTCGTCCAACTCGGCTTCCGCACCCGCAACTACTGCGGCAACACCACCCTCTGCATGGCCGCCGCCGCCGCCGGTTACAAGCGCTCCTTCGGCTCCGATGGCCCCCCCGGTGCCTACCAGGACTTCGAAACCGCCGACGTCATCTTCCTCATCGGTGCCAACATCGCCGACAACCACCCCATCCTCTGCCAGCACGTCGAACGCAACAAGGCCAAGCACCTCGTCGTCGTCGACCCCCGCGTCTCGAAGACCGCCATGCTGGCCAACACCTACCTGCCCATCGCCCCCCGTACCGACATCGCCCTCCTCAACGGCATGCTCCACGTCCTCATCCGCGAAGACCTCATCGACCACGCCTACATCGCCGCCCATACCAACGGCTTCGCCGAACTCGCCGCCAGCGTCGCCAAATACACCCCCGAGTTCGTCGCCCAAATCACTACCCTCTCGCCCCAGCAGATCGTCGACGCCGCCCTCCTCTTCGGCCGCGCCGAACGCCCCTTCCTCGCCTGGACCATGGGCGTCAACCACTCCTCCCAAGGGGCCGAAACCGTCAACGCCATCTGCAACCTCTCCCTCGTCCGAGGCAAGGTCGGACTCTCCGGCGCTTCGCCCTTCTCCATCACCGGCCAGTGCAACGCCATGGGCACCCGCGAAGCCGGGTTCACGAGCAGCCTCCCCGGCTACCGCAAGTTCGAGTCCGCTGAAGACCGCGCCGAACTCGCCGCCCTCTGGAACGTCGACGTCGAGACCATCCCCTCCGCCCGCGGCCTCGCCTATCCCGACATCATCGAAGCCATGGTCAAAAAGCAGGTCCGGGCCCTCTGGATCATCGCGACCAACCCCCTCGTTTCGTTCCCCAATCAGGGCCTGCTTCGCCAAGCCATGGGCGAACTCGATTTCCTTGTTGTCCAGGATGGCTACCACCCCACCCCGACGACTGAGCTGGCCCACCTCGTTCTCCCCGCCGCCATCTGGGGCGAAAAAGAAGGCACTTACACCAACTCCGAGCGCCGCGTCTCCAAAGCAAATCGCGCCGTCGACCCGCCAGGTCAAGCCCGCACCGACTTCGATATCTTCCTCCTGATCGCCGGCCGCCTCGGCGTCAAAGATTCCCTCTTCCCCAATTGGACCGGCCCCAAAGACGCCTTTGAAGAGTGGCGCCGCGTCTCCGCCGGCCGCCTCTGCGACTACTCCGGCATCACCTACGAACTCCTTGATCGCGAAGGCGCCATTCAATGGCCGTACCGCGAAGGCGACCCCATCGAAGTCACCCGCCTCTACGCCAACGGCGTCTTTCAGTTCCCCGACGGCAAGGCCAAGCGCATCCCCATCGAGTGGCTCCCCTTCCCGGAACAACCCAACGAACGCTTCCCGTTCGTCCTCAATACCGGCCGCACCGTCGAGCACTGGCACACCCGCACCAAAACCGGCCGCGTCGAAATCCTGGAGTTCATGTCCCCCAAGGCTTGGCTCGAAATGAACCCGCACGATGCCGAAAAACTCGGCCTCCGGCCCCACGACCAAGTTGATGTCGTCAGCCGCCGCGGCCGCGTCCGCGAAGTCGAACTCCGCATCACCGCCATCGTCGGACCCGGCCAAGTCTTCCTACCCTTCCACTACGCCGAGTTCAACTCGAACTTCCTCACCCAAAGCGCCTTCGATCCCATCTCGCGGGAACCCAATTTCAAGCAGTCCGCCGTCCGCGTCGAAAAATCAGGAGTCCAACGATAATGGCCCGCAAAAAGCTCAAACAACAACTCATCGTCATCGGTAACGGCATGGCCGGCATCGGCTGTCTCGAACAGATCCTCCGCCATGACCACAACTTCGAGGTCACCGTCTTCGGCGATGAGACCCACGTCAACTACAACCGCATTCTCCTGTCGAGTGTCCTCGCCGGAGAAAAGCCCGTCGACGACATAACGTTAAACCCGCTCGCCTGGTACCTCGAACACCAGATCACGCTCCGGCTCGGCATCCGCATCAACGCGATCGACCCGGTCATGCGGACCATCACCGGCGACGACGGCAGCGTCACCTCCTACGACAAGCTCCTCATCGCCACCGGCTCGAAGCCCTTCATCCCCCGCATCGAAGGCGTCGAGAAGGACGGCGTCTGCGCCTGGCGCACCCTCGGCGATACGCAATGGATCCTCAACCGCACCAGGCCCGGCATGAGAGCCGTCGTCATCGGGGGCGGTCTCCTCGGCCTGGAAGCAGCCCGCGGCTTGCAGGTGCGGGGCTGCGATGTCACCGTCGTCCACCTTCGCGATCGCTTGATGGAACGCCAACTCGACTCGATCGGCGGCCGCTACCTCCGCACGAAAATCGAAGCCCTCGGCGTCAAAGTCCTGCTCGACAAGAGCACCGCCGCCATCCTCGGCAACGGCCACGCCACCGGCGTCCGCCTCTCCTGCGGTACGGAACTGCCCGCCGATATGGTCATCGTCGCGGCGGGCATCAGCCCCAACGCCGACCTCGGCAAACAGGCCGGGCTCCAGGTCAACCGCGGCATCATCGTCAACGACTACCTGGAAACGTCGAACCCCGATATCTACGCCGTCGGCGAATGCACCGAACACCGCGGCGTCTGCCACGGCCTCGTCGCCCCGCTCCTGGCCCAAGGCAAGGTCCTCGCCGCCACCATCACGAGCAATCGCGGCGCTACCTTCGAAGGGGCCATCCCCGCCGCCAAGCTCAAAATCATGGGCGTCGACGTCTTCTCCGCGGGCTCCACCGAAGAAGGCCCCGGCATTGAAACCGTGAAGTACGAAGACGAATCCCAAGGCGTCTACAAGCGTCTCTTTCTCGATGGCGGTCGCCTCGTCGGAGCCATCCTCGTCGGCGATATCAACGACTCCAGCCGCTACAGCGAATGGCTGCGCACCGGGGCCGATCTTACGGCCAAACGACGGACGCTCCTCTTCCCGGATCCCATCGCCGACAACGGCGACGCCGCCGCCATGCTCTCCGATTCCGACACCGTCTGCGGCTGCCTCGGCGTCAGCAAAGGCCAAATTATCGAAGCCATTCACGAAAAGGGCGTCTGCACCATGGCTCAGCTCAAGGAGTCGACGCGCGCCTCCACCGGCTGCGGCTCCTGCGGCAACATGTGCATGGACATCCTCCGCGCCGTCGCGCCCAACTTCGAAGAGGAAACGAAGAAGGTCCTCTGCAAGTGCGTCCCCTTCCCCCAGGAACAGATCAAGGAAATGATCCGGACCCAGCGCATGAAGTCGGTCCAGGAGGTCCTCGATATCTACGGCAACGGCCTCGGCTGCGAAGTCTGCAAACCAGCCCTCAGCTACCTCGTCGACGTCGTCAACTGCGGCGACCATGATGAAGACCGCTCCACCCGCTTCATCAACGATCGCGTCCACGCCAACATCCAGAACGACGGCACCTTCTCCGTCATCCCTCGCATGCGCGGCGGCATCACCTCCCCGAACGAACTCCGCAAGATCGCCGACGTCGCCGACAAGTACAACGTCCCCATGGTCAAGGTCACCGGCTCCCAACGCATTGACCTCCTCGGCGTCAAGAAAGAAGACCTTCCCAAGGTCTGGGCCGACCTCGGCATGCCCTCCGGTCAGGCCTACGCCAAGGGCGTTCGCATGGTCAAGACCTGCGTCGGCAGCACCTTCTGCCGCTTCGGCACCCAGGACTCCATCGCCACCGGCGTCGAACTCGAACGCCGCCTGGAGAACCTCTTCACGCCTCATAAAACGAAGATGGCGGTCGTCGGTTGCCCCCGCAACTGCGCCGAAGCGACCGTGAAGGATATCGGCCTCGTCGGGCAGGAAGGCTCCTGGCAAGTGGTCGTCGGAGGAGCCGCCGGCAAGAGCGTCCGCAAGGCTGACCTGCTCATCACCGTCTCCACCACCGAAGAAGCGCTCGCCGCCGCCGAGGTCTTCTTCCAGTACTACCGTGAGAGCGCCAACTACCTCGAACGCACCTACGACTTCGTCGAACGCCACGGAATCGAGAAGATCCGCCGTGATACCGTCTACGCCCAGGACGCCGTGAAGGAAGCCCTCCTCGACCGCCTGAAGAAGTCCAAGAACCTCTCGCAAGACGCCTGGCTCGAACGGGACAACCCCATCAACTCGACCCAGTTCGTCCAGATCCAACCGATGGAACAACCCGTCATACCGCTCAACCCCAGCTATCTGCGGACCCATGTTAGCGCCGCTAACGACTAATCAGGAGAACCACCCATGAGCACTTGGATCAAGATCACCCCTCTGAACAACATCCCCCTCCGCGAGGGGCGCTGCGTCACCCTCGGCCGCAAAGAGATCGCCGTTTTCCACCTCCCCGAAAAGGTTCTCGCCATAGATAACCGCTGCCCGCATAGCCAAGGTCCCCTCTGCGACGGCATCACCACCGGCACCCATGTCGTCTGTCCGCTCCACGGCTGGAAGATCGATCTCGAAACCGGCAAGGTCGCCCGCCCCGATGTCCCCGTCGGCGTCAACACCTACCCCTGCCGCGTCAACAGCGACGGCATCGTCGAGATCAAAGTCGCAGCCGGCATGGAGGCTGAAGTAGCCGCATGACCCTCTCCGGCTTCCGCAAGGCCGGCCACTGGCCCACGCTTCTGGCCGCGTTCTTATACTTCGATATCAGTTTCATGGTCTGGGTGCTCCTCGGCCCACTCGGCCCGTTCCTCGGCGAATCGCTCCATCTTTCGGCCACGCAGAAAGGCTTCCTCGTCTCGGTCCCGCTGCTCGCTGGCGCCTTCTTCCGGCCGCTCCTCGGCGCGCTGGCTGACACGATCGGCGGACGCCGCACCGGCCTCCTGGGCCTCGTCATCACCCTCGTCCCGCTCGCCCTCGGCTTCACCGTCGCCCGCAGCCTCGAACACCTCTTCATCATGGGCATCCTGCTCGGCGTCGCCGGTGCCAGCTTCGCCGTCGCTCTGCCCCTGGCCAGCCGCTGGTACCCCCCCGAGTATCAGGGCCTCGCGATGGGCATCGCCGGAGCCGGCAACTCCGGCACCGTCCTGGCCACGCTGTTCATGCCCCGCATCGCCTCAGCCTTTGGCTGGGAAAAAGCCTTCGGCATCGCCATGGCCCCGGTCGCCATCGTCCTCGTCCTCTTCTTCCTGCTCGCCAAGGACGCGCCCGTACCGCTCCGCCGCAATCGCTGGGCCGACTACGTCGCCTTGTTCCGCGAATCCGACACCGCCTGGTTCTGCGGCTTCTACGCCGTCACCTTCGGCGGCTTCGTCGGCCTCGCCAGCTTTCTTACCGTCTTCTTCGTCGATCAGTACCACCTCAGCAAGGTCTCCGCTGGAGACTTCACGACGCTCACTGTCATCGCCGGCAGCGCCCTTCGTCCGCTCGGCGGCTGGGTCGCCGATCGCACCGGCGGCTACAAAGTTCTGCTCGGTGTCTACCTCGCCGTCGCCACCGCCGCCGGAGTGCTCTCCACCTTACCCGTCCTCACCATCGCTACCAGCCTGCTCATCCTCATCATGGGCCTCCTCGGCATCGGCAACGGAGCCATCTTCCAAATGGTGCCCCAACGATTCTCCCGCCAAGTCGGTATCATGACCGGCCTCGTCGGAGCCGCCGGTGGCATCGGCGGCTTCTTCCTCCCGTCCCTCCTCGGCGGCCTCCGCGACGTCACCGGTTCTTATGGCACGGGCATTGCCGTCTTCGCCTGCCTCACGGCCGGTGCCTTCGCCACCCTTCTCCTGCTCGGTCCCGTCTGGATGCGCCTCTGGCCCTCCACCGCCGTCGACCGCGCTGGACTCTTCTCCTGGAAAGACCGCGCCACGGTACGCACCGTCTCCTCCGTTTAGCTTTACCCCGTCAGCCTCCGTCGGCCCCGTTCTGGCACCTCGCTGTTGCCCGCATTGCTACAGATTCCACTCGAGGTCCACTCCCATGTCCGTCTCTGACTCTCTCTCCCGGCGCAGCGCGCTTACCCGTCTACTCGCCGGCCTCCCCGCTGCTTGGGCAGGCACCGCTTACGCCGCCGATGCCCCCGAAAATCCCCACGTGCGCTTCGGCATTATCGCCCTCACCGACTGCGCCCCCATCGTCATGGCGCACGAACTCGGCTTCTTCAAGAAGTTCGGCATTGAGGCGGTCATCTCGAAGGAAGCCTCCTGGGCCGCCATTCGCGACAAGCTGTCGCTCGGCGAAAATCAGGCCACCCACATGCTCCTCGGCATGCCCTTCGCCTCCTCCATGCGCCTGCTGGGCTCCCCCGTGAAGAAGATGGTCATCCCCTGGCTTCTAAACCGCAACGGCCAAGCCATCACCATCTCCAATAAGTTCAAAGGCGTCAAGAAGGCCGCCGACCTGAAGCCCGCTGTCGACCAAGCCAAAGCCGCCGGCTCTCCCCTCACCTTCGCCATGACCTTCCCCCCCGGCACGCACGCCATGTGGCTCCGCTACTGGCTCGCCTCCGGCGGCATCCA
>Ga0105047_10012658_pt1 | contig 13557 bp, 9 predicted proteins | sample MAT04_FD_78384 | JGI IMG/M metagenome (GOLD analysis project Ga0105047, IMG submission 78384) | Freshwater microbial communities from Lake Fryxell liftoff mats and glacier meltwater in Antarctica - MAT-04 (megahit assembly) | ecosystem: Environmental > Aquatic > Freshwater > Ice > Liftoff...
ACGTAGGTATCCGGGATACTGGCGCAAGCGCTTGCCAAAATCGTGAACCGACGACGGAAACGATCTCCGATGCCACGCTCTCGACGCTACGCCAATGCACTTCCAAAGGGGAATGCTACAATAGCCGCATCCCTGCTCCCCCACCCGGATCCCTCGACGATGCCGACTTACGATTACGAATGCGACGCGTGCAGCCACAAATTCGAACAGTGGCAATCGTTCAAAGACGACCACCTCACGACCTGCCCGAGCTGCAAGAAGAAGAAGCTTCGCCGGTTGTTCGGTTCCGGCGCGGCGATCCTCTTCAAAGGTTCGGGCTTTTACGAGACCGATTACAACCGCAACGACGACTACCAGAAGTCGGCAAAGGCCGATGCGGAAGCCGGGACGGTGAAGCCAGCCGAGACGAAGCCGGAAACGCCCGCCGCGACACCGGCCCCCGCCGTGGAAGCGACGGCCGCACCCGCTAAGAAATCGCCGAAATCGCGCAAATCCGGGGAGTGACGCGCGATGGCACGAGCGCAATGCCCGATCTGCGAGACGCCGATGCCGGCGTCGCCGGTCGAGTACCCGGATTACCCGTTCTGCACGAAACGGTGCCGGGTGATCGACCTGGGCCGCTGGCTGCGGGAAGATTACAAAGTGTCGGGCGGCGAAGCGGACTCCGAAGATCGGTCCTCGGTTCCTTCGCAGGATGAGGAATGAAAAAAGCGACCGGGTTGCCCCGGTCGCTATCTTTGATGAATCGAGTTCAATCTACTCCTTGTGGGCGTCGTGGCATTCTTTGCACGACTTGCCGAGGGCGCCCAAGGCGGTGCTGACGGCTTTGGCGTCTTTCTTGTCGGTTGCGGCGGCGATGTCGGCGGTGGTCTTCATGTACTTGTCGCTGAGCTTCTTCCACGATTCGGCATCGCCCTTTTCGACTTTGTTCTTGCCGAGCGCTTCGCCGAAAGCCTTCAAGAGAACGGCCGACTTCTGGGCGTCTTCCCACTTCTCGGTTTTCACGCTGGCGTCGATCTTGGCTTTGAGCGACTTCGTGCCGGCGTGGCCTTTTTTCATGATTTCTTCGACCGTCGGAACCTTGTCTTCCTTCTTCTCGTCGGCGGCGAATGCGCTCATGCCGAGGCTAAGTGCGAACAGGCCCGCCGTGAGGCAGATCGCCGACCGTGTGATCTTCCGAACCATCTGTGCCGTCTCCGTAAAAGTAGGACGTCCACTTTCGGCGATGCGACCTCCGCACCGACCGCAGTTGTGGAACTATACCGACTGGACGCGTCCGCTGGAATCAGAATTCACACCTTCCGCGCACTTTTTTCCAGTATGTTGATATTCCCGCACGAACAGTGCGTTCCGGCCTACCCCCGCCACCTCCGGCCCGTATCGTTTCCCCATTCGTCCATCGGAATGGTTCCCCTCCGCCCGAGTTCCCCGGCCATGAATGCCGTGCTACGCGAATATGTGTTGAAAGGCCTGTTTTTAGGCCTTTGGGCTTACCTCGCCCTCGTCCACCCGGCGTGGAATTCCGTCTGGCGCGTCGTCGGCTACCTGATCGCCGGGTTCGCCGTCGGCTTTCTGCTCGGCATCGGCCAGCAAATCTTGCGCGGCTACCGCCCCTTCCGCAATCCGCCCGGATTCTTGCTGCTCGTGCTACTCGATAGCCCCTTCTGCATCTACTTCGGCGTCATCGGCGGCCTCACCGCCGGGCTGTTCCTCGAACGGCCGCCGGATGTCGAAGCCGAGACCTTCCAAGCGATCCTCGGCGGCATGGTGACTTCGCCGATCCAGTCGGACATCTACGATTGGCTCGGCTACTTCGCCATCGGTGGGGCCGTTCTCGGCTTCGGCTTCTACCGCCTCGCCGGGATCCAAGACAAACTCTACCGCTTGATCATCGGGGCCGTCGTCGGGGCCATCGGCGTCTATCTCGCCATCAGCTACATCGACGCGTTCCCGAGCCTCGCCGACAAAGCCGACCAACAGAGATTCGCCACGATCCTCCTGTTGGGGTTGCCGTTCTTCTACCTGCTCGCATTCTGCGGGGAGACGGAAGAATCCGAAGTCGAAATCGCCGCCCTCTGCGCCGGCCTCGGAGTCGGACTCTATCTATTGCGGCTGTCGTCCGAACTCCCGGAGTCGGGCGACAAGCTCATCTTCTTGGTGCCGCTGATCCTCTACTACGTCTACTCGGTCCGGGTGCAGCCGGGCTTGCGCGTCTTCAAACACACCCTGCGCGGCTACGGCAATCTGTCGCTGCGGCGGATCCAAGAATCGATCGCGTCCTTCGGCCGGGCCTTGCAGCTCGACAAGAACAACGAGATGGCCATGAAGGGCCTGTACGAGTTGCACCGCAAAGTCGACGTGTCGAAACTCGACGGGAACACCCAGCAATTGCTGAACTTCGACTTCTGTTTGAAGCTCGCCCAAGGGCACTTAGTGCAGGATCGCGCCCCGACCGTCCAAGAGCGCGAAGAAGCGGTGCGACTCCTTGATACGGTCGAGCGGTACAAGCCGGCGCTGATGCCGCGAACCGATTACCTCAAGGCCGTGGCCCAGACCCACGCCAAGGATTACGACCTCGCCGCCGGGTATTTGAACCGCCTGCTCGATCCCGAACAGCCGTACGTACAGGCCGTCCGCCAAGAGGTGCTCTACCCCGCTTACGGCTTGGCCCTGCGGCAGCACCCGCAACTCGTGCTGCGCTTGGGCGACGAACTTCTGGAAAAACCCGGCCGGCGGATGGAAGCGATCTCCGCGGTCGAGCGGCGGTTGACGACGCACCCGGACGATGGCGAAGCGATGGAACTGCGCCAGAGTTTGTATTCGACACTTTCGGAACCGGAATTCGTGGCCGCTTGCACGCACGGGGCGCCCGAATTTTTCAACTACGAGTACGCCGAGCAACTCGGGTTGGCCTTGCTCGACGGCGATCAACCCGATCGCGGCATGGCGTACTTGCGGATGGCCGGTCGCGGTTTGCCGAGTCGGGGTCCCGGCATCTTCACCAAGCTCGCCGAAGTGGCGACCGCGCGTGGCCAAGCCGAAGAAGCCCACGGCTATTGGGATCAAGTGAAGCGCAGCGGCCTGACCGCCGGGCCGACCCGGCTCGCGGCGGATCAACAGACCTTCTACTTCGCCGGCCTGCGGAGGCTGATCGACGAAGCCGCGACGCGCGGGGACTTCGATGCCGCCATCGACAATCAACGCCTGTTCATTGAGGGCGGCAAAGAAGACGTCAACACCCTCCGGCACTTGGCCGAGTTGCACGCGAAGAGTGGGGACGTGCTGAACGCGCTCTTGATCGTCGAGCGCGGCCTGATCTACTCGAAGAACGACGCCGACCTGCTGGCGAAGAAGGAGTCGTACTACTTCTCGGTCGATCCGGAGCGCATCCGGGCGGCGAAAGACAAGATCGCCTCGTGGTTCGACGTCGGCTATTGCACCCGCAAAGTGCAGGCGGTGTCGAATCTCGCCGAGCCGGATTTGGACACCCTCGATTGGGGCCTGCACCTGGCGACTATCGCCCGCATCGTGCAGCCGAACTTGCACTCGGTGATGGTGGCCGAGGCGCGGATACTCATGCGCAAGGGCGAGCGCGACGCGGCGATCTCGATTCTGGAAGATGTCCGCGAACAACCCAAGGGCAGCGGCGACGAGGAGGATGCGTGGTTCCTCGCCACGCGCTTGCTCGCCGACCTGTACCTCAACGAACTCGCCCGGCCCGACTTGGCCATTCAAGCCTACACGGCCTACCGCGAGTATCAAAAGAGCGGGGCCGAGACGCTGTTCCAACTCGCGCGGGCCTACGAGGCGAATAACAACATCCCCGCCGCGATCCAGATTTACGAAGCCGTGACGGCCTACGAAAAGCACCCCCGCTACTGGGACGCCACCGAAGCCGTGCGGAAATTGAAGGGCACCTGATTGAGGATTCGCGATGGCTCTGTCGATTGCCATGATCCCGCTCGCCGCCGATGCCCGGATTTCGGGAAAAGCGATCCGGGCCGACTTCCATGAAAACTGGCCCGACCTCCCGAAACCGGTGAAATCCGACGGCGGCGAGGAGAACACAATCGGCTTCGCCGTCGGCGACGACATCGTCTTGCTCGGGGTGATGCCCGCGCCGATCCCGTGGGGCGATCTCGAAGGGCCGTGCGAAACGAGTTGGCTCTGGCCGGAAGCGCGCAAGGTTCTCCGCGAACACACCGATCACATCATTGTCACCGTCATGGGCGACGAGGATCCGATCGCCCGCGCGAAACTGCTAACGACGGTCTGCGCGTCGATCTTGGCGACCTGCGAGGAAGCCCTCGGCGTCTATTGGGGCGATGCGGCGCTCGTCAATTCCTCGAAGATCTTTCAAGCCTTTACCAATGACAGCCTCGGCGACGATGGCCTGCCGCTGTACCTCTGGATCGACTTCCGCGCCGGTCTGGCCGAGGACGGCCGCACCGCCGGGTTCACCGTCGGCCTGAAGGCACTCGGCCATCGGGAGTTCGAAACCGAATCCTCGACCGACGAACCGGGTGATCTGCGCGAGCGCTTCTTCGCACTGGCGAACTACGTCCTCGAGAATGGCCCGGTGATCAAAGACGGCAACACCGTCGGAGGCGACGAGAACGAAAAGATCCGAGTCGTACTGGCGGATTCCGCTTTCGGCAATCCGAAACGCGTGTTGCGACTGGAATACGAGAGCGTCAAGAAAAAGAAGCGCCGGGATTGAAAGTGGTCGGTTGTCAGAAAGAAACTCGTGCAGTTGAAACAATATGTCGGACTGACCACCGACCACTGATCACTGCTCCAGCCGGGACTGAATCCGCCGGAGTCCGCATTCTCCGCCCCCGGCCGAATTGCGTGCTAGGTTGCCTTTGTCATCCGACCGGTGCCAAGGGAGCTCGACCGTGAAGCAGATTTATTCGATGGGAACCATCGCCGCCGCGCCGGCTTCGCTGAACGACACCCCGCTGCCGGGACGGAACTTGCGGCTGCCCGCCGTGCGGGCCAGCACCGCAGGAATTCTGCCGGATCATCTGCATTCGACGCTACCGTCCGGGTTATACGCCGCCCCGCCGGGACGCACTCTCGAGAACGAACACCCGCTGCCGGTGCGGTTGGCATTGTTGGCGTCGCCGACTGGACGGATGCTGATTCACGTCACGCCGCAAGGCAGCTCGTATTTCGCCCACACTCTGTTGAACGTCCCCGACACGGCCGATGCGCAGCTCGCCATTCAAACTTGGGGCAGCCCGCTCTGGCAACGGCACGCCCCGGATAGCGGCGCCGAACTCCCCGAGCTGCCTTACCTTCCGGTGGCCGATGTTCTGGACGATGTCGGGTTGAAGGGTTGGCTCGAGGTGCCGTACAAACGGGAGCTGCTCGAGTTCGCCCTGAGCGCTTTTCTGAGCACTCCCTCGACCACGCGCATCTTTCTCGCGGCCTCGGCCGACGACGTCGCCAAGGTCGTTTACGCGCTCACGCGGTCGCTCCCGCAAGGGCTGCTCGACGACTTCACGTTCAGCACGTACGAATCGGAACCGCTGCTGTGCACGGCCCGTTTGATCGGCCACGAATCGGGCTCGGCCGAGCAAGATTTGCCGGGCGGCTGCTACGCCGGTGGCAACGTCGCACTCAACGCCTCCAGCGGCAAGCGCACCGATTTGAAAGTCGCCGTGCCGATGGCGGGCTTCGCCGTGGAGGCATTGGCCAAGGGGGAATTTGGCGCCCTCGACGAAATCAAAGCGACGTGGCAACGGCTCGGTTTGAAAGACGCCAAGCACCTCGATCTCGTATTCCGGATGACGCGGGAATCGGGCGAACTGACGAAGACCGAAGCCGCGGAAGCCTTGCAGCACCCGCCGCTGACGGCCTGGCTCGCGGCGCGGACCGGGGCCTTGCAGCAGTTCCTCGATTGGGCACTGGAAGACCGAGCCTTCGCCCACGCTTCGTTCAGCCGGGCGATTCAAACCCTCCGGCAGAAGCCCGAGGTGCTGACAAAACTCGCGGGCCAAGTGCGGGAACAAGGCTTGACGGCGTTGAAGTCGGCGGATCGAGACCGCGCGGCGAACGCGCTCGAAGTGATCCTCCCGATGGTCGCGCCGGCCAAGGCGAACGCCCTTTGGGGCGAACTGCTCGCGGGTTCGCTGAAGCCCGATCAACTGTCGTGGGAGATGCGCTGGTACGTGCTGCCGCGATTCGTCCGCTACAAGCAGCAGCAGAATCCGGGCTCGGGGCCGGATGCCAGCCTCGCACCGTGGCTGGCGGTACCCGCCGAGAAACTCGCGGAATTGCTGGCGCTCGATTTGCCGAAGTCCCACCATATCGCGGCGGCGCGGGCCGCATTGACCCAACCGGGCGAACCGGCGGCGACCCTAACGCAGACGCTGGCCCAACACCCGGCGCTGGCGCTCGTGCTCCTGCAACCCGGTGACGAAGACCGGTCCGTCTCGCTGTTCGAAAGCTTGCAAACCGAAGCGCCGAATCGCCCGTGGTTCGAAGAAGTCGTGGCGAACGCCGCGGACTACCCCGCGAGTTTGTTGAATCGCTTCTTCGAATCGACGCTGCAAGCCGGGAAGATCGACGCGGATCGGCTCGTGAGAACCCAAGGTACGCGCTTGCTGGAACTCTTCGCGGGTCAGTCGGGATTGGATCGCCTCGGTGGTCAATTCCTCGCGGTGCCCCCGGCGGATGCGATTCACAACCAAACGGTGCTGGCATTCCTGAGGAGTCTGCGCGAGCAGAGCCAACTCGGCGACGGGTCGAAGGCCCGCATCGATGCGATTCTCGCCGTCCGCGATTTCCTCGATTCGCCCGAATTTACACCGGACGCCATGGCCCCGCTCAGTGCGGCATTCGCGGTCACACCCTCGGCATTGCCGAGTGCGACCCGAGGCCAAGTCTTCGATGCCGTAACGAGGGAACTGTCGAAGCGATCGTCGAAGGGGACGCTGCAAGCCGACTTCGAAGCCGTACTGATTCACTTGGGATCGACGCTGGCCAACGATGCTACTGATTTGTTCGAAAACACCCTTAGGGCTTGGCGCGCACTCGAAAGCGACTTCGCGAAGCACCCGAACCGCGTCCACGCCTTCTTAGCGCTGGCGCTCGGGGCGAGTGCGTCGGACGAACTCCGTTCCAAGCTCGACGGCCTCGATTCGCACGCCTTCGGGTTGGCATCGGATGCCGCGAAAATCGGCGGGCACCCGATGCTCGACGAACTCGACCGACGGGCGAAAGATTGGCCGAAAGAAGCGAAAACGAAATGGGGCTTCTTGCTGGCGGCGGTGCGGCCGCAAAGCCGCTGGAAGCGGGACGCCATCAGCGGCCTCATCGGCGCGGCGATCGCCTCCGCGGCATGGGTGACCTTGAAATTGCTGACGTGAGCGACCGCCACGGCTCATCATCGACCTGTCGAGTCGGCCAATTGCTTCCGTAGCGCGGGGATGGCCCAGTCGCTCGGTTTGTTTGGCCAGCACCCGCGCCGCCGACTCGGCGCGCTCGCACGGTTGACGGTACAGCGGGGGCAGTTCCGAGGCCACGCCGGCCAAGGCATCCTCGTTGTCGCCGAGGAGTCTGTCGAGATCCGCCGCGACTTTGCGATAGCAGGCATTGTGATCTAGCGGTGCAGACTTGTCAATCTGGCGGGGCCACCCGGATTCAACGATCCCAACTGCGGCTCAACTGATTTTATCATTCCCATCCCGCGTCTTACTGAAAGGTATCGGCTTCATCACCATCGACGGTTCCACATCGGTATCGAGGCCGCTGATGAAGCTATTGCGGCCATTGCGGGCATCGAAGAGCGCGCCGATGCGGCGCGAGTCGGTGTCGAGCCATGCGAAGAACTCCGGCACCTTCACCCGGCCCGTCGAGCTGAATAGCGGGTGGTCTTCCGGCAGCGGGAGGGCGACGGTTTTTCGGCCGGCTTGCTGCAAGAAGTGGAACAGCAACCGGACGTCGCGCAGGAAGGCATAGCGGGTGTGGAGGCTCGGATAGTCGAGCGCGGCCCGGAGGTGCTTCTGCGTCAGTCGGACGGCGCGAGTGTGGTTGTCGGTCAGGGCCAAGAAGCGGATGTGGTCGTCGACGAACGCGGTGTGGCCGACGTTCGCCCCGACCATCGGGTAGCCGATGCGGTGGTAGTGCATCGCTTCCTTCAGCCTGTCGAGCCGGAAGAGCGAGTTCATCAGCTTCGGGTAGGTGCGGTGCGGGACGGTGTTGCAGCGCAACTTCCCGGAGAGGATCGGCGCCGCGGCGGCGATGGCGTCTTCGTGCCGATCCAAGAAGCGGTGGTAGCTGACGAGGCGATCTTGCACGCAAGCGGCGCAGTTGCTGAACATGTCGCGCCGGGTCGTTTGCAACTTCTTGTGGGCCTTCACCGCGGCGGATTTGTCTCCCAAGCTGATGGCGATCGATTCTTCTTCGTCGTACACGGCGTGCATCGTCGAACCATCGGCTTTGTAGCGGCGGCGCATATCGCTCAGCGCCGCCATGATTTGCTCGCGGGTGATGGTGTGGAAGCTCGGCAGACCACCGACGACCCACTTATACTTCCACAGGAGGTCGATCTCGGTCGCCCGGCCGCCGAGCTGGGTTTTATCGTGGTCGAATTGGGCCAAGCACCAAGCGAAGGCGACGAGCTTGACATCGGGCTGCCCGCCAGACGACGCGGCGTTGACGAGTTCAAGCCGGCATTGGAAGGCCTTCGGCAGGTCGTGGCGCGTGTCGGCGATGCGCACGGCCTCCTCGACGAGCGCGATCCGCGCCGGGCCGTGGGGTAGACCGCCGGCTTCGCGCATCAATCGGTCGATGTCGTCTTCGCCGTCGCTCATGGCACCTTCTTGATCTTCGGTTTGGCCACTTTTACCGGGGCGGAACGTTCGGCGTACTTCGCCGCGAGTTCGGTGAGGCCCTTCATCTTGGCCAGCTCTTCGGCGAAAAACGGCGTGCCGTTGCGGGCGTCGAAGCGGGCGACCAAATCGGCGAGTTGCTCGTCGAGCCACGCCAACAGCAGGTCGTTGCGGATGCGTCCGGCTTCGGCCCCGGGGATCTCCAAAACGTCCGGCACGCGGATCTTCGCCTTGCTTTTCCCGGAGGACTGCAAGCGCGTGCACAGGAACTTGCCGGCGCGGTAGTAGTCGAAGCGCGTGATGCGGTTCGGCTCCGTCCCGGCTTCGAGCAGGTGCCCTTCGAAGACTCTGACGGCGGCGGCGAAGTCGCCGACGACGCTGAGGTACTCCGTGTGCACGGCGAAGTTGCCCGAGCTTTGCCGCTGTTTTTTCAGCATCGGCAGCGACAACTTTTGGAACTCGGCGGCCCGCTCCCAGTGATCCCTCCGGCACAGCGAAAGTAGGATGTCGGTCATGATCAAGCCGCGGAAGTGATCGGTGAGGAAGCGCTCGGTCAATAATTTCTCGGCGAGTTTCAGAGCCTCGGCGTGCTTCTCCAGAAAGACCGCGAAGAAGACGGCGAAGGCCCTCTCGGTTTCGAGATCGTCGCAGAGCCAATCGTATTTCGTCTTGGCGATCTTTTTGTGCGCGGCGATAGCGGCGTCGCGGTCGCCCAAGCCCCGGTAAACGCGGCGGTGCAGCAGGTAACAGGGCCGCAACGAGACGCCGAACTCTTCGTAGCGGCGCATCATGTCGGCGATGGCGTCCGCGATTCGCCCGCGGGGGATGTCCGAGAAGCCGGGCATGGTGTCGAGCACCCAACGGTAGGCCCAAAGCGCGTTGTGGGCGTCGAGTTCGTCGTTGGCGTCGAGCTGCGCCAAGCACCACGCGAAGTGCACCAGCAGCAAATCCTGCCGGCTGGCGTGGTAAGCCGGCCAAAGCATGGCCATGCGCGTTTCGTACGCCAGTGGAATATCCCGGTGGAGGTCGGCGAGCGCGACGGCCTCTTCGTAAATGGCGACTTTCGCGGGGCCTTCCGGCAAGTCATCGGCTTGTTCGACCAAGTCGTTGACTTGATCGTCGTAGTCGGGCGTGCGTTTCCTTCGGCTCATGGCGGTGTCGAAGTTCCGGTGGAGTATGTGGAAGGGGGAATTCTACCGCGGTCGTTTGCTTTTCGGAAAGGGCCAAGTCGGAGCCGGGGCGGTATTCTTCGCGTTGGGAAGAATCCCCGATAGGCCTTAGACATTTCTCAGGCACGCCGTGTAATACGGCAACGGGGGAGTGTGTTAGCCTGAGACTGCTCCACCGCGGACCCGCGAGATCACGCCATGAAATCCCGACTCCTCAAAGCCGCCGCATTCGCGGTCGCTTCGTTTTCCTTGATGGCGCTCCTGTCCGAACCGCAGTTCGCCCACGCCCAGAAGGGTATTTTCAAAAACAAACTCAAAGACAACCCCGGCCAACCGGCCGCCGAGAAAGCGCTGACCGCCGACGAATCGGCCTTCTTCGAAAAGAAAATCCGGCCGATCCTCGTCGACAAGTGCTACTCGTGCCACACCGCCGAGACGCCCAAAGGGGCCAAGGGCGGCCTCGTGCTCGACACCAAAGCCGGGATGTTGAAGGGCGGCGAAAGCGGCCCGGCTGTGATCGCGAAAGACGCGAAGAAAAGCCTGATCATCTTGGCGATGAAAGGCTCCGAGCTCAACCAGATGCCGCCGAAAGAGAAACTGAGCGCAGATGCCATCGCCGATTTCGAGAAGTGGATCGCGATGGGCGCACCCGACCCCCGCACCGGGAAAGCCGGTTCCACATCGAAACCGATCGACATCAATAAGGGCAAAGAGCACTGGGCCTTCCAATCGGTGAAAGCACCCGAGATTCCGAAGTTGAAAACACCCGAGTCGTTACCGAGTTCGGCTCGCCCGACCGATGTCGATGCCTTCGTGCTGAAAACGCTCGCGGACAAGAACCTCACCCCCTCCGCACCGGCCGACAAAGCGACGCTCCTGCGCCGGATGTACTTCGACCTCATCGGCCTGCCGCCGACGCCCGATCAACTCGATGCCTTCGTGAAGGACACAACCGCGAAGGCGGTTGAAAAAGTGATCGACGAACTCCTCGCCACGCCGCAGTTCGGCGAGCGCTGGGGTCGGCACTGGCTCGATGTGGCCCGCTACGCCGAGTCGAGCGGCAAAGAGACGAACATCGTCTACCCGTTCGCGTGGCGCTACCGCGATTACGTCATCGCCGCCTTCAACAAAGACAAGCCGTACGACAAGTTCCTCAAGGAACAACTCGCCGGCGACCTGTTGCCGTCGAAGAACGACACCGAAAAGGCCGAACATCTGATAGCCACCGGTTACCTCGCCGTCGGGCCGAAGAGCCACAACGAACGCAATCCGCGCCAGTTCCAACTCGATGTCGCCGACGAACAGATCGACACCTTCAGCCAAGGGATGCTCGGCATCACCATCAGTTGCGCCCGCTGCCACGACCACAAGTTCGACCCGATCCCGACGAAAGATTATTACGCCATCGCCGGGATCTTCACGAGCACCGAGACCAAGTACGGCACGGCTCGCACCGTCGGCAGCATTCAAGCCGCACCGCTCGTCGAACTCCCCGCGAAAGCCGATGTGCCCGTCGGCTCGATGCTCTCGACGGCCGAAGTCGAGAAACTGCGGACGCGCCTGACCGACTTGAAGAAACAGAAAGACGACGCCGTCGAAGCCGGGAAGAAAGACCAGCAGTTAAACGTCCGCTTGCTCGTCGTGAACTCGCAAATCTCGACCGTCGAGAAGCAGTTGAGTTATTACGACAGCGACGGCAACGCCAAGAAAATGGCCATGGGCGTCGGCGACCGCACCTTCACCCGCGATATGCCCGTCTACGAGCGTGGCGAACTCACCAAGCCGGGGGAGACGGTCGCCCGCGGCTTCGCCCAAGTGATCAGCCCTGCGGCGCCGAAGATCAAGAGCGGCAGCGGTCGCTTGGAACTGGCCGAGTGGGTTGCCAGCCCGTCGAACCCGCTCACGGCCCGCGTCTACGTCAACCGCATCTGGGGCCACCTGTTCGGCCAAGGCCTCGTGGCGAGCGCGGACAACTTCGGCACCGCCGGGCAGAAACCGACCCACCCGGCACTATTGGATTACCTCGCGGGGCAACTGGTGAAGAAAGGCTGGAGTACGAAAGCGATCATCAAGGAACTCATGCTCAGCCAGACCTACCAGCAGGCGAGCACCCACAATGAAACGAACGCCGCGACCGATCCGGACAACGAATACCTCTGGCGGATGAGCAAACGCCGGCTTGACGCCGAAGCGATCCGCGATGCGATGCTCGCCGTCAGCGGCGAACTCGACAAGACCGCACCGGTCGGCTCGCCGCTGCAGAAAGCCGAGGGCCCGACCCAGCAACTCGGTCGCTTCGGCGGGGGCCTCGGCGATCTCGCGGGCAATGCCAAGCGTTCGGTCTACATCCCGATTGTCCGCGATCTGACGCCGGAGGCACTCGACCTGTTCGACTTCCCGGACGCCAGCTTGGTCAGCGGTAGCCGTGATGGAACCAGCGTCCCGTCGCAGGCCCTGTACATGATGAACAACGCCACGGTGATGAAGATGGCCGAGAAGGGGGCGGAGAAGCTGATCGCGAAGTATTTGTCGCCGACGGAGCGGATCGAGGCCGCGTTCAAGCTCGCCTTCGGCCGCGGGGCGAGCAAAACCGAGGCGAAAGCCGCCGAGCAGTTTCTGGCGAAGATGCAGAAGTCCGGCACCCGCGTCGGCGGTGAGAAAGCCTCATGGAGCGCGCTGCTGCAAGCGCTCTGCGGAACCGCGGAGTTCCGCTATTTGGATTGATGGTCTTCGGCCCAACGAGCCGGTTTGACCGAGCCAGACCGGCGCTTCGACGGTCTGGGTCCACGATGATATTTTCCCAGACCGTCGAAGCGCCGGTCTGGGCTCGGTCAAACCGGCCCGTTGGGCCGGATATTCCTGGAGCCTTCCATGATCACCTACGCCGAAACAACCACAGGTCTCTCCCGCCGGGCCGCTCTCCAACTGGGGGCGTGCGGCTTTGGCTACCTCGCCTTCGCGGGACTGCAAGGGCTGCAAAGCCAAGCGGCGGAAGCGGCGGCCGGGCCGCTCAGCCCGAAAAAATCGCCGCTGCCGGCCAAGGCCAAACACGTCATCTTCCTCTGCATGCAGGGCGGCCCGAGCCACGTCGATACCTTCGACTACAAGCCGCAATTGACCAAAGACAACGGCAAGGCTCCGCCCGCCGGTAGCGGTCGCGGGTTCGGTGGCGGGTCACTGCTCGGCAGTCCGTTCGAATTCAAGAAGCAAGGCAAGGCCGGGCTTTGGATGAGCGAAGTCTTCCCGAACCTCGGGAAGCAAGCCGACGAAATCTGCATCCTCAATGGGATGAACACGACCGTCCCGGCTCACGCGCAGGCCTTCCTGCAATTGCACACCGGCACGTCGCAGTTCATCCGCCCGAGCCTCGGCGCTTGGACGCTCTACGGACTCGGCACCGAGAACCAGAACCTCCCCGGATTCATCAGCCTGAATCCTCCCACCCAAGGCGGCGGCGCCCAAAATTACGGCAGCGCCTTTCTCCCGGCCGTGTATCAGGGGACAAAAATTGCGGGCGGCGGTGCTGGCTACGGTCCGCGCGGCGGGGG
>Ga0105047_10012660_pt1 | contig 13556 bp, 12 predicted proteins | sample MAT04_FD_78384 | JGI IMG/M metagenome (GOLD analysis project Ga0105047, IMG submission 78384) | Freshwater microbial communities from Lake Fryxell liftoff mats and glacier meltwater in Antarctica - MAT-04 (megahit assembly) | ecosystem: Environmental > Aquatic > Freshwater > Ice > Liftoff...
ACCCGTGAACGTGACGACACCAGTCTTGGCGTGGTGCTGGATGAAATCTCCCCGGCAGGATCGCGCAGCGGCAGCCGCGCGGGCAGCGCCGCGGGTGCAAGTGTCGGGGGCAGTATCGGGGGCAGTATCGGTGGAAGTCTCGGCGGAGAATCCGCGATTGAAAATGCCCCCGTCCCCCAGCCGGTGCGGCGACCCCCCCCGGGCACACCACAGGTCTTCGTCGAAGCCAGCGACAAACTCACCACCGGCCTCGGCGGCGCAGCCTTCGGCGCATCGATCTTCGTGATCGTCGGGCTGATCGTCCTCCTTGGCGCAGCGATGAACGTGCAAACCCCCGTCATGACCATGATCCGCGAACAGCAATCCCCCTACATCGTCCCCGGCGTCGGTGCAGGATTGGCCCTGATCGGCCTCATCTTCGGTCTGCTGATGGGCAAGACGACGAAGGCGTAACAAAGAGTATTGACGCCAGATTGAAAGAGAGGACAGCGATGCCGGCACAGCCGGGCTTGCTGTCCTCTCTTCCTTGCAGTGCTGCGGAATGGTAAGGGCGACATGGGAGTGCCGCGAGTTCAGGCTTTGCCCCTCGTTCAGCAACGCAGAAAAACTTTGGTACCTGGTAGTCATCCATGTTCCCTTTGATTCCCGCAGGAATGTCACCTTGGTGGTACTTCATCTGTGTCGGCCTTAGCGTGCTGATCATGGCCGTCGGCAAAGGCGGCTTTGGCGGCGGGGGGATCGGCATCCTGGCGATTCCGCTGATGGCACTGGTGCTGGGCGCGCGGCAAATGCTCGGCGTGATGCTGATCGTGCTCATCCTGTGCGATCTTTTGGCGAATCTCTTCTACCTGCGCGACTACGACGTTCCACGACTGAAGTGGATGGTGCTCGGCGGGCTGATCGGCATTGGCGTCGGCACGATCATCTTCTGGCAACTGCGTGGGATTCCGCCGGCGATGTTCGGGCGGATAACCGGGTTGCTCGTCGGGGTGTTGTGCCTGTTGATCGTGCTGTTGCAATGCTACCGGCTGATGGGCGGTAAAGTACCCACGCTGCCGCCGCATCCCGCGTCCGGGGTGGCGGTGGGGGTGGTCGCCGGAACTCTATCCACGCTCAATCACGCTGCCGGCCCAGTCACCACGCTCTATCTGCTTCAGGAAAAACTGGAAAAGCGAAAGCTTGTCGGCACGATGCTGCTCTACACGCTCATCGGTAACATCGCCAAGCTGCCCACGTTCCTCCTGCTGACCATGCCCGATGGCCGTACCCTGATCGACGCCGCCGTCGTCCGCGATTGCCTCTGGTTTCTCCCGCTGATCCCCTTGGGCATCCTCGGCGGCGTATGGATGAACCGCCGTGTTCCCGAAAAACCGTTCATTGTCATCATGTACATCGCCACAGCGGTCGTGGCGGGGCAGATGATCTGGAAATCGATCCAGTAGTCATGTGGGACAGATTTCAACCTGCGGCAGCTTGAAACGCCGAAGAAGGTGGCGGGTGGAGGATTAGGCGGATGCTAGCCGGATGGCGGTATGTCCGGAGGAATGCTAATCGGCGCGGCGGTCAAAAATGGACGAGATGAAACCGATAGTGAATCGCGAAACCCTCCCGTCCTGCCGCGAACGGCGGCACGCAGACATATCGCCCGAAAAATGGCGCAGGATAGTATCGCAGAGCATGTATCCTGCTGGCGGTCAAGTCAAAGCGGCTGTGACAAAAGTCAATCGATTTAAGCGACGCATGGTTCGGTTCGCCAAAGGGGATTGGTTTTGATGATCGCCATTGAGGTTCGGGAGTCCCTTTTTGGGAGATTGTCGCAGCCCGGTTGTGCCGGCTTAGCAGCCGAAGCCCGGTTGAACTCCGCTTAGTGCGTCGAGACGCTCCCCACAGAATGCGGAACCCGGAAACCGGAACCCGAACGACGATGGATGATGGGCGACTGACAAATCCCCGCTCATCGCGTCATCCGCGGATGCGCAGGATTTGCAGAGGCGATTTTGACATAACGCAAAATCTGCGCGTTTTTTCTGGCATTCCACTTGAAATCTCGCAAAGATAAGGCAGAATGTCTGCACGATTGCGGGGAAGGGTGATTCGATTTGGAATCAGATCGGCCCTTCAGCCCGGGAGCAAACAAGTCAACTGCATGGAGGCTTCTATGGCCAGGATGGTCAAAGTCATTGGTACTTCTCTGCTCGGTCTTGCCCTGACCGGGTGCGTCACCCAGGAAAAATACAACGCCCTCAAGCTCGACCGCGATGGTCTGGCAGAGCAGCTTGGCCGCGCCCAGAACGAGGCATCGAGCGCTCGCGCCGAAGCTGATCTGGCGAAGGGTCAGCTACAGTCGATCATGGGCAATGGAAACAATCAACAGGCGCTGCTGCTGAATCTACAGCAGCAGAATGCCTCGCTACAGGCGCAGTATGACGATCTGAATCGTCGTTACGCCGAGGCAATGGCCCGTCCGTCGGGTGGCGTGGCTCTGCCGCCGCAACTCACCAGCGAATTGCAGGCGTTTGCGAACCAGAACCCGGATCTCGTTGATTTCGACGCAGCCCGCGGGATTGTGAAGTTCAAGAGCGACGTGACGTTCGCCTCGGGCGATGCTCAGCTGACGCCAAAGGCGAAGGAAGTCATCACGCGTTTCGCGACGATTTTGAATTCGCCATCGGCTTCAGGATATGAACTGATGGTCGCCGGGCACACCGACAACACGCGGGTGAGCAATCAGGAGACGATCAAGAAGGGTCACATCGACAACTGGTATCTCTCAGCGCATCGCGCGATTTCGGTCGCGGGTGAACTGCGCGGCGCAAGTGTGAATCCGCAGCGTTTCGGCGTGGTGGGATATGCCGATCAGCGTCCCGCCGCCAGCAACGCCAGCGACAGCGGCCGCGCTCAAAACCGCCGGGTGGAAGTGCTGATTCTCCCGACGACGGTCCGCCTGAACAGCGCCACCGCCGCCGCCCCGGTTGCCAAGCCCAAGGCCGTCGGTGTGAACAAGGACACCCAGGTCCAGGTCGACAACACGCCGGTTCTGAACAAGTAATGCGATAGAAGCGATCGCAATCAATTCAACGCATCTGCCGCCCTGTGATCATGAGTCATGGGGCGGCTGTATTTTGGGCGAGGTTCAACGGGGGAGTGGGTGTTGCGGCGAAGCTCCAAATAACAAAGAACAAGCTCCAAAGAAGTCCCAAATACCAAGCTCCAAACCTGCCGCGTGTCCAGCGGGCATTGATTGGAGTTTGATTGTTTGAGATTTGGAGCTTCTTTGGAGCCTGGAACTTGATCCTTTGGAGTTTCCGCGAATAGCGGCCGAGCTTCGCGGCGCTACTGTTTCAGCCACACAGCGACGTCGCCAATCTGCGGGGTGCGGCGGCCATCCACCGGGGTTTCGTATTTCACATGCAGGTTGCCGAACTCGGTGATGTTGACGATGGTGCCCACGACCAACGGGTTGCCGTCGCCATCAACGAACGTCATCGTCTGCTTCGGGTTTAAACTGCCCGCCGGGACGTCGGTGACGGATGCGAGGTTGCTGTCCGGCGCAACCGCGTTGACGATCCCCACCACCGAACCGGGCGACGCATTCTCGATCGACGCGCGATACGCCGCGATCCATGCCGCACTTGGCAGCGGCTGGCTCGGTGCCTGGGGAAGAGGTTGGGTTCGGGTGCATCCGCTGATAAGAACGGCAGTGATTATAAGAGTCAGTGGTGATTTCATAGTTGTTCCTTCGTGATGCTCATCATTCGATGTTCTTCGCCCACCCGGGTCGCCAAGTGATTCATGATACTTAACCCGAAGCAGGTTGCGAGTTTTTGTCAGGCGGTTCACTGCGCGGTGGATGGCGCATCCGGTGACGGTGACCCCTCGATCTTCGCCTTCATCTCCATCAGCTTAGGCGCGAACTTGTGATGCATCAGCCGTTCTGCAGCTTTGGTCAGATTATACCCTTCCTGATCGTCGATATTGAAATACGTCGCGATGATGTTGATCTTCTCCCTGAAGCTCTGGAAAATGGCAGGTTCGGGACGTCATTCAAGCGTGACAGTGCCACATGTATTACGCGGATGGGGTGCTCGTCCCTTGTCGAGCACACTGCCGGCGAAAGCGATTACAGCGGTTGTCGGACGTGCCAGGTTGCCGCGTATGAAATGGGTATTGAACTCAAATCGATATTAGGATAGAACTGTCCGTTATGATCTTCTCCAGCGCGACCGAGTATGCGATCCGTGGGTTGAGCGAGCTTGCCTGCCGGTCCCAGAATGGGCAGAGCATCCTGCTGAATGACTTGGTTTCCGGCACTGATCTGCCTCGGGACTTCGTTGCCAAGCTCTTTCAGAAACTGGTCAAGGGAAACATCCTCAACAGCGCCAAAGGTCGAGGCGGCGGGTTCTCGCTGGCAAAGCCGGCACATGAGATCACTTTGATGCAAATCGTGGAAGTCATGGAAGGACCGCAATGTTTTGACCGATGTGTAGTGGGGCTTGAAAAATGCAATGACCAGATGCCTTGCCCGCAGCACGACCTGTACAAGCCGATCCGTCATCGTCTGAAGGACTATCTTGCGACGACGACGCTTGCTGACCTTGCTTCGAGCCTGAAGGCAAAGTTGGCCTGGCAGAAGATCCGAGCCGGTCAACCCGTTTAAAACCAGTTCCAATAGTCGACAGTTCGATTCCATTCGCGTCGGAAGCGGCTGCATCCGAGGCCAATCGACGGCTGCAAACAGAAAGAGGAATGAGATCATGAGCACCACCACCGCTACCCCCACTGCGCCCGCGCGCGACTTCTCCGGTGAAATCCGTGAGATGTGTCCCAACACCCACGTTGCCAAATGGATTGAGGAATCCGTCGAACTCTGCAAGCCCGACAAGCTTGTCTGGTGCGATGGTTCGAAGGAACAAGAGCAGAAGATGTTCAAACAGGGCGTTGCCGAAGGCGTCTTCGTTGAACTGAACCAGAAGAAATTGCCCGGCTGCCATTACCATCGTTCGAATTCGAATGACGTGGCCCGCTCCGAACACCTTACGTTCATCTGCACGCCCAGCCAGGACATGTGCGGACCGACCAACAACTGGATGCGCGACAAGGACGGGTATGCCAAGCTTCGCCCGCTGTTCGACGGCTGCATGAAAGGACGCACGATGTACGTGCTGCCCTTTGTCATGGGCCCCATCGGATCGCCGCTTGCCAAGGTGGGTGTGGAACTGACTGATTCACTCTATGTCGCCGCCTCCATGGGCATCATGACCCGCATGGGCGCGGTCGCCTGGAAGCAGTTGGGCGATGACGACGAATTCACCAAGTGCCTGCACAGCGTGCTGGACTGCAATCCCGATCGCCGCTTCATCTGCCATTTCCCGGTGGATAACACCATCTGGTCGATCGGCTCCGGATACGGCGGCAACGCACTACTTGGCAAGAAGTGCCTGGCACTTCGCATCGCCAGCTATCTAGGTCGTCAGCAGGAATGGATGGCCGAGCACATGCTGATCATGGGCGCGGAATCGCCCGAAGGTGAGAAAAATTACATTTGCGCAGCGTTTCCGTCCGCGTGCGGGAAGACCAACTTCGCCATGCTGATACCTCCGGATCGTTACAAGGGATGGAAAGTCACCACGATCGGTGACGACATCGCCTGGATGTGGGTGGACAAGGAAGGCAAGCTTCGGGCGATCAATCCCGAAGCGGGCTACTTCGGTGTCGTGCCAGGGACAAATAACAAGAGCAATCCGAACGCGATTGCCTCCATGCAGAAGAACACCATCTACACCAATGTCGCCTTGGTGCCTCTTGAAGATGGAACCTATGACGTCTGGTGGGAAGGCAAGGACGGCGAGATGCCCAAAAAGGCCATCGACTGGCAGGGCAAGGAGTGGGCTCCGGACTGCGGCCGCGTGGCGGCGCATCCGAATTCACGCTTTACCGCGCCATCTCAGAACAATCCTGTGCTCGATCCAAACTGGAATGATCCCGCGGGCGTTCCGGTGACCGCAATCGTCTTTGGCGGTCGTCGCAGCAGGACTATTCCGCTGGTCTTCCAGGCATTTAATTGGATTCACGGTGTCTACATCGGTGCGACCATCGGTTCCGAAACCACCGCCGCTGCCACCGGACAGGTGGGCGTGGTGCGGCGCGATCCGATGGCGATGCTCCCATTTATTGGCTACAACATTCGCGACTATCTCGTTCACTGGTTCCGCATGCGGAAACTGATGACCGACTGCCCGAGAATTTTCATGGTCAACTGGTTCCGCAAGGACGAAAACGGCAAGTTCGTCTGGCCGGGCTTCGGTGAGAACATGCGGGTGCTGAAGTGGATCATCGATCGCGCCCACGGCCGAGCCTATGCCAAGGAAACCATCCTTGGCTGGATGCCACGATCAGAAGATATCGATTTGGAAGGGCTGGACATCTCGCGCACCGAGCTCGACAAGATTCAGTCGGTGGATCCCGAAGAAGTGAAGGCAGAACTGATGAGCCAGGAAGAATTGTTCCTGAAACTTGCCGGCGATCTTCCCAAGGAAATGATCTTCCAGCGCGAGCTGTTGATCAGCCGTCTGTAAGAGAACACTTCGCAAAGCAAGAATGCCCCGGATGCGACATCCGGGGCTTTTTGATTGCGCCGTTACGACGTTATGCGGCGTCGCATATACACGAGAAGCAGAGACATCACTGCAAGATACGGGCTTCGCCAATGGATCAATTCACCACAAACCGATAACATCGTTGCGTGCGACCTGCGTATCCCATGGTACTGGATGTCTCCACCCGCCTGTGCGTAATCGTCGGCGGTGGCGAGGTGGCGGCGCGGAAGGCGGCGGGGTTGATCGACGCGGGCGCCGCACGTGTGAGGGTGGTGGCGCCTGACATCCGCGCGACATTCCCGGGCGCTGTGGAATTCGTCCGCGAACGGTTCGAACCGAGGCACCTGGACGGCGCGGGCCTTGGCTTTGCCGCGACCGATGACGAGCGGGTGAATGACGCGGTGGCTGATGCTGCGAGGGAGCGCAATATCCTGGTGAACCGCGCCGATCAGGATGATGACTCCGTCAGCGATTTTCTTACCCCCGCGAAGCTGCAGCAGGGCGATGTGCTGCTGACCATTACCGCAATCTCGCCTGCGCTTGCAGTGCATATCCGCTCGCAGATCAAGAAGATCTTCCGCCCCGGCTGGTCGCAGATGGCGGCAGTCATGCAGGCGCTTCGCCCACAACTGATCAGGCAGAACATTCCCATCGAGCAGCGCCGTGCGGTGTTCCGCGAGCTTGCCAGTGACGAAGCAATCCAACTTCTAGAGACCCGCGGGCTCGATGCGCTGTGGCCATGGCTTTATGATCGACACCCGGAAGTGAAACATGCCTCCTGAGATTCCAACCCTGCCGCAGTTATCCATCCTGGCGCTCGCTGTTGTTGCGCTGGGCATCGGCATTGTTCTGTCTGTCTTTCGATCGCGCGGAAATGAAAAGCTGCGCGTGCCGATGAAGATGCTGTATTACTGGGGGCTTTCGCTGGCGATCGTCGTCGTCTTCTGGCACACCGTCCGCCGAGGGCACTGGACACCGCTGGAAAGCAACTTCGACACGCTGGTGAGTCTGGGTGTCATCCTTGGTGTTTTCGTCATGTATCTTCAGAAGCGCCGGCCAGTCGCGGGGCTCGATTGGTTCGTCATGCCGATGGTCATGATGCTTTTGCTGCTGGGAGGTGTCTTCGGACGAACCAAGCTGCATGCGTATCTTCCGACGGCGTGGTCGGTGTTGCATCTTGTCGGGGTGTTTGGCGGGGCGGTGGCGTTTGCCCTCGCGGGTGCAACAGGCGCGATGTACCTGCTTTCCAACCAGCGCCTGCGAAACAAAACAGCGCTGCCGGGTTCAAAGTTCGCCAGCCTGGAACGACTGGAACACGTGACCTATCTGTCAGTAACACTGGGCTTTGGATTGCTGACACTCGGCGCGCTGATGGGTTTTCTCTGGCTTCTGCGCGATGAGACGAAAGTGCTTCCACCGGGAAAGATCATTCTGACAGGCGTGATCTGGGTGATTTACGCGATCATCCTGCACACGCCAATTAACCCGAGTTTCCGCGGAAGAAAGACGGCGATGCTGAGCATCGCTGGCTTCATTCTCATGATCGCGACGGTGGTGGCGGTGCAGTTTGTGCCGTCAGGAAAGTGAAGAAAACGCAAGGGACACACGCGGCAGGCACGAATGCCCGCGGATCGAATCATCAACTTGATGCTGTTCGGAACTAACGCATGCAGCGACTGCTGTTACTTGGCCTGAATCACACCACCGCGCCGCTGGACGTGCGCGAGAAGCTGGCATTCGATGCAAGCTCACAGAAGCATGCGCTGGAATCCATGCGTGGGCAGTTTCCGCAGTGCGAATTTGTGATCCTCTCCACCTGCAACCGCGTTGAGTTTTATGCGGCGCGCGAAGTTCATGGCAGCCCGCGAACGGACGAACTGCTGAACGCCGTCGCACTGCTGCAGGATGTGCCCGCAGAAGTGGTGAAGCCGCATCTTTATGAGAAGACCGATCGCGAAGCGGTTACCCACCTTTTCCACGTGGCTTCATCGCTCGATTCCATGGTGCTGGGCGAAACGCAGATTCTGGGGCAGGTCCGCGATGCATACGATGCAGCCGCCGCGCTGGGATCGACGGGCGTAATGCTCAATCCCTTGTTTCAGCGGGCAATTGCCGTCGGCAAGCAGGTGCTTCGGGACACGGCGCTTGGTGAAGGCAGGCTCTCCATCGCATCCGTGGCGGTGGATTATGTCCGGCAGATTTTCGATCATTTCAAAGACAAGACGGTTCTGTCAGTTGGCGCAGGCGAGATGGCCCAACTCGTGCTTCAGCATTTCGCCGAACTGAAACCCGGACGGCTTCTGGTTGCGAATCGTACGAAAAGCCGCGCGGAAGCGTTGGCGCAGCAATTTGGCGGCGCTGCGGTTGATTTTCACAGCCTTGCCGATCACGTGGCGGCGGCGGATATCGTGATCACTTCCACCGGCGCATCGGAACCGATCATCACCCGGTCGCTGATGGAGACTGCGCTGAAGGCACGGCGATTCAAGCCGATCGTCATGCTCGACATTGCCCTGCCGCGCGATGTCGAAGCCCTGGTGTCAGAATTCCAAGCCGTCTACCTTTACAACATCGACGACCTGCAGAAGGTGGTTCAGCAAACGCAGACCCAGCGCAAGTCCGCGATCGATGCGGCGACGTGCATTGTGCTTGAACATGTGGATGATTTTGTCGCCTCGCTCCGCGCCCGGGAACTCGGGCCGGCGATCGAACGCCTTTACGCCCATCATCACCATCTGGCGCAGGAAGAACTTCATCGCACGCTGAACAAGCTTGGACATTTGAAGGAAGACGAAAAAGCCCACGTGGAAGAACTGGCAAGGCGGATTATCAACAAGATTCTTCACGACCCGATCAAGACCCTCCGCGCCGCCGACAGCACCCATGGGCTATCGGCGCAGTACCTGCATGCGTTGGAGAAGCTCTTCAAGCTGGATGACAGGAATATCAACCACGAAGCGCGGAAGGACGAATGACATCGCCGCTTGAGACGCAAACTTCACCGCGACGATTGCCTGTGACGTTCTTCGCTTTTATCGCGATCGCGCTCGCGGTTGCGTTTATCTACGCCGGCGCCTCCGCCACCGTTTTCGGCATGCGGCTGCTTCTGGATGGAATCATCGCAACTCTCTGGACCGCCGGCTGCGTCGGGGTTGGACTGCTGGTGTGGGATTCGCTGATCGCCAGGGATCGACTGCCGACGTCGCTGCGAATCTCCGGTGCATTCGCGCTGGGCGTGGGAATCATCTCACTCGTCACACTATTGCTGGGCCTGCTAGGCTGGTTGAACGAGATGATGGCATGGGGAATTCTGGCTGTGGGTCTGGTGGTGGTGCTGCTTCAGGCGTTGCAGGCGTTGAAGACGCGACGCCTGGCACTCCCACGCGTTGACTACTGGATTCTTCCACTCGCGTGCTTGGTGGGCATCGTGCTGGTGGCGTGTTTTATTCCTCCGGGCGCGCTCTGGGCGGATGCAGAGCCGAACGGGTATGACGTCGTCGAATATCACTTCCAGGTTCCGCGCGAATGGCATGCCGGCGGATTCATCGAGCCGCTGAGACACAACGTCTTTTCTTATTTCCCGTTCGGTGTCGAGATGCATTACCTGCTGGCGATGCACCTGAACGGCGGACCTTATGCGGGGATGTATCTGGCGCAGCTCATGCACGCGGTAATGATCGCAATGAGCGTAGTGGCGACGCATGGCGTCGCCGTGGCGATGGGGCGCAGCGGAACCATCGCCGCGCTAGCTGCCGGCACGGCGCCGTGGCTGCTGCTGCTCGCGCCCATCGGGTTTAATGAAGGGGGTTTGCTGCTGTTCGGTGTGCTTGCGATTGGACTGCTGCTGCTTGCGGTTCGCGACGATTCCCTTCGGCTTTTGACCATCGCCGGTCTGTCAGCAGGATTCGCCTGCAGCGTGAAGTTAACGGCGGTGCCGATGGTCGTGGTGATTCCTCTCCTGGCGATGTTGCTCCGCCGTTTTCTCCTGAAAGACAGACGCATCTCTTTCGGATCGCTTGCGCTGTTCGCCGTCGTTGCGACGGCGACTTTCTCACCCTGGCTGATCCGGAATCTGGTGTGGGCAGGAAATCCTGTATTCCCTGAAGCGGCGAATGTGCTTGGCAAGGCCCATTTCAGCGATGAGCAGGTTGTTCGTTGGACGAAGGCTCATTCCCCGCCTCCTTCACAATCGTCGCTGGGGGCCCGAATCAAGGCGGCAAGTGATCAAATTCTGCTGGACTGGCGCTTCGGTTATCTGCTGGTGCCGTTGTCGGTCGCGGCGTTGGTACTGTTTCGGCGGCGAGAAGATATCGCCATTTTTCTCATGCTGGGGATGATGCTGATCTTCTGGATAGCCTTCACCCATCTGCAGGGGCGGTTTTTCGTGCTGTTCATTCCCCTTTCGGCGATCGTCATTGCAGGATTGCCATGGAAGCACTCCGTCTCAGCAGCGCTTTTGGCGGCAGGTGTTGCAGGATGGCTTCGGTGGCAACTGACCTATTATCGTGACGACAATCCCAACAAAGGCACCATTGCACGATCGACCGCGAATGGTGTGCTTGGGATGGAAAATTTGGATCCACTCAAGCTGGTGGACATCTCGCAGGTGTCAGTCGACCGGACGGTGGTGCTGGTGGGGGATGGCAATCCCTTCTGGCTGTCCTCAGTGCCAATGAACCGGCTGCGATATCGCACCGTATTCGACATTGATGCCCACGGACGCGGACCTGTTGAATCGTGGTGCGACTGGCATGAGCCACTTCCCGCCGATGCGATCATTGTCATCGATCCGGGCGAACTGGATCGGATGTCCAGAAGCTATGGCACGCCCGCCCCGGATGCGGCGATGTATCGCGATGGACTTCCGTATGTCCTGGAGCGGTAAAGGGGCTCCTCCCTTTCCCCTTGAAATACAGGAGCAGAGTGGATTACAGGTTCTCCAGGTGCTCCGCCAGCAATCGCTTCAGCACCTTTCCCGTTGGCGAGCGCGGAAGTTCCTTCACCACGATCACCTCACGCGGGCATTTCCAGTTCACCAGTCCGTTGTCGTTGCAGAAACTGCGGACGCTTTCTGGCACAAGCGTGTGACCTTCCCTGGCAATGACGAAGGCAATCACCACCTCGCCGCGCGAAGGATCTTTTTTGCCCAGCACCGCGGCTTCCGCGATGTCGGGATGCTGCAGCAGCACTTCTTCAATTTCCCGCGGCGATGCCTTTTCGCCCGCGACGATAATCAGTTCCTTCTTCCTCCCGGTGATGTGTAGAAAGCCCTTGTGGTCGAAGTGGCCGAGGTCGCCGGTTTTGAGGAATCCGTCGGTCGTCATCGCGTCGCGGGTGGCATCGGGCAGGTTGTAATACCCCTGCATGATCATCGGCCCCTTCACCCAGATCTCACCGCTTTCGCCAGCGGGAACTTCGTTGCCAATGTCATTGATGATCTTGGCAATCGCCCCGGGGATTAACCGTCCCACGCTGCCAGGCTCGATCTGCTGCGGGGTGTTGAAGGAGATCGGGCCGATGGTTTCGGTTAAGCCGTAGCCTTCGCAGATTCTTACGTTGAAGCGCTGGACGAAACCTTCCCAGATATTGCTCGGCAGCGGTTCGCCGCCGGAAATGCAGGCGTAAATCTGGTCGAAATCTTCAGGGCTGGCATCCTTCAATCGCAGGATCGCGCCATACATGCTGGGCACCGCGGTGATCACCGACAGCTGATGCTCGCGAATCGCCTTCATCGTTCCCACCGGGCTGAAGCGTCCGATGTACACGATCTTCGATCCAAGCTGCGTCGGCGCGATCAGCGTCGCAAGCAATCCCGTCGAATGGAACAGTGGAATGATCCCCAGAAAACTATGCTTGCCCTGCAGTTGTGCGTGGGTGATGGCGGCATCCACATCCGACTGCAGATTGCCGTAGCTCAGCATCACGCCTTTGGGCACTCCGCTGGTGCCCGAGGTGTACATCAGCACGGCAAGATCATTCGGAGAAGGCGTCGGCAATTTCGGCGTGATCGCCGACGGTGGCACCTGCGGCAATGCGGTTAAGTCGATAACGTTCAGCCCCTGGAGTTTTCCTGCGAACATCGGAATGGTGATGACCGTGTCGATGCCGCTGTCCTGGATGATGTGCGCGATCTCACGTTCACCCAGCAGAAAATTGATCAGCACCGCCGTCTTGCCAGCGAGAAGCGTTCCGTAGAAACTTGCAGCAAAGCCGGCGCTGGAAGGAAGCAGAATACCCACGTGCGGTTTTTTTGTCTGGGCGGCGATGTACATGCCCAGACTCGCCGTCATCGCGGCAAGCTGCGCAAAGGTGTAACTTCCGCGATCGTCGATGATCGCGACATCGTTCGGCTGACTTGCTGCGTGAGCGAACAGCGGCTCAAAAAGCATGTGGTTCCCTTTCTGCTTTCTTCGATTGTAAGTTCGAAGCTAACGTTCTCAGAACATTGGACATTTCTCAAGAGGCACGGATGCGAAACCTCGGTTCATTCCTTCTCGTCGTGGCGATGTTTGTTTCCCCGATTCTTCTCAATGGCTGTCAAACGGTTGACGCGTCGAACAAGGTGAATCTGGAAAATGGCTATCGGGCGCTGGATGCGCGCGATTATGAGCAGGCGCTCAACAACGCCAATTCCTATCTGCAAAATGATCCCTCGGGCAAGGGAGCAGCAGAGGCGCTCTATCTCAAGGGTCGGGCACTGGAAGGTCAAGCGGTTGCATCGCCGGCGCAAGGTCAGGCGAATTACACTGCTGCGCGGGATGCCTACCTGCAGGCGCTGTCACAGAATCCCAATCCGAAACTCATGGGCCTGTTGCATGCGGGTGTTGGAAACACCAGTTACTGGCTGGAAGATTTCGATGCCGCCGCCCGCAACTGGTCGCAGGCGTACGATGAAGTGGAAGACCCCACCGCCAAGGCATTTATCCTCTATCGCGTCGGCTTGTGCGTGCAGCGGATGGG
>Ga0105047_10012661_pt1 | contig 13556 bp, 8 predicted proteins | sample MAT04_FD_78384 | JGI IMG/M metagenome (GOLD analysis project Ga0105047, IMG submission 78384) | Freshwater microbial communities from Lake Fryxell liftoff mats and glacier meltwater in Antarctica - MAT-04 (megahit assembly) | ecosystem: Environmental > Aquatic > Freshwater > Ice > Liftoff...
GTGGTACGCACGCGCCGTGATACCACGATCACACCGACCAAGCCGATGACCGCCAACGCCAGCACGCCAATTCCATCGCGTCCGCCGCTGGCAATTTCATCAAACAAACCGGTGTCGGGCAGCGCCGTTGGGACGAGCGTCGGGAATGCCGCCGTTGCCAGCGGAGAGAACGCCGTCGCTGTTGGTGATCCGCCTAGTATCTGTGCGGCTTGCGCGGTTGCCGTGAGGAACGCGCCTGCAATCGCCGTCGCCGTCTGGTTGACCGCTTGCAAGGGGTCAGCGGTGGGCGTGGCGAGGGTCGGAGTCGCATCAAGCGTTCCGAGCAAACGATTGATCAAGGCTTGCCGGGTCGCCAGTGACGATTGAGTCGCAAATGCGGCTTGAGTCGCAAATAACGGCGGCGTCAGTAACGCTTCTTGAGTCGCTTGCATGACGAGAGTCAGCAGGGGGTTTAGCGCCGGATCAATTGTGGGGGCAAGTCCCGCACCTGCCGCAAGTGTGGCTTGATTCACAGCCGAACCGAACGCCGCTTGTGTTTGCAAGCCGCTTTCCGTTGCCACTTGCGCGTTCATGCTCACGTCTGTGCCTTGCGCCGTTTGTGTGGCGAGTGCCGTTTGTGTGAACTGTGCGCCCATGGTCGCAAACCGGAACATCGACTCGAATGCCGCCTGCGTTGCCTGCGCCCGCGGAGTCGCAGCATCCACGCCCGATGCCACCAGCGTATTCAACTGCGCCTGTGATGCCGCGCCGGACAATGTTCCCTGTGCCACCAGCGTTTGATAGGCGGCGAACGTGGGTTCGTGCGTCGCTGTCGCTTGCGCCAAGCGTGAACCGTTGGGCGAGAACATCACTTTGGCGTTAAACGGTGCGGTCAAAATAGCGTGTAAGCGCCCCTCAACCGATGTGCCGCCGCCCGCCTGAGCGGTTTCCGTTGCGTTAGCGATCTGTGTGGCAATGGCTTGCCGCGTGCTGAAATTGACTTCCGTCGCAAAATTCGACTGACCTGCCAGCGCCGTTTGCGTCGCCTGACCAATGGGTATCAATGCGGAAAGCTGAGTCGCAATGAAGGGGTCATTTACGGCGGCGGTTTGCAGCGCACGGTCTACGACGCCAATGGCTTCCAGTACCGCGTCAATTTGAGCATCCAGCGCCGACTGCGTGGCGTTCAAAGCCTGTGACAGCGCCGCTTCGGATTCCGCATCTAAGCCCGCGCCGCCAAATTGTGTCGCAATAGCAACCTGAGTCGAGTAGAAGCTCTGGTTGAACGCGCCCTGTGCCGTCGCAAAGGCGAGCTGTGTGGAGAACGCCTCTAACACGTTCAATTCAATCGAGTTTTCGACGGGTGGAGCGACAACCGTGTCTGTTGGTGGCGCTTCGGTGGGTAGTGCGGCGGCTGTCCCCGCGAGAATCGCCGCGAGAGTCCCTGAGACAATCGTCTCATCAACTGTCGGTGTCGGCGTAATCGTCGGGCGCAGTACGGTAGGTGATGGTGTAAAGGTTGGAGTTGGCGTCTCTGTCCACGCGGCGGCAGTTTGCGTCATCGCAATATCTTCCGCGCTTTGGGTGGATGTTTGCGCCCCGAAAGCGATCACCGTCATGTTGTATTCGACAATCGAAGTCGAGGTCAAATCGATTTCCGTTGGGCCTTGCGGACGGGTGGCGATGAACAAGACCGCGCCTAACCCAATGACCAGGACAAGAATCAGCAGCACCGCCACGATTAAGAACGTGCGGTTGCCTCCCCGGTCTTCATCAGCCTCATCGATAAGCGGCATGTCATCATCGACATCATCCCCTATCGTCGTGGGCTGATCCTGATCGAAGTCAAAGCTGACATCATCGTCGCTATCATTATTGAAAAAATCGTCACTATCGAAATCATCAAATTCATTGTCGCGGTTGCTCATGTTCCCCCTTCCCGCTCTGGCGGCGGCATTGCGTTAAGTATTAACCCAAATAGTCGATATTCGCCAGTGGTACAATGACTTTCTCACCAGCAACCAGTTCGACTTGAACGCACATGACACGCAGTCCATTGTCCAACAGGACAGGGGTTTTTGGCAAATCTACCACCCGACCCACTGCTCCCGACCCCAAACGGACGGGATCGCCCCGTCGTAGGGGCTGAGTCGTGTTAGGCGCGGGTGGGCGATTAGTCCCAGTCAGCGGCACATTGATCACCACTTCAGGCAAACGAGGTTCGAGCGGCGCGGGTAAAACCGCGTCCAATGTCCCCTGTCTGCCCCTCATGTCTTCCAAAAACGTGATATGCGACGCACTCATACGCATATTTCCAAACCCTTCGGTGAGCAAGACCGCGCCCGGCGCTTTCATCGCATCATCGATCAGGCTGACATCCATACTCGGCGCGATCAAGCCGATAAAGCCTTGATCCTCCATAACTTCCAGCGTCACTTTTTTGATCTGCCGCTTGGTCACGAGAATTGCGCCGCGCAGTTCAATATCCATCGCATCGCGGAAAATATTCTCGACGCCTTCATCCGGTTCGATGCGTACCGTCCCCACCGTGCGGCGGTTGTTGCCCCACATGCCTTGCAGCACCGCGCCGTAGGCTTCAATCGTGATGCCGCGCCCCTGCTCAACCTCGATCACCATACCGTTCAAGCCCGCTTCGACTTCAACGGTTTCAGCAGTTTCCTGCAAGATGATGCGCCCTTCGCCTACGTAGATCAGCGAACCCGTGATCGGAGAGATCAAGCGTTTGCCACGCGGACGGACGGCAATCGTTTGCCCTTCTTCGATCTTGTCGCCGGGATGCACTTCCATCAAGGCATCCAGATCACTCGCCTTACGCAGTTTCAAGAAGCGAACGGCATCAATCACCACATAAGGCGACGGGGCTGTCGTGTGGGCGATCACATCGTTTAACCCCACGCGAGTCATCGGGTTCACATCAATTCGCCCGCCCGTATCGGGCAGCGTGCGCTCACGGCGAATCAAGGTGCTGGTCAACAAATGACGATGATTAGGAAAATAGATTTCGTAAGTCATCGATGTCTTCGCCCTTCGTTTCCGGTGGTGGCGGTGCTTCCGCAGCTTGACCACGCCGTCCACGTCTCTTGGGCGGTGCTTCGGCTTGGGGATCACCCGTCACGCTGAGAATCGGTTCTTCGACTGCGGCTTCTTCTGCCTTCTTGCGCCGCCCACGACGCGGCTTTTGGGCAGCAGGTTCTTCGACCTTCGACGTTTCAGGCAGCGCCCCGCTCAACCATTCATCAGGGATCGCGTGCTTGACGCCTGTCGCCTGTTCGTACCATGCGGGCAGTTGACCCGCCAACCCGCGCACTGACCGTTCCAACGGGAGCGCCCGCCCGCGTGCATCAATGATAATGCCCGCCGTGCCGCCGATCACGTCAATTTTCAGCCGCCGCTTTCCGTTGATGCTCACGCCGCCGGACGCGCTCACCTGGATGTTGGCGGCAACGCCTAACGGCAGCGGAATGCTAACAATCGTCCCGCCCATGATGTTATGGGTGGTCACTTCGCCGCGTTCATCGGTGACGCGCACGCGGCACGCCGCACGACCTTTGCGCGGTATGCCGCTTAAACTGACTGCCATGCCTAAATCTTCTAAGCTGCGTCCGTCTAACACTTGCACAACCGCTTCGGGGATGATGTAAGCCAACGCGCCCAATGCCGGAATCAGCCCGTGCGGGTCAGCTTGCAGCCGGATCACGCCGGCGGGTTGGAAAGCATCCAGCAGCAGCATGGCGGTCAACATGGGCTGACCCGTCCCCGTGAGCGCCGCCCCCGCCCCGATGATGCGCTCAAAGTAGGGCATAGGCGTATTCAGGTTATCCAACGCGGTATCGGGCGTCCATGTTGGGCGCGAGTCACGCAGCAACGTTCGCATTGATGCCCGCAATAGCGCGTGTTCAAAATACACGTCGCGCACGGTTTCCGGTATCGTAGCGGGTCGCAGTGACTTATTGAGCGTGTAAGCCGTAATTTCGTCGTCTGTTGCTTGAAAGGGAAGCCATTCACGGATTGCGCTGATCGGGACGGCGTTCAAAATGACGTTGGCGCTGTGTCCTAAGCCGATGTCTGTGCGAATGCTGGTGGCGGTGTAGCGTTTGACCGATGCCGACATGGTGCTGACCGCGCTGCCAATATCAACGGCGAGAATGCCGCCGCGCACCGATCTCCCCAGATAATCCACGATGGTTTGATAACTCTGTGCGCTTGGCACAACGCCAATGGCGCTCATTTCCGCGATCACATCAAAGCCAAGACCGCGCTTTTCCGTAAAAGCATTATAGGCTTGCGCGAGTGACTTTTGCGCCGATTCGAGTGATTCGCGCTCAGGAGTCGGACGCACATTATCCGCAATAAAAATTCCTGTCAGCTTATCAAACAACTCGTGTATTTGGGGAATAATAGCACTATTACCCGCATACAATACGCTTGGCTTCACCCCTTTGGGCATCAACCGCAATGCCATCCGTGCCATTTGTGCCAGTTCAAGGACAGGTTCTTCCGCGCCGCCTTCCGTCCCACCGGTGATAAAGATCAGGTCGGGGCGTGCTAAGGTGATCGCGTTCAGTTGATCTTCCAGTGTGCGATTTTCGCCTAAGCTAATCGTCTCCAGAATATCAACATACGTGCCGCTGGCGGCGCGTTTGCCGCTGGCGATGCTTATCTCTCCAAACAACCCCATGAGGATCGTTCGCAAAGGTCTACCAATGGTGGCTGTTGCCAGAAAAAGATCGACGCCTGTACGATCCGACTGTTCGGGCGAAATAACGCGCCCTTCATTCGAGATCAAACGCCGCCCGGTGTTCACGCTCAACTGAGTCAATACGCGGACAAAGCCTACCCCCACGTCACCGTGAGGAAACCCTGCCGTTGTCTTTTCTTGCGCCTGTGCAACCAGTGTATACACGCCATCGACCAGATCGATCAAAATAGAGCGTGTATTCACGTTGCCAAAGTCAACCGCTAGAATGGATGTTGAACGGCTGATGGACATATTTCACCCCCCGCCGACTTGCCTGATAAGAAATGCGATGCGTTCACTGAAAACGACTAGTCCGGTCAAGATTGCGCCGCCGTAGAGCGCCCCTAATGTCACTGCGATGAACCCTTGACCTACCGCGCCCACCGTTCGCACCACCAACCCACGCTGAATTTCCCCACCCGGAGCGCGTCGGGCGAGATATTGGAAATAGATCAGCGTGGAGATAACGCCAATCACGAGAATAAATCCGTTGAGGGCGTCTAACCCCGGCGCGGAAGCAGTCGTACTTGTCAGCGGGATCAGCGTGCCGCTGATCGTGCCAACCAGCGCAACGGCTGTCCCCACGCCGATGATCACCGCGAGGACGAGCGTCCCAAGTTGGCTAAACCGCTTGGTCATGCGTAAAAGCAGAAACGCCCCGAAGATCAACGGAATAACACCTAAAATCAAGTTCCCCGTGTCCCCTGTGTTGATTGCCGCGTTGAACCAGGGCAGTAACACACTTTCGAGGGTGACAATGGTGACAAACCCCGCTGCCAGCCCTACAAACGCATAAATTGCTATGCGGTAAAGCAGGTTATCACCGAGCAGATAGCTGAATACCATCAAGGTGAGGACAAAGCCAAGCCATATCCCAATTTGATCCATGTTTAGCCGCTTCGTCTCCTGCGAAAAATTGCCCGTACCAGATTGATCAACGTACCGAACCCGATTAATGTCGCAGCCGCCACTGTGCCGAGCGTTTGAGCGTACCAGCGCCCATCCCGTGAATCGAGCGTGGGCGGCGGCGCAATTTCGGGCGCGGCTTCTGCGGTGACTTCAATTGTAGTTTCAATTGTGTTTTCAAGCGTCGGCAACTCAGTCGGGCTTATGGTGCGCGTCGTGCGCGGCGTTGATGTAGCGCGGCGCGTGGGCGTATCTTCTTGCTGCACGGGTTTCGCCACGAGATCGCGCTTCTGTGAGGACTGCGGCTGTTCAAGCCGCAGCAGCGGCTCAGAAATCCAACCCTCACGACCATCACTCAGGCGCACGTTAACCCAGTCTCCCGCGTCGTTATAGCCAAGCACAGCAACTCGTGTACCGGAAGGCAAATTATCCACAATCGAGAAATCTGTGCCGGGTCCGCCGCGTAACCTGACGGTTGCAGATGATCCCGATACGATAGCGAACACCTCATTCGACTCGGACGGTACTTCTGTCGGTGTTTCCTCGCCGGGAGTCGCGTTCGGGTCAACGAGCGTTCCGTCAACAGGAGTCGCGTTCGGGTCAACGAGCGTTCCGTCAACAGGAGTCGCATCAACGGGTGCGACCTGTTCCGGTGGGGGTTCGGGCGTCGGCTGAATCAGCGTCGGTTCAGGCGTGGGCAGCGCCGGAATCACATTACGCGGGACTGCATTCACCGAGTCGATCATGGCGCTGTAGGTGTAGGCATCGCCATAACCGACCAGCAAGCCCGCGATAGGCGATCCGATAGTGAACGGCGAGTCGGCATAGGGTTCGGTGAGCGGCGCGGCGCTGTACGACACTGCCGCGATCAGCGGTGAGCCTGCCAGCGGCGCGATCTGTTCGGCGTAGGCGCGAACATCTTCTGGACGTTCAGCGATCAGGGTGATCAGCGCGAAATCATCCAGCGAATCGACGTTCAGACCGTTCGCCTGTCCCTCAATATCGGTCAAAATGAGCAGCGCCGTGTTTTCACTGAAGGCGCGTAAACCTAACACGCTCCCCGGTAGATAGCGCACGACGAACGTATCAAGGTTGGGCATCAGCGGTTCTGTTGCGTTCATGCGGGCGAGAAATTCAGCATCCGCATTGAGTGTTCGCAGTAGATTGCTGGTACGCAATAACGCAACCGGGTTACCGCTGATGATCACCGGACGCCCGCCGCGCAAAAGCACATGCCGGATCAACGTATCGGTCATCAAATCGAGTTCGGCGGCGGCAGTCGCGCCATATTCCACGCCGATCAAAACGAGTTCGCCGGGACGCAGAGCATCGACACGATCAAACGCTGCCGCTTGTCGACTCCCCGCCGTGAAAGCGTTGGGAGGCAGTTCCCCGATCCGCAAACTAGAGACAAAGAACGGCGCGATCACCGCAACCAGCATCACCACCGCAACGAGCCAGCGTTCTAACGGCAGCGTGCGCTTGCGAACAGATTTTACATCCAAGACCACCGGAATTTCGGCGTCCCGTCTTTCATGGACAATGCTGTCGTCATCGCTTGAGAGATCAGGCGCGTAGGCTGAATCCCACGTTTCGCTAATGGCGCTGAGTTTTTGCGGCTTAATATCAAGCGCCAGCATCGACTTTAGCAAATCGACCCGCTTTGTCTGTTCCGGCGAGAGCGTGAGCGCCGTCACCGCCGCGTATTCATCCGTGCGGATAGGTGCGGGTGTCAACGTAGACCCTACGCCGGGTAACACATTCGCCAGCGAATCATCGAGCAGGGCTTCTTTTTCAGCGGGCAGTTGATCGGCACGCTGGCGCAGTCGCTTCAAACGATCCGTGAGTTGTTCCGGTTGTTTGGCGTCCTCCATCTGACGCGCCATTGATGAAGCAGAAACCGACCCAACCGATGCCGCATCAAGCCAATCCATTCCAGTGCCGGGGGCAAGATTTGCAAGTTCCGGGTTGGGGGCATCGGGTTCGTCGCTCATCAACTGTTGGCTAAACAACTGTTCGAGTTCGTCATCGGTGGGGGCAACCATCGTTTGACTGGACTTCTGAACGTTGGGGTCATCGTCCAATGACAGCAAATAGCTGTCAATGTCGCCCACCTCGATAGGCAGCGGTTTGGCGTCCTCGACTTGTTGGAAGTCAAACCCGGCATCGTCTTGCATAGCGGAAACCGCATCGAACGACGCGAATAGTTTTTCGGCGTCATATTCGGGGGCGGGTTCGGGTTCAAACATCGACAGGTCATCGTCGGACTGCTCATCATCGTCACCGAACAGGCTGTCGAAGTCTGGCACTTCCTCCGCAGGTTGATCCCACGACGATTTAGCGGGCTGCTGCATCATCTGGTCGATGGTTTCCGCATCGTCCAGCATCCACGACTCGTCGTTCCCTACGCTGCCGCCTTCCTCAAGCTGATCGAACATGGCGAACAGATCGCCCGTTCCGGGGAGAGCGTCCGCAGTCGTCGGTTGTTCTTCTGGTTCGTCCTGCTGTTCCCACTCCAGCACGTAATTCTCATCGTCGGCTGTGGTGAGTGACTCGTTTTGCGGCAGATCAAATGTGGGTTCTTGCTCTGCATCTTCCTCAGTGATTTCGCCCCAACCGAAGTCAAGAAACTCGCCTACGCCAGATTCTTCGCTCGTGGGGATGGTCTGGAAGAACGTCGGCAGTTCTTCTTCCTCGAATGACGGTAGCTCAAATTCGTCAAAATCAGAAGATACAAACGCGGGTTCGACGTTAGCAGCGGGTTCAAACGTCGGCAGTTCTTCTGCTTCCTCGAACATCGAGGCGTCTACAGGCTCAAATTCGTTGGGTTCGGCGGTGAACAGGTCATCCGGTTGATCGATCAAGTTGGCGTCTGAATTGGTTTCGAGCCGCGAGAAGAAATCGTCGTCGTCCTCATCCGGTTCGCTTGCTGCGACCTGTGCGACAGCAGGAACAACGGCGGGCTGCGGTTCCTCATCGGAGAGCAATTCATCGGTCAGCCAACCCGCGTAAAGTTCATCTTCGGGGATGTCCAGTTCATCTGGCGGGATCACCAACGACGATACCGGTTCGGGTTTCGGGTCGTTCGCGCCGCGCAGAATATCGGTAAAGCTCAACTCTTTTTCTACGGGCGCGGGTGATTCATTGCTCGGCGCTAGGTCTAAGCCGCGCAAAAAGTCATCCATATCAACTTCATGCACGCCGGTTTCCTCAAGCGGAGGTCGTTTCGAGAGGGAGACTGCCCAATCTTCCTCTTGAGGTTCTTCTATCGCGTCGTCCACCTTAAAATCGCGCAGCATATCGGTGAAACTCATCGGGGCGTCTGCCGCTTCCGCGACGGGTTCGTTTTCCCATTCCATATTCAACTCAGACGCGGTAGGTTCGGGAATATCGTCCCATTCCGTACTGAGTTCAATTTCTGTTTCTATTTCCGGTTCGGGTTCTGGCTGCGGTTCTTCTTCTTGCGGCTCGTTGGTGTTCATACCGCGAAGCATTCCGCTTAAGCGAGGGCGCGGCGGTGGGTTGGCAGGGGTCGTGAAGAATGCGCCTTCGATAGGATCATCTTCTTCTACCGTGTCAGGGGGAGCATCTTCAACTGCCGACAACCAGTCGTGTTGGGGTTCTTGCGGCTCAAGTTCTGCTTCCGGTTCAATTTCATCGCTCCACGTAAATTCGTCGGCGCGTCCGCTGGTTTGCGTCTGTTTGACTTCTTCCCAGGGTTCATCATCGGCAGAGGCAAAATCGAGCATTTCTGCGGGTTCGGGTTTATTGGTCGCAGAAGTGATGATCCCTTCGAGATCACTGAGCCAACTGAGCGTATTGTCATCCACAGGCGGGCGGTTGATCTGCGTGGGCGATGCAATATCTTCTTCAAGCGTTGGAAGTAACCCTGTTTTCGGCGCGTTCAAGAACCAACTGAGATCAGGGTCATCGACATCGACAGAGGCGGTTTCCTCGCGGTTTTTCGCTACTGCCGAGAAAAAGTCGTCATTCAGTTCAATGTCAGGCAGTTCGTCATCAATTTCTGGTTCGTCAGGTTCCATCACTGGCACCGTATTTTCGACTGAACGCAGAAACTGCCCCATATCCGGTATATCGTCATCGTCGGGGGTTTCCAGTTCGGGTTCGGTGAACTGCGTGAAGAAGTCTTCCTCACCCGACAGCACACCCGTTTTACCGGGGTCAGATTGTGCGGTGAAATGCGTGTAAAACTCATCGTCGTCGGAGAGGATGCCTGTTTCACCAGAATCCACAGGCGGCGGCTGTTTCTGCGCTTTGATCTGCGCGTAAAACTGGTCGTCGTCATCGGGCAAACTGCTCACAGGGTCGGGGGGGGGTGTCGCCCCAAACTGAGCAAAAAAATCGTCTTCTGGCGCGGGGGTAGGTTCGCTAGGTGCTGCGTTGGCGAACCAATCAATGACGGGTTCTTCTTCCTCTGGCACAAACTCGCTGCCCATGCTGTTAAAAAACGACGTAACATCATCATCGTTCTGTAGTGGGGGGGCAGACGGCTTTTCGGGCTGCACCATATCGCGCATCCACGGGGCAACCTCACCGGGGACGGGGGTTTCGGGTGGCGCGATTTCCTGTGCATCCTTGAACCACTCTGGAACGTCGCGTTCGTCCAGTTCTTCTAAGCCTAAGAACCAGTCGGGAAGCTGACCTGTATGACCGGGAGTGCCAAGCCCCCCCGTTTGCGGGAGGTTGTCCGAAAGCAGATCGGGAATTTCCTCGTCAATACTTTTCGGACGGCGATCCTCGGCTTGCTGCTCAATCCATTGATCGTAACTGATGTCGCTGTCAACGTGATCGACCAGCTTGTCACCTCCCGAAAGATAATCTTCAGAGAGTTCTGCCCCACCGATAAACGAGGTTTTCGGTTTGGGCGGCGGATCGTTCGCTAACCAAGGCGGTAGATCGCTCGCAGCGGCAGCAGGTTCGTTCGCTTTCGGCGGCGGCGGATCAATGGGTTTTATCCCTCCCTGAGGACGCAGCCAAGGGGGGAGATTAGCGTCGTTAGTTTCTTCGCTCTCATTCTCATCTCCCCCCGATTGGGGGGAGTCCAGCCACGAGGGTATGTCGTTTTTATCGCTCATATATTCTCTGACTCACGATAGGAACGGTCTTGCCCGATCAACACGCGGACGCCTGTAACAATGGTCGCCAGCGCAATGCCGAGCAAAATCCCACGCGCACCCGCGCTCACCGGAACGGCAAGCAACCACGCACGCGCATCAGCAATAAAAGCGGTTTCCCGCAAGGGCAGCGCCCCGATCAAGATGATCAACAGGGACACGGTGAACAAAATGCCGCCCCATGTGACGCGGCGGCGCATCAAGCGATACGCGCCGAACACCAGCGCGAACAAGACCAATCCCGCCAGCGCCGATTCGACGGCAACCTGTGCATTTTCCAGCAAAATCATGTTGGCGTCGTCAGCATTGAACAGCCACAACGCAATCACCAGCGCGGCGGTAAGGATCACGATGATGCTGTAACCCCAGTTGCCCTCCCGGTAACGAATGCGCCCGAAATGCACGCCAAACAGGTTGATAATCCCGATTAAGATGCTCACGGCAACGGTTAACAGCACAAGTTGGAGCAGAATATTGGCAAGGCTGGTCACGACACCGCCGCCAGCCAGCAAGCCCCATAAGGTGACAATCCCGAAACTCATGGCAATGGCAGTAGATAAAGTAGCGATCAAACGACGCATGGGTCAGCCTCCCCCGAAAAGCGCGTTTTTGACAGGCTCGAAAATGGCAGCCAACGTAAAAATCACAATGCCGAGTATCAACAGCCAGCGGAGTGTATCCAGTGCGACCACTGCCCCACGCTGCGCGGCGTTATCACTGAGGTATGCGCCTGCGACGAACATTTCTTCCCCGATCAAGGTTTCGCCCGCCATCGCATAGGCGACAGCTTGCCCTTGTAGGTCAACGCTGGAAGCAATGGATCCCTGTTTTTTGCGATGGGCGGCTTCAAGAACGAGCGCCATTTCTGCGCCGAAACTACCGAGTAGGATACTGCCGGAGACTCGCTCATCACCGAGAGTCGCGGTCAGCGCGGCGGCAAACGCAAGCGACTGCGTGCCAGAAGGATACCAGCGAATGCGGCTGCCGCTAAAACGATCTTCACGGTCACGCTGAACATAAGCGCGGCGGAGTAAGTTATAGGTCAAAGGCAGGACTGTCGGGTCACTGGCAGTGAGCAGAGAAGAATCAGCGCGGAGTGCTGTTTGATAGAACATTTCGGCACTGGCAAGCGTCAGCAGGGTGTTGCTCCCGCCGAGTCCGGTATTTGCCAGCGAAACATGCACGGGGCGATCTGCCTCTATCGCCGTGCCGACCATGTAGGGGATGGCGTCATACGCGGCGATAGGTCGCAGCGGGAAAGCATCCTTGCGCCGCCGTGCCACCAATGCGCCCTGCACGACGGTGAGCAGCGTCAGGCATAAAATGATGACCGTGATGAACTGCGTCGTGGTATCCAAACCTTAACTTTCCTCATCCAATAAAGCCCGCAGTCGCTCGACTCCGTTCGGCTGTTCGAGCATCTGCGCCAGCCCTGCGACGATTTCACGCCCGCCAAATAACCCGGCGGTAGGCTGCGCGATCCACAAGACTTGCGCCCCTAGCACGCCTAACGGCTCGATGATGTCTAAGAGAAGCGCAAGCGCGTTGGTCAAACCCCGCTGTTTCAGTTCTGTAATGAGTTGAACGTCATCCATGAGCGAGAGTATAACACGAGCGGCGCAAGTGCAGAAAGAAATTACCCAGTACAGGTGTCCCGTTTCCTTTCTATGTTATATTCAAATCAGCGTTTGTGCGCGTAAACTTCTGAATTTCGTTAAGCTAAGAGGATTTTCCCTATGCTTCAGTATCCCCTGACGTTGAATTTCAAACTGATCGCGCTTGCGCCGCGTATTCGCGTGTATGACGCAACCGGGCGCGAAATTTTGTATGTACATCAAAAGGCATTAGCTCTGAAAGAAGATGTACGTATCTATTCGGACGAATCCAAAACTACGGAACTGTATCGCATCAAAGCAGACCGTATCTTGGACTTCTCCGCCAAGTATCACATCACCGACAGCGTGAGCGGACGCGCACTTGGCGCGATCAAGCATCGCGGTTTTCGCTCGATCTGGAGTTCGACCTACGAATTGTATGACGCCACCGAACAGGTCACACACGTCATGACCGAAGATAATCCTTGGGTCAAAGTGCTGGATTCATTTGCGGGCGAACTGCCGTTTATCGGCATGTTCACAGGCTATTTCCTCAACCCGACCTACACGGTACATCAAGGCAGCGATAAAACAGGCGCGGGCGTTCTGCATTTGATCAAGAAAGCCGCCTTTTTCGAGAGCAATTTCACGATTGAAGGGATGGGCGACGGCTTGGGCGAAGAGGAAGAACGGCGCTTGATTCTCGGAATCATTATGGCAGTCCAAATGGAACGGTCACGCGGCTAGAAAAGATAGGACTGAGTCAAAAAAGGACTGAGGACTGAGAAAGAAAAGGACTGAGTCAAAAACATAAATCGTCACTAAATTCCTTTTTACCCTCAGTCCTCAGTCCTTTCACCTCAGTCCTTTCTTACGGGTATGCAGAGCAAAAAGGATCACCATGCGTCTAGCAGTCATTTCAGATATTCACGGCAACTTCACCGCGCTCGAAGCCGTCCTCGCTGACCTTGAAGCGAAAGGCGGCTCGGATCACCTGTGGTTCCTAGGCGATCTCGCGGCGTTTGGTCCGCGTCCGGCAGAGTGTATCCGCCGCATCAAGGCGATGGCAGATGCGGCGTCCGAAGGCGAAAAGAAAGGCACATTTCGCGCCATTCACGGCAATACGGATCGCTACATCACACGCGGGGCGCGTCCAAAGTCGAAGGGTGTTGATAAAGCCGA